>OLNX01002476.1_pt1 | contig 13726 bp, 17 predicted proteins | sample 1672611 | NCBI WGS metagenome assembly OLNX01 (sample SAMEA3136705, study PRJEB25190) | human gut metagenome | reverse complement strand
ATATTGGTTTTGGAGTCCCATTTATGGTACCCCAAAAATAATTTTGACTCGACGAACACGCGCCCAGGCGTATCACGCATCAAGAAAAATAAAATACATTCACGGCCAGCTCGCTTCGCTCACCCTGCCGCACGGTTCGGCCCGTTGCCCTGCCGCTCCCTGCCCTGCCATTCCGTGCCGTGCCGTGCCTTTGGTTGTCATGTCGGCGTCAGCCTTTACTTGAACCTATTAACCATTACTTTACAGTACCATAAATGGTACTATGAAAACTTCAAAATAATTTGCAAATATTCCTTGACATTTACCGTGCATTGTGGTACAATGGTGACAGTTAAAGAAACGCACACAACAGAAAGGATTGAAACGGAATGAAAAGTTATGATTTGTATTTTCAACGCGATGGTAAAGCTTATGTAGTTAATGCTCGTTTGAACGATATTGATGAACTTATTTTGCAAAACTTTAGTATTGGTGCAATTCTGACTTGTATTGAAGAGGTGAAAGAAAATGAACAATAAAGTGCAAGTATAACGAACTTTGTGCAAAGATTGACGAATTAGCAAAGGTGGTCGACAAATGATTCTATATAATGCATGGCATTTATTAAGCCGCTTTAATAACCTCTATGCCGTTTCAACAAAAGATAATGTGGCAAGGTTAATAAGCCAGAAAAATATTAAGTATTATGGCCGCAAGACAGTAACCTTCATGTGTATAAAGGATGGTGCGCTTCATTGCTATTATTAATTATTGCCGTTTTTGCTATTATTGCTTATGAAATATTTGCTTTAATTATAAGTGATGATATTACAGGGTTTGTAAAGTGCAATGAATATGCGCTTTATGCTGTGGTAATTTTCTTATCGTTTTTATATCTTTATATTTCTTGCTGGGGGTTTAGTCATGGTTAAATATTGCAGAATATGTGGTTTACCTTTTGAGCCATTAAAATATAATCAATTATATTGTGATTATTGCCGGATATGGTTACGCAATACTTCAAAGAAAACACACACAGAAGCGGCCATAGAAGAAATTAACCGTAAAGCAAGAGCGTTAGGGTTAAGCTATGGCCAAATGGTGCAGAAGTATAAACTATAAAGTATAGGAAAAAATGCTAATGCATTATTGACATTAGCAAATAACGTGCTATAATAAAAGTATAGAGGACACGACAGCAAATGAACCGCGCGTTGATAGGAACTACTCTTTAATTAGAGCTATCGCGCTTGAGTTAGTTACTCCCGTTCGATTGTTGCGTGTACCTCTATTTCTTTTATAGAAAGGGTGTATAAAAGTGGCATGGTTTGACCCAACAGACATATTAAACAAACAAAGGCTATTTAATTTTGTAACAGGCCCAAAGGGCGACGGCAAAACAACGGGTTGCCGAAACTATGGCCTAAACCTATTTTTAAAAGATAACACGGCTGAATTTTGCGTTATTCGTCGCACCAAAACAGAAACGCAAAAAGCCTATAAAAAATATTTTGATGATATTAACACAAAGTTTAATTATAATCTTGATATAAAATACCATTCAAATATGGCAGGTATTGAAATAGACGACGGGTTTAAACCTATTTGTCATTTTTTCAGTTTGTCAACAGATGCAGGTATACAGGGTGTGAACTTGCCAAATTTGCGGTTTATGATTTTTGAGGAAATATTTCTTGACCCACGCAAAGGTAAACACTATTTGAAAAATGAGCCAGAGGAATTCGCCCGGCTGTATGATACGTTGGCACGTCCGTCTGACCCAAATAGAAAACGTGTACCTGTAATTTTTATTGGTAACTCTTTTGCAAGTAGTAACCCTTACTATAACTTTTTCCATGTGCAATTAAATAGTAAAGGTGAATTCAAAAATAAAAATATTTATGCCTTGCACATTAACGACGCAGAATTTACCGCACATGCAAAATCAACCGAATTTGGCCAAATCATGGCTAATAGCGCCTATGCAAAGCATGCGTTTGAGAATGATTTTTTACTAGATAATTTTGACTTTGTTGTGAAAGACTTTCCCAAAGGCGATTTAATCTATACGTTTGTTTACGACGGCAAGACATACGGCGTATGGGTAAATTTCAAAAGCGGCGGTTTATTTGTTAGTACAAAATATAACCCTAATTGCCCATGCAGTTACACGTTTACAACTGAAAACATGAAACCTAATCTATTAACGGGTAAAATGTTCTGCCGTGGCTATCATGGCGAATTAACTAAATTTGCGTATAACACAGGTTGCCTATTCTATGAAAGTCTAGCAATAAAAGACATGTTTTATGACATTGCCAGAATTTGCAATTTTTAATAAATAATTTTGAAAACCCTATTGACATTCTACCTTATTTATATTAGAATATATACAGAGGTTGAGAAAACCCCAAATACAAACGAAAGGAGTCATTAATAATGAAATTCAAGAAAATCTGCACCAAGGTGGAATTTTTGGAAAAACAGGAAGATGGAACCTGGATTGAAAGTACAGACATTATTGCCGGGCGAATTGCTAAAAGCAAATTGACTGGTTATGGCGCTATTCAGTCCGTAAGTTATCTTAAATGTGATGTAGAAATTCCCGATGCAATCGTAAACCAGTACGCAAACATTACCGAAATTAGCCAGTAAAGAAAGGAAACACCAACTATGTTCAATCAAAATCTCGTGCCCAAAGAAACGCCCGCAACCATGATGGAGTCTAGTATTTTCGGAGGTTGTTATTGCAGTCTCCCCATGAATACCGACGAGGAAAAGAAGAAGATTTTTAACGCAACTAATCGCGCCGATGCGTCGTTGCGTGAATATATCAATATGCCCATTGAAATGACGGGTCTTTACATTGAACCTGTCGAGTTTGAAGCAAAGGATGACGACGGTACACCCATTGAGGGCAAGATGCAGTTATCCCCGCGCATGATTATCTTTGATAAGGACGGCAAGAGTTACGGGTGCTGTTCTATGGGTGCTTACAACAGCATTAAGCGCATTGTTAGTATGTACGGTTTGCCCGATACGTGGGACAAACCTATTACCATTGTCCCGGGTCTTGTTACCAGTGGCAAGAACCAGGTGTTGACCATTACTATTGCATAAAGCAATATAAATAGAAAGGGCGGTAAACTTGTAATGAATGAGACAAGTTTACCGTCCTTATTTTATTGGGGGGTGCTATAATGGCGCGTAAATTTAGCAAACTATCTGAAAAGGAATTGTCTATTGCAGTAAGCAGATATAACCAGATGCGAACGCGCTATATTAAATCGGGCGGTAAAACAGTTGCACCAAAAATAACCACTCAAGAATTAAAAGCCCAAAGCGAAAATACCGCGCAATTAAGACAACAAATTAAACGGTTGAACGATTATAAGAAAATTGCAGATTTTGAAAGTGCAAAAGTTAAGGGCTTTAGGTTTGTCACAACAAAAGGCGAACGGCGCACCATTAGCAGACTTGACAGGGCGGCTAGACAACGTTACAAAAAAGAGATCCTAAAATTAGAAGCACAGAAAACAACGGCAAGCAATCAGGAACTAATAAATAAAATTATCCCCGGTATTGAAGAATTAAAAGCAAAACCAACAAAAATCAGCAATATTCCTAATCGTGAAATTTTGGGAAAAGTACAAAGCAGATATGAACGGGAACAGCGATACTATAAAAAGTATGGACAAGCGGAGTCGCCTATTTTGCGGCTTGACCATTATTTAGCTGCTTTTGTAAAGGTTGGTTGCTTTAGTGTTTCAAATGGCCCGTTTGTTTATGATGCGTTGGCAAAGTTGACTAATGAAGAATGGGGAAAACTGATAGAAGATTACCCTTCAATATTTGACCTTGACTATCTATACGACCCCGGTATTAGCGCGCAAGCAAAAGTCAATGCGATTGCAAATGCGTTACAAATGATTATATATGATGATAATTTGCCCGATGAGATTTAAACCATGCGTACAAATAATATATGGTCGTGCGATTTTGAAACGACAACAGACCCGGATGACTGCCGCGTTTGGGCGTGGGTTGCTATAAACATATATGATAATACAAAACGTGAATATGGAAATAGCATAAGCACTTTTATAGATTTTCTATGGGGGCATAATAGAAAATGCTATTTTCACAACTTAAAGTTTGACGGTACATTTATATTAGATTATCTATTAAAAAATGGGTGGTCGTTAAACAAAGAAAAGAAAGAATTACATGCATGTGAGTTTAATACATTGATAAGCGATAAGGGATTTTATTATACAATGTGTTTATGTTTTGGCCCTAAGTCAAAATGTGAAATAATCGACAGTTTAAAAATATTACCTTATAGCGTTGATGCGATTGCAAAGGGCTGGAAATTACCAGTACAAAAACTGCACATTGATTATAAGGCATACCGAGAACCGGGCCATGAATTAACCAAAGAAGAAAAAGACTATATTACAAACGATGCGTTAATTGTTGCGATTGCTTTAAAATCTACTTTCGACGACGGGTACAAGAAAATAACAGCAGGTAGCAATGCTTTTAATTTTTATATTGACAAGTGCATGGGCGGTAAAAAGGGCTTTAGGAATACATTTCCCATTCCCGAAAATGACGCATATTTGCGTAAAGCATATAGGGGCGGCTTTACCTATGTTGCCCCTCAATACAAAAATAAGCTAGTTGGCGCAGGGCGCGTGTATGATGTAAATAGTCTTTACCCTTTTGCGCTACATTCACCGCACGTATACCCATATGGAGAACCCATTTATTTTACTGGCGAATATCAAAAGAATGATAAATACCCTTTATATTTTCAGCGCTTTTACTGCGATTTTAAACTAAAACCAGACCACTTGCCCACAATACAAATGAAAAATACAGCTGGCTATATTCCTACTGAATATGTTACAGAAAGTCTAAACGACAGTGTACCGCTAACATTAACTAGCGTTGATTTGGCTTTATTTTTTGACCAGTATGACGTTTACAATTATCGTCCGATTGATGGCTACATGTATAAAGCAGGTGAAAAGCTATTTGACACATATATAGATTACTTTTATAAACAGAAACAGCAAGCAAAACAAGAAAAGAACTATGCACGCTATCAACTAGCAAAACTAATGCTTAATAGCTTTTATGGTAAGATGGCAACAAACCCTATTTGTGCAAGTCGCTGGCCCATATTAAAAGATAACAGGCTTGCATATTTGCCGGGCGAGATTGAAAACCGCGAGCCTGTTTATATTCCCGTCGGTTGTTTCTGCACCGCTTACGCACGTGACGTTACTATTCGGGCCGCGCAATCATGTTATGACCGTTTCATGTATGCGGATACGGATAGTTTGCATGTTTTGGGCGATTATGACGTGCCGGGTCTTGATGTTGACGATTACAGACTAGGCGCTTTTAAGCATGAAAACACATTTACACAAGCAAAATATCTACGACCCAAATTATACATGGAAGAAATGATAATAGGACGTGGCGAAACATTCATATTAAACGACTGGACAGTTACAGGCGCGGGAATGACAAAAAGTGTAAAACAGAAAGTAAGTATAGACTCTTTTGAATACGGTGCAGTATTTGACGGAAAATTAACTACAAAGGTTGTGCCGGGTGGCACTGTTTTGGTAGACACTACTTTTAAAATTCGCGTTTAAACATATTGACAAATACTAAATTATAATGTATAGTAAAGTAAAGAGGTGATTAAAATGAATATCAAAGTAGCGCAGTTGACTTTAATTATGGTTGCCATTATTGCTGATTATCTGACAGGCATTATCAAAGCATGTTACAAACATGAGTATAAAAGCGAGGTAATGCGGCAAGGTCTTTACCATAAAATTGCAGAGATTGCCGCCGTCGCCGTCATGTTTTATTTGCAGTTGGGTTTGCCGATGATTGGTATTGCGATTGACTTCCCTTTTATCAGTTTTATTACACTGTATATTATTGTAATGGAACTGTCGAGCATTGTCGAAAATATCGGTGAAATTAACCCCGATTTAATTGGGCCTCTATCTGATGTATTCGAAAAGGTAAAGAAAGTAAAGGATGATAAATATGGAAAAAATCATTGATGTAAGCAAATGGCAACAGAAAATTGATTTTGGAAAAGTTAAGAAAGCAGGATTTACTGGCGTGATTATTCGCGCGGGGTTTGGTAATAAAAACGGTTACTTGTACCCTGACGAATGTTTTGAGCGGTTTTATGCCGATGCTGTAAGTGCAGGTATGCACGTGGGCGCTTATTTTTATACGTCTGGTTTGTTTCATCAAGCGGGCCGAGGTGCAAAAGAAGCGGCGTACTTTTTGAGTCTTATTAAAGGCAAAAAATTTGACTTGCCGATTGCCTGTGATATTGAACTAAGCCCCGATGGATACAGAACCGCAACCAGCAAAAACGCGAGTGACTTTTGCGAATATCTTGAAAATGCTGGTTATTATGTAATGATTTACGCTAGTGACATTAGCGGTTTTAAGTCTAGACTTGATGTAAATATGCTAAACGCCTATGACAAATGGGTGGCACGTTATAATAAGAATGGCCCACAGTATGTAAAAGATTGGGGTATTTGGCAGTATGGCGGTAGTACGAATTATCTTGCGCCCGTTCATGTTGACGGCGTATCCAGTACAGCATGTGACCAAAACTACATGCGCCGCGACTATCCCGATATTATTAAACGTGTAGGGCTGAACGGTTATCCGAAACAGGCAAGCGCGGCAAAACTTTACAGCTTTACCGTTGATAATATTAGCGCAGGAGACAAAGAAAAATTTGTTGCACTTGCAAATAATTTACAGATTAAAAGCGAGGTGAAAGAAAAATGACACGTGAAGAAATGCAAGCAGTCTTGACAGAATATGCAGGGGCAGACGCGGAAACGCAGAGCCAGCTTGCCGCGCGTTTGCTAGACGAAAACGACGCAATTATTACAGAAAGTAACAACCGAGAAGCGGCCCGTCTTGCCGCCGTGGCAAATGAAAGTGCATTACGCAAACAATACGTTGAGCGCTTTTTAGGTGCAGTTCCCGGCCAACCAGACCCGCCCAAACCCCCCGAAAACAACCCGCCCGAACGTGTAAGTTTTGATACTTTATTTAAGTAAAAGGAGTGTTTTATTATGCCTATTAAACCTACTGTATCCCAGCTTAATGCAAACAGCGTTGGTATTCTTAACGCAATTCGAGATAATGCAAGCGCCGAATATTATCAGGCAGTACCACAGGCACAGGCCACAACTGAAAGTATCCGTGCTGTTGGTGAACAGATCCTTGCATTTCAGCCACGTATGAATGAGTTTGTGTCCGCGCTCGTCAATCGTATTGCCCGAGTGGTTGTTACCAGTAAACTGTATTCTAACCCGCTCGCGTTTGCCAAAAAGGGCCTTTTGGAATATGGCGAAACGATTGAAGAAATTTTCGTAGATATTGCTAAAGCTAACTCCTATGACTGGAACAGTACGAACGAAACGGAACAGGCGTTTAAACGTGAACACCCGGATATTAAGACCGCGTTCCATGCGCTGAACATGCAGACGTATTACAAAGCAACCGTTAGTGAACAGAACTTGCGGCAGGCTTTTCTTTCCCTTAATGGCGTGACTGACCTTATCGCACGCATTGTTAATAGTCTTTATTCTGGCGCGGCCTATGATGAATATATTATGATGAAGTACGTTATTGCGCAGAGCCTTATTCCGGGCAATGTGAAAATGACGAAGATTGACGCGGTAGACGATGAAGCAAGCGGCAAAGCGGCAGTCAAAAAGGTCAAGGCCATTACTGGCAAATTGCAGTTCATGAGCAATGAATATAACATTGCTGGTGTGAATACCTTTATTTCGTCGCCGTCTGATATTTTCGTTGTGATGACCGCTGATTATGAAGCTAGTATTGATGTTGATGTACTGGCCAGTGCCTTTAATATGGATAAAGTCCAGTTCATGGGCCAGCGCGTACTTGTAGACTCGTTTAGCTTTAATGTTGGTGAACTTGCAAGACTTGATGAATTGCTGGAAAATGACCCCACGTACACGAGACCTAGCGAGGACGACTTGACCGCACTTAAGACTGTTGGTATTGTGGTAATGAGTCGTGACTGGTTCCAGGTGTACGACGTACTGAACCAGTTTACCGAACAGTACAATGCGGCCCTGCTGTATTGGAATGAATTCAACCACGTTTGGCGCATTTATTCCGCGTCTCCGTTCGCGCCTATTGTTGGATTTACTACCATGACCCCGACTATTAGCACCGTTACCGTCAATGTCGCAAGCACAGCAAAAGCAGGGGATAGGCTTGTTGCTGTTGCCACTGTTACCGGCACAGCTTTTGCAAACAAGGGTGTAAAATTCGCTCTTACGCAGACTACAAATGCAACAATCGACGAAAACACCGGCTTTATCACATTTAATGAAAAGGCAACAGGCCCATATACCGTTACTGCAACCAGCGTATTTGACACGACAAAGAATGGTAGTGCCACTATTTTAGTTTCCTAATAACTGGCCCGGGAAACCGGGCCTTTATGAGAATAAAAGTATTATGCGGGTGCAAGTCCCGCAATTCTCTATATTTACAATGAGGTGGAAACAATGACGCAAAATACAAGTTTATATATTTGCCGTGGTATTCCGTGGAATAGTGATTATTCCCATGTTAGATTATTTGCAAGTGCAAACGCGGCAAATACATATATTATAAGTAAAGCCGCCTACACTAAAACACAATACAGTTATATTAGCAAATCAAAGCAAATTCGCGTTGATGGCATGGCCGACCAGTACCGAGACTGTAATTATATTGCATGGAAGAATACAGGATATTCAAATAAATGGTTTTATGGTTTTATTACTGATGTAGTTTATTTAGCAGATAATACCTGTTTGATTAGTTTCGATTATGATATTTTTCAAACGTGGTTTTATGATACTACTGTTAATCCGTCTTACGTGGAACGGGAACACGTAAACGACGATACAATCGGCGCTAACACTGTGCCCGAAAACGTCGTAATGGGAGACCCCGTAAACGTGGCAAGCAGTAACAATTATATCCCGCATAAATGGTACATGTACGCAACACAGGTTTTCGACGAAATAACACAAGCTGGCTTTTCACCGATTGAACCGGGTGGAACGGACAATGAAGTTAGCGGATATTATAAAATCCCCCTTACCAGCAGAGCGCAAGCAAGTAGGCTTGTAGATTTGTATACACGGAAAGGCAAACTCGAAAGTTTAATTTCTATGTTCGCGCTTACTGATACGAGCAGTGCAAGCAGTAGTGCAGATTATACGATTGCCAGACCGACGGCATTTGGAGAATATACGCCTAAAAATAACAAGCTGTTATGTTATCCTTATAATTACAGTACGCTTGTTTTAGCAGGTAGTGAAACACCTTACCGTTATGAATGGTTTGCAGATGGTGTTGCAACTTTTGCACTCAAAAAGCCGAAATATGCGGGCGGTAGTAGTTATGTTTTTCCTGTCAACTATCAAAACGAAAGCAGAGCTACAAGTTCTTTCGCGCTTGAAAATTCTGTACCGACTGGTGCGTATCCAACAGCAAGTTTTGGTGCAAATGCGTTTCAGAACTACCTAGTGCAATATGGCCCGCAATTGGCAGTTGGCTTAATTGGGCAGGTTGTAAACATTGGTGCAAGTGCCGCAACAGGCAATGCAGGGGGAGCGATTTCTGCTGGCGTTGCCATTGGTCAAGATATTATGGATTTGCGGACACGCTCTTTAAATTCGCAAACAGTAGCAGGTACACAGAGCGTTGCACAACTTGCGTATGACACGCAGTTAATTATTAGAATAATTTCTAAGCAGATTTTGCCTGAATATGCAAAAATCATTGACGAATATTTTACCGCGTTTGGATACAAAGTTTGCCGAATTAAGGCCCCGAATATTACCGGGCGGCCCTCATGGAACTATGTTAAAACAATCGGCGCACAAGTTAGCGGCAATATCCCAGAATATGCAGAAACGGCATTAAAAGCAATGTTAAATAATGGCGTTACATTTTGGCATACAAACGATGTTGGAAATTATAGCTTGAACAACAGTCTTTAAAAGAGGTGTTAAAAATGCAAAGACCCCCGTGGATTGAAAACGCAAAATATTTTACTAGCGTTACTTATAGTACATGGTTTAACCGCCTGTACAATATCGCAATTAGCCGTTTTGAATGGCTAAATTTGCCAGATACTTGCAACGAAAAATTTATTGAACAGGTTCTTTTCTTTAACGGGTTTATGGTAGGTTATAAAGATACTGCACTAAACAGCTTTTTAATTATGCCCTGCACTAATAACAGTGTATTGGATATATTCGGTTATCCCGCTAAAGTAAACGCCTACGGCTATAACGGATACATGGCCCAGAATTTGACCCCGTATACAATTACATTAGGGCAAGAGCCAACAAGGGCAGATGCGGCTTTATTGTATGCTAATTATAGCCGTTGCCCAGACCTGCCCGCTGTTTTATATTTTGCTCGGAAACTTACAAAAATTGATCGTACAATAGATGTTAATATCAATGTACAGAAAACACCATATATTATTAGTTGCGGTGAAAACCAGCGCTTAACCGTCGCTAATATGTTTAAACAGGTGGATAATTTCGAACCTGCAATTATTACTACTAAATTTTATGGACTGAATGGCGAAAAGCCTATTAATGTTATGGACTTGAAGCCGCCATTTGTTGCCGATAAAATGCAGACTTTGAAACGGCAGGTATACCAAGAAGCCCTTACCTATTTAGGCATTGAAGCAAACACAAGTGAAAAAGCAGAACGGCAAGTTACCGAAGAACTGACCGCAAACATGGGCGAAACGGAAAGCATGAGACAAAGCCCGCTTGCGTCCCGCAAACAGTTCTGCAAAGAATTTAATAAAATCTATGGAACTAATATCGACGTTAAGTTCCGTAGTGATTTACAACTTTCACAAATTATGGAAAATGGGGGTCTGACAGATGGCGAACTTTACGACGACGACAAGAACAATTTGTGAAATGCTAACGGGCAAAACAACGCCCATTGGCACAGTTATTACAGAAGCCGCGCCGTTATTTTTCAATTTTAATTTTCCTTTTTACAATGAAACAAAACGGGCAGAATTTGAACAAAATTTTTTACGCCATTTCTATATGCGGGAAATCGGACTAGAAACTATTGATTATTTCATGTTACGACTTGAAGATAAACTAAACACGATTATGCCGTATTATAATAAATTGCTGGCCGTTAATGAAAAAGAATATGACCCATTCTATAATGAAGTTATCGACGAAAGTATTACCAGAGAAAGAACGGGAACGACTAACGGCACTGACACAACAGAAAGTAGTAATAATAGTACTACTAAAGGCACAACCACAAGCACAACGCAAAGTAGCGCCGATGATAGCAACCAGCAAAGCGACTTGCCACAGGGTAATTTGGCTAATTTTAACGATAATTCTTATATGTCTAGCGCGGGAAAGGGGCATACAGAAAGCAACAGCACAGTAAACGGCAATGACGAAACCACGGGCACAAATAGCGGAAAAAGTAGCGCAACCCGTGCTGAAACTAACACAGGTAACGAAACAGAAAAACGCACCGCAAATAATACACGCGGTAACAAGTCCGAAATGCTAAGAATGTACTATGAAGCACAGCGCAATATTTTAGATAATATCTTTAATGACTGTGAAGATTTGTTTATGGGAATTTGGTGTTAATTATGGCAAAAGAAATAAAAGTTACATTTGATGATGGCGGCATATATGAAGGATTTGCAAACACATATACGTTAGATAATTCAATTACCTATTATTTTTCATTCGACCGCGATTATAGAGTACAATTAACTAACGGTGCAATCACATTACAGGAATATAGAAACGCTGGCGCATGGTATCCTATAGAGCTTATTACAAAATTTGAATTGTCTGAAATTAGCGGCGGCGGTACGGGCGACGTGACAAAAGAATGGGTACAAGATAATTTTGTATTAAAATCCGGCGACACAATGAGCGGGGCACTTAAATTTAATTTCGGCGATGGCGTAATAGTTACTATTGGCCAAGCCGCCGATACAAAGCGCGGATATATCAAACTAAACGGCAATATGTATTTTATCAACACCGAGAATAAACCGATTGCATCTCTTGCAACTGATAAGAATTTTGCATTAAATCTATATCAGTCTAGTGATAAAATTGATAGCGTTATTGCGTTTAGAAATTATGAATATGGCAATAGCGGGCTAACCCGCACTATTAGCTATTCAAAATTTGCAAATAACGATGCTAACAGCTCGTGGGTGTTTAACGGAACGTATATATCTAATAATGGATGGGCGTTTAAGTCTGGTGGTGTTCATTTTGAAACTGCCGCATATTGGCGCTCAAATAATATTATAAATGCAATTATTCGGCCTACTGGTGGTATTCGTATTTATAATAATGCTAATCTTGCAATACATAAACTCGCTCAAGATGCCAATACAAACTATTATACGTCTTTTCAGTACAACGGGCGTACAACCTTTTCTAATATTGGCGGCGAGGACCCCCGCTATAGAATTACAGGGTATACTAATTTTGCTAATAGCGTTGAATCTTACGGCGGCATTACAATTAAAAAAGAAAATCAAACCACAGGAACACTTACAAGACTAAGACAAGGCGGAATTTATATAGAAAATGCAAGTGACCCTAACAGTAATAATAGAACAGTTATAGAATTAAATAATTTCTCGCAATATGCAGGAAGTCAAAAACGATTTAATCTTACTAGTGGCAGACTAGATATTTTTAGCGACCAGCATATATTTTTACATAGCGGACTACCTAACACAATGGAAAGTTACCGAGAATTTAGTTATGATGCAATTAGCGGCTATAATAAAGCGCCCCTAAATATTACCTCTGATGTACGCATAGAAGCAAATGCACCTAATTTCTATGTTATTGCACCGCAGGGCACGAACATTACAAGTAATTATGGCTTTATCGTATTGCAAGATAACAAGGGTGTATATGGGCGTAGCAGTAACGCAGAAAATAACACTTATATTACTAATAAAACACAAAACATATATGTACAGACATCACAAACCCCCGCTAGTAATAGTAAACGCGATGAACTGGCCGCAATTCTTGACCTTTTCCAAATTGTATATAATGTTTTGGAAACGGCAGGAATCCCGGGGGCTAGTGCAATAGCACAATATACAGGTGACGTTGTAATGTGGATTTATGACAATCAAAACGGCGTACTAAAACCGACAATTACAAGAATACGCAATCTAATACACAATTAAATAAGAGGTGAAATAAATGATTATTCATGATATTGCTAGTTATCTTGTAAATTTAACAAAGCAAGATGTTAAACCTGATATTTATAGCGTGTTTGATTTGCCGGGCGAAAACAGATACTCGGAAAATATAGAAAGTGAAAAACTAACTATTTTGGAAATTTTAAACGCTATTGGGTGCAGGTTGAAAAACTTGTTCGGATTTGTTAAAATCAATACGACTACAGAAACTATCGACGAGGGCGAAGCGGCTGTAACTGTCAATGGCGACGTGGATAATTTGAATTTTGATTTTAAAATTCCCCTCGGTAAAACTGGCCCTCAAGGCCCGGCAGGCCCCGGGGTTGCTGCTGGTGGCACAAAAGGACAGGTACTTGCTAAAAAATCAAATGCAAATTATGACAC
>OLNX01002473.1_pt1 | contig 13736 bp, 8 predicted proteins | sample 1672611 | NCBI WGS metagenome assembly OLNX01 (sample SAMEA3136705, study PRJEB25190) | human gut metagenome | reverse complement strand
ATGATGCGTCATTCTTTTAAAGACTTTAACAGTCTAAGTTTCTTATTTGGAAGCAATAGGCATCCAAAGTATTATACGACCGATGTTCCTCCCGTTAGTTTGCGTAACATTGAATTGTATAATCAGGATGGTAGAATAATACGATGCTGGAAGCTGGCCTTGCATAACAGAAAAGGAGAAACAATGGATGAAGTAGAGGCTCAACGTGCAATTGTTCAAAATGGCATTTGGGAAATAGATAGACATTATAACTGGCAGAAAGAGAAATCCCTGAAATTTGATAGTAAGAAGTTTCAATGTCAAAATCTTCAATTAGCTTATGATAGTATAGGTGGTAGGATATTTATGGTACTAAAAGAGAAGGTATTGGTCTACCATGTCGATAATAAACAGGTAGATACTCTATCAGTTGAAAAAGGAGAACCTTATTTTGGAGTATCCAGACAGGTTATTTATTCTGCTGCTACTGACGAGTTGATTTCCTATTCTACTGAACATCCTCTTTTAAGCAAATATAATTTTGCCACGCATGAATGGTCGATTCCTTCTACGTGGGAAGTGGACTCCAGACAGCATCATAATCGTATGATAGATCCGGAAACCAATCATTTGATCCTTTTTGGAGGATATGGACGCCATACTTATAATGCAGATTTTGTGGAAAAAGGTTTGAATGACGGAGATCAATGGCAAATTATTTCTTTGGATTCCTGTATCACTCCTCGGTATTTAAGTGCTATGGGCATTGAAGATAAAGACCACATTCTTATAATGGGCGGGTATGGAAGCCGTTCAGGAAAGCAGGAAGAGTCTCCACAGAATTACTATGATCTTTATCGGTTGAATATCCGGGATAAATCATGTTCTAAAGTGTGGTCTTTTTTTAATGAAGGCGAGCATTTTACGTTTAGTAATTCAATGATAATAGATACTGTCGCTGATAAGTTGTATGCTTTGGTTTATAATAATGATCGTTTCCATACCAATCTCAACTTGTGCAGTTTTGATATTTGTACCTCAAATCCACAATCCAAAATAGTAAGTGATTCTATCGAATATGATTTTCTGGATATTAAGTCTTATTGTGATTTATTTCTCTATCAAGACCAGATGTTGTATGCTTTTGTTGTTCAGGAGAAGATACCGGGTGAGGCAGTTTTAGATGTATATTCTTTAGTATATCCTCCTTTATCGTCAGATGAGATTTATATGGAAAAGAACAAAGATTGTCATTTTTCTACATGGGTTATCTATGGAAGCATTTTAATATGTCTGGTATTCTTCTTCTTCGTTATTGTATATGTCTACAAGAAAAAGAAAAGTAAAACAACTGGAGTTTCGATGACTATTTCCAAAGTGGAATATGGAGAACAAGAGATTGCTAAGCCATCTAACAGAAAAATATCTGCAATTTTACTTCTTGGTGGTTTTCAGGTCTTTGATAAACAAGGGAATAATATAACGGGTGAATTTACGCCTACTCTTAAATTACTTTTTCTTTTCCTATTGCTAAACTCCATCAAAGGTGGAAAGGGAACAACTTCACAAAGATTGGAAGAGACTTTTTGGTTTGATATGAGTAAAACGAGTGCAGCCAACAACCGTAGGGTTAATATCCGTAAACTTCGGCTAATTCTTGAGACGGTCGGGGAAGTACGGATTGTTAATAAAAATGATTATTGGTATATTGATATGGGTAAAGATACCCTATGTGATTATCATCAGGTATGCAAGATCTTAAATGCTTTTGAATTCTATAATTCTTCTAATAAAGAAATGATTGTCAACTTTGTAGAGTTGGCATCTTTGGGGGTGTTGCTGCCTAATGTAAGTACGGAATGGGTGGATGAATATAAATCGGAGTATTCTCATAACGTTATAGAACTACTTCTTTCTATCAGTGTTCGTGAAGAGATTGGGAAAGACAACAAACTATTGCTGAAAATAGCGGATATTATACTGATGCATGACTGTACGGATGAAGATGCTATTCGTATAAAGTGCAGGGCGTTATTTCTGTCTGGACAAAAAGGACTTGCTAAACAATGTTTTGATAAGTATTGTGCTGATTATAACCGTTTATTGAATACTTCTCCCGAATTTACATACGATGATGTGATTTGTGAGAGCTGATAGGTGGAATTTATTTTTTGAATGAAATAAATTTTGCATTAAAAGTGCATTAATGATTTCCCGGAAGTGGCTTTATTGCTTTCGGGTTCTTTTATTTTCTTCATAAGAGGGCAAAATATTTCTATTTTTTTCTCTTTGTTTATCAGGTACTTATATGGAATGTGATAAGAAAAATCATATTATTAATATGAAATTAATGTTGTGATAATGCCTCTCATATACTTTCGCAGTACCAATTAATCGCAAATCTATCGAGTTATGAAGTGTACTGATACCTCTTGAGTAGGTTCATGATTCATAGTGATCTATAATAGATGATTGATTGAACAATATATCAACTTAATTTATAATTTATGAAAGCACGCATTTGCAAAGAGAAGCACTGGAATGTGCATTTAAGGTTCTTTCTTGTGATGATGGGAGACTTACTGTTCTCAGTTTCTGTTCTTGCCCAAAGTAACCTGATAACGGGTAAAGTTATAGACAACGCCAGCGAACCGATTATTGGAGCCAGTATTCAATCTTCTGTGGTCGGGAAGGGAACTATCTCTAATATGAATGGAGATTTTTCCATTGAGGTTCCTGTCGGGACGGAATTAACTATTAGTTTTCTTGGTTACCGCACTCAAAAAATAAAAGTGTCTGATATGCGGTCTTTAGTTATCAAATTGCTGGAAGATACACAGGCGTTGGATGAAGTGGTAGTGGTAGGTTATGGAGTTCAGAAAAAAGAGAGTTTGACGGGTGCTATTTCTAATATTAAAAATGATGAGATTATTAAAACGAAAGCTACCAGTCTGGCACAATCACTTGAAGGGAAAGTCTCGGGATTGAAGATACGGCAGAATGACGGTGAACCGGGACAATTTCGTTCCGATATCAATATCCGTGGTTTGGGTACTCCGCTTTTCATTATTGATGGGATTGTCAGAGATGGGGCTAATGAGTTTCAGCGTCTTAATCCGGATGATATAGAAAGCATTTCTTTCCTGAAAGATGGTACTGCAGCTATTTATGGTATGAATTCGGCTAATGGAGCCATTGTTGTAACAACAAAAAAAGGATATAAAGGAAAAGCGAAAATATCCTTGTCGGCTAATTGGGGATGGTCTAAACCGACTAATATTCCTAGGATGGCAAACGCAGCTCAATATATGGAGCTTAGAAATGATGCTGCAATATTAGGAGAAGGTAATCCATTGGTTACAAAAGAAGAACTGGAATTATGGAAGACGGGTGCTTCTGGATATGCCAGTACTGATTTATACGATCATGTGATTAAGAATAGTTCTATTCAACAGCAATATACTTTGTCCTTGCAAGGAGGTTCGGATATTGTCTCATACTTTGGTAGTTTTAGCTATGCATCTGATGAAGGGTTGTTGAAATCCGGTGATTTGGGATATGAGAAATTTACTTTTCGTTCGAATACTGATATAAAAATAGCTAAAGGATTGACCGCAGGAGTTAATTTGGCAGGTAGATATGATAAGACCAGCCAGCCATGGAACTCTTTCTATGAGATCTTCAAGCAGACCCGTGTGAATGTGCCGACTGTGCCTGCGTATGCCAATAACAATCCGGACTATTTGGCAACTCAAAGTATGGGAATTAATCCCATTGCTTTGGCGGATGCGGATATGACAGGTTATCATTATTATTATAATAAAAACTTTCAATCGACATTCACTTTAAAATATGAAGTACCGTTTGTGCAGGGATTATTTATACAAGGGCAATTAGGCTATGATTATAATCACAATAAACATAAAGGATTGAGAAAGAAGTTTTCTACTTATACATACGCTATCGAAACGGATGAATATATAGAGAATGAATACAATAATCCTTCTATGATACAAGTGAATAATAACGAAGCGAGCAGGCTTGACATGCAAGCACAAATCAGTTACAATAGGTTGTTTAATGATACACATAATGTAAGTGCTACATTGGTTTATGAAAGGAGACAGGAAAAAAGCGATTGGTCGAATATAGAACGTAAGTTTGATTTATTGACTTATGATGAAGTAGATTATGCCGGATTGAAAGATGCTGTTTCAGGGGGGATGTCCAACGAACAGGCTTTTATCTCGTATGTCGGTCGGTTTAACTATGATTACAAAGGAAGGTATTTATTAGAATTAGGATTCAGAAATGATGGTTCTTACCGCTATGCTCCTGGTAGCAGATGGGCTTTTTTCCCTATGGGGTCTATTGGTTGGCGTTTGTCGGAAGAGAAGTTTTTGAAGGAAAAGTTGGGCTTTCTTGATAATCTGAAGATCAGGGCTTCATACGGGGAGTCCGGACAGGATGCAGGTGATCCGTTCCAATATGTGTCGGGGTATAATCTTAATGTTGGTATTTATGAATTTAATGACGGAACTACCACTTCGGGCATTTCTGCTCCCTCTATTACGAATACGAATTTAACTTGGTATAAAGCTAAGTTACTTGATATAGGATTCGATCTTTCTATATTCAAAGGATTATTCTCTTTGGAGTTCGACTTATACCAAAGAAAAAGAAGCGGATTGTTAGCTACAAGAGTGGTGGCATTACCTAATACATTTGGTTCGCAACTGCCACAGGAAAATTTGAATAGTGATTTGACGAGGGGTATTGACATAACGCTCGGGCATACTAATAAGATCAGAAATTTTTCTTATAGCGTCAAAGCGAATATGAACTTAGCCCGCACCCGGATGGAGCATGTAGAAAGAGGACCTTTCACCAGTAGCATGGATCGTTGGAGAAATCAGTCTTCCGGACGTTGGAATGATTTCACATGGGGGTATCAAACTAATGGGCAATTCCAGACTACAGAGGAAATAAAATATGCTCCTGTTCAGGATGGAGAGTTGGGAAATAGCAAGGAACTGCCGGGGGATTACCGTTATGTAGATGCTAATGGTGACGGTATTATCGATGATAATGATAGAATGCCTCTCTTTTGGTCAGGTACTCCACTGATTCATTATGGCTTTAATTTGGAGGCTTCTTGGAAAAATTTCGATATCTACGCTTTGCTTCAGGGAGCGGGAATGTATACTGTCCAGTTTTCAGAGGTTTATGCCGAGGTACTGTGGTCAAAAGGAGCGAATACTCCAGCCTATTTCTATGACAGATGGCGCAAAGAAGACCCTTACAATCCGAATAGTAAATGGGTTGCCGGGAAATGGCCTGCTACCCGTTTAATACAGGATACTGGAGCTATGTATAAAGAGAGTAATATCTGGCGTCGTGATGCTTCTTATTTAAGACTCAAAACTTTGGAACTGGGTTATACATTGCCAGACAGTATTTTGAGAAAGAGTGGTATTAGTAATATACGATTCTATATTAATGGCTATAATCTTTTAACCTTCTGTGATTCTTTTGTGAAAGCGTTTGATCCGGAAAAGGTGGAAGGCTCTTATAGTGCTGGAATGAATTATCCTCTGACTAAAAGTTTTAATATTGGTTTTACTGCTAATTTCTGATAGATTATGAAATATAAGATTATACTATTGCTGAATATGGCTCTTCTTTTTGCAGGATGTACGGATATTCTGGATATAGAGCCTAATAATAAGGTGGTTGCAGACAAAGTCCTGACTACTGAAGAGGGGATTGCGATGCACATGGCAAATCTTTACGGCCGTCTTCCTATCGAGGACTTCTCTTATGCGATTGATAAGGGCTTTAATTTGGGAATTGGGAATACTGATCCGAATAATGGTGGACGGGCTGCTGCTATGTACTGTGACGAAGCGATGCATTCTGAATTCGACGAATGGGGAAGTGAAGGATTTAATTTTTGGGAAAGATATACGGATGATAAAGGTTTGTATAATGCTTCTGTTGGTATTTACACATTGATAAGGGATATTAATAACCTGTTGGAAACGATTCCTACGTTGAATACTTCCAATAATAAAAAAACATTATTGGAGGGTGAAGCTGCTTTTCTACGTGCATATACATATTTTGCTTTGGCAAAGCGGTATGGTGGAGTTTCGATTATCAAGAAAGTTCAGGTGTATAATGGAGATGTAGAAGAATTGAAAGTGCCCCGCAGCACAGAAAAGGATACATGGGATTTTATCTTGAGCGATTGTGATGACGCTATCCGGAAACTAAGTGAGTCTTCAGAAGATACTCGTCGTGCTAATAAATGGATTGCATTGGCACTGAAGTCTCGGGCAGCTTTATATGCAGCTTCGATTGCCAAATATACTCATGAGCCTTATGTGGGTCTGTCGGGGCCGGCTGTAGAACAGAAACTTGTGGGTATTGATGCTTCGGAAGCAGATCGTTATTATGAAATCTGTATGCAGTCGTCTGATGAAATAATGAAGAGTGGGTTGTATGGTTTATATGGTGCAGAGCCTCAAAGCAGAGACGAAGCTATCGTAAATTATAAAAAACTGTTTGAGGATCCAAACAGTGTATTGAATGGAACGAAGGAACCTATTTTTATTAAAGGATATACATCTGGTACCCAACTTGCACACAATTATGATATTTGGTATCGTCCTAATCAGGTAGCAAACGGCTGGCCGCATCCGGGACGTATGAATCCTTCGTTAGATCTGGCCGATATTTATGAAGATTATACGGATGACGGGCAAGGATTAAGTAAGCCTATCCGTACTCGTGTGGATAATAATGAAATTTTTTCTGGTTTTGACAGAAATGCTAACTATTATTCTTATCCAATGGATGCTCCTTATGAAATATTCAATGATAAGGATATTCGTATGTGGGCTACTATGATTCTTCCGGGTACGCAATGGAAAGGACAGAAAATCATTATTCAGGGAGGATTTATTCGTCCCGATGGAAGTTATGTGTTCAGAACAGATGCCAGTACTCAGGGGAAAGATGGAAAGACCTACTATTCGTTTGGTGCGCAGGATCAGAAAATGTATTCGGGATTTAGTTCTGTTGGTGGTAACTACACCCGTTCTGGTTTTCTTCTTCGCAAATTCTTGCAGGAAAGTAAAGACGTGACTTCTGAGTGGAATAAGGGATTTACAGACTGGATCGAATTTCGTTATGCTGAGATTCTGATGAATTATGCGGAAGCATCCATAGAACATTCGTCTGCAACGGGTGAACAGCTGAAAAAAGGAAAAAAAGCGCTTAATGCTGTTAGAAAGCGAGCTGCACACAAAGACGAAATTCCATTAACAATAGAGAATGTACGTAAAGAGCGTTTTGTTGAATTTGCTTTTGAGAATAGACGCAGATGGGATCTGATTCGTTGGAGGATATTTCATAAGGAATATGAGAACCGAATAAAGAAGTCCTTAGTTCCGTTCCTCGATTTAAGAGGAGAAACTCCTAAATACATCTTTGTACGCATGGATGCTCCTGGAGTGAACAAACATTCGTTTGATTATTCCTGGTACTATCAGGATATTCCTGGTACCGGTAGCAACAGACTTGTTCAGAATCCTTGATATATCAAAACTTTACTTTAAAGACAGAAAATATGAAAGCAACTTTTTATTTATTGACAATAATATTCTTTTCCATATGTTTTGTAGCATGTGAAAAGGACAATCTGGATATAGCCCCAAATGCTACATTCGGTGGGGAAATCCGGGATATGGAGACAGGTGAGTTGGTGGAGCAAGAGATAATCAGAGGTTCGCAGATTTATTTTATTGAACTCGGATGGGACAATCCTCCTGTTCAGGCAATGGCTGTTAAAAATGACGGAACATTCCAAAATAATCTCATGTTTGCGGGCGATTACAAAATAATTCTGAATAAGGGGAATTATATTCCTCAAGATACGATTGATTTTAGAATTAATAAAGGAAAGAATTATAAGGTGTTTGAGGTTCTGCCTTACATACGTATCGTGAATCCTGATATTAGATATAAAGGTAATAAAGTAGTAGCAAAATTCAGTTTACAGCAATATACGGTAGATCCGGTAAAGACAATCGCTCTATTTGCACATACAGAGTCCCATGTAAGTAGTAATATCCAGACAGCTAAAGTGAGTAGTGAAATAAATACTGCTGTATCACCTTTGACGGAGTACGAATTGAGCATGGATTTGAGCCAGACTACTGGAATTGAACGGGAACATAGTTATTTTTTCAGAATCGGAGCATTGAGCAGTACGTCGGAAGCTAAATATAATTATTCTCCTGCAGTAGAAATCGACTTATAAAGGAATAGGACATTTATGAAAAGAAAAATACAAGATTGCCTTGCATACAGACTGTTTTTGTTGTTACCGCTTTTCTCGTTTGGAGGATGTGTGGAGATAAAAGCTCCTGTTGATTACGTAAATCCATATATGGGAAATATTAGTCACTTGTTGGTACCGACTTATCCGACTGTCCATTTACCTAACAGTATGTACGAATATATCCTCAAAGGGAGGATTATACAAGTAATAAATTGAAGGGATTACCTGTGATAGTGACAAGTCATAGAGGAAATTCGGCCTTCTCTATCAATCCGTTCAATAGCTTTTGTGATAGTTTAGAGAAGGGTAGTAGGTCTTCTTTTATATTGTATAATTACGATAATGAAAAGATCAAGCCTTATTATTACAGTGTTTTTTTGAGTGACTATGATATAGAGGTAAAATATGTCCCTTCTCATCAGTCGGCTTTATATCAATTAGATTTCCGGGCAGGGCAACCTGGGCTTTTGATCGGGGCGACAAATGGAGAGTTGCATGTAGAGAAAAACAAAGTTTTTGGTTATCAGCAAATCGGTTCCTATGAGACAAGAGTGTATCTTTATCTGGAAACGGACGTGGTTCCTTTACAAACGGAAGAAGGAAATACTGTCGTAATGAAATTTCCAGAGAATGATAAAAGGATTAATCTTCGTTATGGAATCTCTTTTATAAGTGTAGATCAGGCGAAAAAAAATATGGAACGCGAAGTGGCTGGAAAGGATTTGGAAACTCTTACACGAACAGGTAGAACTATTTGGAATGATGCTCTTGGAAAGATTCAGGTAAAGGGAAACTGTGAGGATAGTAAGACTATATTCTATACTTCTTTATACAGAACATATGAACGAATGGTTTGTCTTTCTGAAGATGGACAGTATTATAGTGCTTTTGACAATCAGGTTCATCAGGATAGCGGTGTTCCTTTTTATACTGATGATTGGATCTGGGATACGTATAGAGCTACCCATCCATTGAGAATATTACTGGAACCGGAACGCGAGAAATATATGATTCAGTCTTTTATCCGGATGGCTGGTCAGATGAAACATTTTTGGATGCCTACTTTTCCGGAGATAACAGGTGATAGCCGACGGATGAATTCAAATCATGGGGTGGCTACTGTACTTGACGCTTATGTAAAAGGAATTACGGATTTCGATTTAAAGGAAGCATATCGTGCTTGTAGAAATGCTATCACTGAAAAGACATTAGCACCGTGGTCGGATATGGAAGCCGGAAAGCTAGATTCTTTTTATGTGTCAAACGGATATTTTCCGGTGTTAGCTTCTGGTGAAGAGGAAGTTGTTTCCGAAGTACATAGTTTTGAGAAAAGGCAAGCTGTTGCTGTGACATTAGGTACAGTGTACGATGAATGGTGTCTGGCACAAATAGCCAGACTGCTGGATAATAAAGAGGATTACAATTACTTTTTGCAAAGAAGTTTGAACTATCATCAATTGTTTAATGCAGAAACAAAATTTTTTCATCCTAAAGATAGTGAAGGAAATTTTATCACTCCGTTTGATTATCGTTATTCCGGTGGAATGGGTGGAAGGGATTATTATGGCGAAAATAATGGATGGGTTTATCGTTGGGATGTCCCCCATAATGTAGCGGATCTTATCAAACTGATGGGAGGGAAAGAGGCGTTTGTTGATGAGCTGGAAAAGATGTTTGATACTCCTTTAGGAAAAAGCAAGTATGAATTTTTCTCGCGTTTTCCTGATCATACAGGTAATGTCGGACAGTTTTCTATGGCAAATGAACCTTGTTTACATATTCCTTACTTATATAACTATGCCAATAAACCCTGGATGACCCAGAAAAAGATTAGGGCATTACTGGAGGAATGGTTTAGAAATGATTTGATGGGGATGCCGGGAGATGAGGATGGTGGTGGCATGAGTGCATTTATTGTCTTCTCGCAGCTGGGTTTTTATCCGGTTACGCCAGGATTACCTATATATGTCATTGGAAGTCCGGTGTTTGAACGGGCAAAAATTCAGTTGAGTGATGACAAAACCTTTGAAGTATATTGCCATAATTATTCGCCGAAACATAAATACATTCAATCGGTTAAGCTGGATGGAGTGGAATGGGATAAATCTTGGTTTAGTCATGAGGAACTGATGAAGGGAAATAAATTAGAAGTAACGATGGGGGCCTATCCCAATAAGGAGTGGGCGTCTCAAGACCAGTCTGTCCCCCCTTCATTTGAAATGAGAAAATAAAGAATATGAATAATTAAAATTAAATCAATTATGATGCAGAGACTCTTTTTTATGATGATTTTTTTCTTGTCACTTTCATTGGAAAGTTGTAGCAAAGAAGATGATAATAATCCTTCTAATTCGGAGAATAACGGAGGAAATAATAATTTAGGTACAGAGTTGGATTATGATACTTTCTGCTTTTATTATGATTGGTATGGAAGTGAGGCTATTGACGGTCAATATAGACATTGGGCCCATGCTATAGCACCCGATCCTAATGGTGGATCCGGTCAGAATCCGGGGACCATTCCGGGTACACAGGAGAGTATAGCCAGTAATTTTTATCCTCAATTAGGAAGATATAGTAGTAGTGATCCTAATATTTTGACCAAACATATGGATATGTTTGTTATGGCGCGTACCGGAGTGCTGGCACTTACCTGGTGGAATGAACAGGATGAGACTGAAGCCAAGAGAATCGGTCTTATACTGGATGCAGCAGATAAGAAAAAAATAAAAGTATGTTTTCACTTGGAGCCATATCCCAGCAGAAATGTGCAGAATCTCCGGGAGAACATAGTTAAATTGATAACGAGGTATGGAAATCACCCGGCCTTCTACAGAAAGGATGGCAAACCTTTGTTTTTTATTTATGACTCTTATTTAATCGAACCTAGTGAATGGGAAAAGTTATTAAGTCCTGGTGGTTCCATTACAATCAGAAATACAGCCTATGATGCTTTGATGATTGGATTATGGACTTCTAGTCCGACAGTGCAACGGCCTTTTATTTTGAATGCTCATTTTGATGGTTTCTATACATATTTTGCAGCTACCGGGTTCACGTATGGTTCTACCCCGACTAATTGGGTAAGTATGCAAAAATGGGCAAAGGAAAATGGTAAGATATTTATTCCAAGTGTGGGTCCCGGATATATAGACACACGTATACGTCCTTGGAATGGTTCGGTAATCCGGAATAGAACGGATGGGCAGTATTATGACGCTATGTATCGAAAGGCCATTGAAGCTGGGGTTTCGGCTATTTCTATTACCTCCTTTAATGAATGGCATGAAGGGAGCCAGATAGAACCGGCTGTGCCTTACACAAGTTCCGAGTTTACTTATTTGGATTATGAGAACCGTGAACCTGATTATTATCTCACCCGCACTGCGTACTGGGTTGGGAAATTTAGAGAAAGCAAACAGTAATCATATTTATTAATAAAAAATAAACCATGAAAAAAGTCACAAAAGTAAAGATGTTGTTAATAATGCTATGTGCATTGTTTATATCAGTATGTTCTATTTCTTGTTCTGATGACGACGATAATGTGCTAAAGGTAGACACAGTAGCTTTTATAAGCCAACTGACTGATTATCAAAATCAGCTGGAAACATTGAGGGATGGATCGCAGTATGGAAATAAGACGGGAATGTATCCGGAAGAGAGCAGGGATATACTTGAACTGGTATTAATCCAGATAAAAAAGAGCATCCGGCAAATTGAAAACGGAGAAGAGACTAATCCTTCACAGGAGAAAGTGGATGAATTGATTCAGGCTGCTAAAAAAGCGATGGAGGATTTTAAAGCAACTGTGATTATAGAATATGTTTCTGTAGCTGCAGAATTGTATGTAGACGGACAAAATGACGGGTATATTGATTTTGGAGCAAGTGAGAACTATTCTAAGTTTGGTAATACTGGTGAACAAGTTTTCACTGTTGAGTTGTGGGTGAAGTTGAAATATACTTCCGGTTTTGGTAGTGTGGTGGATGTCTTTATCGAAGATGGTACCGGACATTATAGAAAAGGATGGGTAATTAATAACTTTGATAATAAGAGACTACGTATGTCGTTGGGAATGGATAATTGGGGATTGTTGGAACCTGGCATTGATTTCAGTACGACAGAGAAATGGGTTCATTTTGCAGCAGTTATTAACGAGAAAGGAGTTGATGGAGATGTTAATTCAGAAGGAAAACCTATTGTTGTAAAAGTGTATATGAATGGCGAATTGAAGGATCAGGCGACAGGGCTTGATGGTAATCCTTATAATCCGAATGATTTGGGAACATCTATGATTGCTTTTAGACATATGGGGGGGAATCTTGGTATGACAAATGACTGGAAACTATCTGGATATATCAAACATTTCCATCTTTGGAAATCTGCCAAGTCACAGGGAGAAATTAAAAAGCTGATGAATGAGGAAATTAGGGTTACAGGACAGGAAGATGATTTAGTTTGTGGATGGGAGTTTGATGCAACAGTGGAGGATGATACTAATATACCTGATTTGACAGGCAAATATTCTGCTAAGTTGCTTGGAGAGTATAAGTGGATTCCTTTGGAATAAAAGATTCTTTATCTGCTTCCTTTGGTAGGGCAGAAGCTTTTTGAGGCTGTCAGAAGTTTGGATTTACTATGTTTGGGATATTTTGTCTCTAATCAATCAGATAGTAAAACAGGCTTTTGACAGCTTTACTTTTATTTGATAAATTAAATGTGGTCTGTTTACTCTGCTATTTCAGCCCTTTAAGGGCTTTTTCCCTTCTCTTCTTCATTATTTTCCTCTTCCGTTTCATCTGCAAAAGGTTCCGGCCGTTGCGGTCCGTGATTTACGAAAACGAAAGCGCAGAGCGTTCCCATAATTCCTCCGCTAAGATGTCCTTCCCATGACATATTGGTAGGGGAGAAATAAGGAAACATATGCCATATAATTCCTCCATATAAAAAGGTGACAAGTAAAGAGATGGCAATGAGTGGAACATATTTGCGGAGAATACCACTGAAAAAGAGAAAGAAGGCAAAGCCATAGATCAGTCCGCTGGCACCGATGTGCCATCCCGGTTTTCCGATCAGGAAAGTAAGTAGTCCGCTTCCGAGCCAAATGAGAATAAAAATTTTACCGGCTATTCCCCGGTAAAAGTAAAAAAGACACCATGACAAGAAGAATAAAGGGATTGTATTTGCTAATAAATGACTGAACCCGCTGTGTATCAGCGGATGGGTTAAAATGCCGGTCAGTCCCCGTTTCTCCATAGGATATACCCCCAAGCGAGAGAAGTCCCAGTCCATTCCGACTTCCATAATCTTGAGTATATAGAGAATAAAAATAAGGAACAAAGGCTTTGCTGCAGCCAGCATGATACGCTGAATATCTCGCTTCATTACTTTCTATTCTTTAGATATT
>OLNX01002464.1_pt1 | contig 13781 bp, 8 predicted proteins | sample 1672611 | NCBI WGS metagenome assembly OLNX01 (sample SAMEA3136705, study PRJEB25190) | human gut metagenome | reverse complement strand
CCCTCATTGCCCGACGTACCTGATCAATTTCTATAATCGTTGCATTATCCCAAAAATCCTGTGTTTGCACTTTCTCAATAGTTTCCTTTTGTTCCTGCACCTGTGGAATGGAATACTTTGCTGCCAAAAATTGTGCAGTCTGTACAACAATCCGAATCGGTGCTTGTACATTTTTACTCTGTAATAATCCCAAATCAATACTGTACATCAAATAATCAAAACGACGAACCAGTTCATCTCCCTTTTCCGGTTTCACGATTGGCGCAATATGTTCCCTGATTTCTGAGACTTCCACTGTTTCCAAATGTTTCCACTGTGTAAGATTACGATACATTTCCACATACCTCAGATGACTTTTCACCCGAAAACTATGATCATCCAATTCTACAACCGCCCGATGTAAATCATCTACAAGTTCTGTACGATACGATGCATATGCCTCCTGTCGTGCATTCTGTGGAGCCTGTAGTTCCCTTGCAATCTGAGTTTTAACATTATAAATTTTTTCTGACAATGCTTCCTGTATGCCACTTTCACTTCCATTTTTATTCACACGGAAATATTCAAAATTATCGCAAAAATCAAAAATCAAAAAACGCTCCTTATCTTTACCAACTCCAAGCAAATCCGGGCAAAGTCTTGTTCCTCTTCCTATCATCTGCCAAAACTTTGCATAGCTTTTGACTTTCTTAAAAAATACAAGATTCAGAATTTCCGGAATATCAATTCCTGTATCAAGCATGTCAACAGATACCGCAATCTGTGGAAATTTATCTTTCATGCTGAAATCGTCAATCAATGTATCACTATATTTTATACTGTAATCAATTTGTTTCACAAACGCTTCCCCATACTCCGGAAACAATACATGAAATCGATCTACAATCGCCTGTGCATGCAATCTGTTTTTTGCAAAAATTATTGTTTTTCCGAGCTTGTCTCCTCCTTCAATTTTCAGCCCTTTCTCCATCAATTCTTTCAGAACTTTATCAATCGTATCCTTGTTGAAAAGCCATTCATTAATTGCTGAACTGTCTATATCTTCGCCCATTTCATCATCAAATGTTTCTTCAAACGCTTCCTTTTCCTCCTCCGACAATTCGTTATAATGAATACCCTTCTCCATAATTTTTGTCTTATACTCCAATGTGGAATAATCGACAAGATACCCTTCATCGACAGCTTTTTTCAGTTCATATGCAAATGTTGGAACACCTCGTTCGAGTTCAAAAATTCCATATGTATTTTTGTCTATCTCATTTTTTGGTGTTGCTGTCATTCCCAAAAGCATTGCATCAAAATATTCAAAGATCTCCTGATACTTCCTATAAATTGACCTGTGTACTTCATCACAGATAATCAAATCAAAATGTCCCGGTCCAAACAATCGTTCTCCAAATTGATTCTTTTTTTCATCTATAGCATTCATCATTGTGGGATATGTCGAAAAAATCATACGGCAATTTTCTGGATTTTCTTTACTGTCCAATAAATTGCAACAAGATAAATCTTTCAGCAAATCCGTATAATTATTTTTTGCCTGTTTCACAAGAGCTTTACGATCCGCAAGAAACAATATGTTTTTTATATAATTATGTTTGCGCAAAACATCTACAATACTGATACTCACACGAGTTTTTCCTGATCCAGTCGCCTGCACAATCAGCATTTTTCTATGCTTTTTAGCAATTGCATCACAAACTGCTGTCACTGCTTCTTTTTGATATGGGCGATTTGTAATTTTATCGCTGATTTCAATGCGATCTAATGGTTTTCGTAGCCTTCTTCGATCAATTTCCAGCTGCAATTCCTCTTGCGTGAAAAATCCTGCAATCTTTCGCCGCGGAAATCCTTCTGCATCATTGATGAAAAACATTTCAAATCCATTCGTAATAAAAATAAGTGGTCTTCGATCATATTTATTTTGCAAACAATCTGCATATAATTTTGCCTGCTGGCTTCCCGCCATTACATCAACAGATGCTTTTTTTGCTTCGATCACAGCCAACGGCAAATTATCTTTTCCCCATAATACATAATCCACATAGCCTTTTCCCGTAGCGGTTGGCATTCCTGTTACCGGTTCTTCAATTGCACAATTACTGCCTATCGTCCATCCGGCTTCCTGCAATTCTACATCAATATATTTTTTCCGTGTCTCTGCTTCACTGATTTCATCCACATGAAACTCTCTTGTTTGCTCATGCCGCTTACGTTCTGCAGCCATTTGCTGACGCAATTCTTCATTTTCTTTTAAAATTTGTTCCAATTGCCGGTCTTTACTGCTTAAATTTTCATACAGCCTCTTTAATTCTTCTGCTTTTACCCGTGTCTCATTTCCTTCAGCGAGCAGCGTTTCATCAAATGTCCGCTCTTCATATTCTCTGGAATACGAATAATCAATCCAGTCACAAAATTCAAATAAATCTCTCAGCGCAATCACCGCTTCATCACGCTTGATGTTATTATTTGTATGTACCGCTATATTTCCAAGATGAATCGTATATTTCAGCATCGGGAACAAACGCGGCTCTATTATATTTCGAAATGTGCGTTCATGAATCAGGCTTGACACATTGTCCTGATATGGCAATTTCAAATCTGCATCATAGGAAAATACAAATCGGACAGCCAGTTCTAATGCCCGCCTGGACAAGATTGCACATGTTGCCGGAGATATTGCAATGCTTTTCTCTGCTTCTACTGCCTGTGCCGCAAATGCTGTATATTCTACCTTATCTAACAAATAATCAAAGTTTGTTTCCATAGCTGTATTCCCCCTGACACAATACAGAAAATTTCAAATATTTTTCAAGTATCTTTTTCCACCTTTTCTAGTGCTATATGCTTATATTGTATCATAAAGCAATAATTTTACAATGATATGCTTAAATATGACGTAAACATATAATCAAATTTTGATTTGTCGACTTGATTGACAAAATCGACGAATTCAATTTGCTTAGCTAATGGTACATCTAAAATATCGACATTTTTCACATGATTCATATTTAAAAATGGCTGAACTCCTGCAGACGCAATCTCCAAAAGTTTGCCTTTCAAATACATTAAATTATAAGCAAAAAACTTTGTATTAACTATTGAATTATCCACTCGAATTCTACAACTGCCTGTTGTTGACAATACAGCTTCTTTAAATAAATCAGGAAAAATACATACGTTTCCAATCGTGCCTACTTTTGTCAGAATAACATCACCTGGTAACACTTGACTTCTAATTACTGTCTCATATTTTTCCCTTGTCATATATTTCAAATCCACTGAACTAAATGACATCATCTTTACATTAATCGTACGAATAACTGGAATCTCTCCATCTTTTATATAATCCACTTTTGTATTTACTTGAGAACCAAATGGTCCATCCACCATGTCTGCTTTATCAGCTATACAAGATGACAATTTTCTTGTTCCATATTTCTCACTATGAACTGGGTCACCGAACAACTCGACAAATCGGGCTTTGATGAGGTTATCTAATCGTTCAATTTCCTTTTTACGTTTATCAATCACGCTCTCTGCTTTTGATAGAACTGCTACTATTTCATTCTGTTTTTTTTGATCAGATTCAAATTCAATTTCAAACTTTCCAAGATCTGCTTTCTTTATATTTGGCATACATGCGCCCGATCTAATGGCAAATAGTCTTTCTTGTTGACTTTTCAGTGCATAATATAAATATTTTGTATTCTTTGGTCCCTCATAAAGATAGTAGCAATGCGCTCCGCACCAGAATGGTTCAGCAATAAAATTTACATAACCAGAAGAATTGCCTCCTTCTGAAATAGTGACCGTATTTGCATCCACATTATATGAATTCCACCTGCCAGAAGGAGTAATTCCACCATTTAAATATATATACTTTCCATCATCTATAAGTTCAGAACCATTTATTTGAGAACCCTTAGAATATCTAGTTATATCTTCTAATTTAACTTTCATCTGCATCATTCCTACGGGCTACTAGCCCTACAAATCCGAATTTGTCCTCCATACAATTTCGTTTTGCTTTTCCTTTCCCATCCCTACAACATCTTCTGTAGTTCCGCTAATTCTTTTGAAGCCTCTGCCTCAAGTTCCAGAATCTCCTTCATAATTTTCTCTGTTGGCGGATATTCCACCGGAATATATTCTACTTCCTTGTACTTATTAATGGAAAGATCATAATCATTTGTAACAATCTCATCCACAGGAACGAAAAAGCTCTGTTCCGTTCTGGCACGTTCTGTTTCTTTCTCTCGATGATGAAAACGCTCTATAATATCTGGAATATCATTTTCTGCAATCTCCTGCCTTTTATCATCCAGACTCAGACCATCCGCTTTCATATCATAAAACCAAACCTGGTCTGTGCCGCCAGAGCCGGTTTTCGTAAATACCAAAATCGCAGTGGATACACCTGCATAAGGCTTAAACACACCACTTGGCATAGAAATAACCGCATCCAGTTTATTCTTTTCAATAATTTCTTTTCGAATCTGCTTGTGGGCTTTACTACTTCCAAATAATACACCATCGGGAACAATAACTGCTGCCCTTCCCCCTTTTTTCAATATCCGCAAGAATAAAGCAAGGAACAACAATTCTGTTTTCTTAGTCTTTGTTACTTTTAATAGATCTGCAGAAACTGCTTCATAATCCAAACTCCCCTTAAATGGAGGATTTGCAAGCACAAGTGTATACTTTTTCTTCATCCGTATTTTGTTCAGACAAACTGTCCCTGTATGAAATATTCGGATTATCCACACCATGTAGCATCATATTCATTGCACCAATACGAAGCATGGTTCGATCCATATCATTTCCATAAAACATTTCGTTATGAAAATGTTTTCGAAGCTTCGCATCCAGAAACATATCCGCATGATGTTCCCTCAAATACTGCTGTGCCTCAATCAAAAATCCAGCACTTCCCATAGCCGGATCAATAATCACATCTTTGGGTTGTGGCTTCACAAGTTCCACCATCATCTTAATGATATGTCGAGGAGTCCGAAATTGTCCGTTCGTTCCAGCAGTTGCAACTTTAGATAATAAATATTCGTATAAATCCCCCTTTGCATCTCCATCTCTGAGTTCTAAGTGATCAATTCCATCCACAATCTTTGATAACATCGCCGCGGTAGGAATCTTAAAGATGGCATCTCCCATATATCTTGCATAAGCAGACTCTCCATCTGGATGCAGATTTTTAATAAAAGGAAACACACCATTTGAAACAATTTCATACATTTCTTCTGCTGAACCCAGATTTTTAAATTTACTCCATCGATATTTTTGACAATTTTCCGAAAATGTCTGTTCAAAAGATACTCCCAGAAAATTAGCTTCATTTTCTTTTGTTGTTTCTACTTCATCTAACTGCTTAATAAACAACAAATAAGTAAATTGTTCAATCACATCCAACGGATTTGTAATACCGCCTGTCCAGAAAATTTCCCAAATACGATCTATTTTATTTTTCAGTTCTCCAGCTATCATAATTCATCCCTATTATCCATTCATATTTTTACGTAAATCTTTCTATGAACATATACTAACATATTTCCTCTCATATTTCACGAAAAAAGAAGCGATCCCCCTTTTCTGCTGGAATCGCTCCTTTTGTAAAATTTCTTACAGTTCCATAATAATCTCTCTTGCCAGACTCTCTTCAATCGGCTTGGCATACACATTCGGCGCAAACTCCACTACATCGCCAATGCCTTTTTCGATCACAAAGCGTAACTTTCCGTCACGCACCTTTTTGTCGGTATAAAGCTTCTTAACCAGAGCCTCACGGTCAATATAATCCGGAATTCTTGTCGGAAGTCCCACACGCTCATACAGCTTAGTCACACGCTCTGCCTCTTCCTCTGACATATAGCCAAGGCGTGCCGAAAGCAGTACCATAGCCGCCATTCCGATGGAAAGTGCCTCGCCGTGCAGGAGCCGGTAGTCACTGACAGTTTCAATGGCGCGTCCCACCGTGTGTCCTAAATTCAGGACTTCGCGCAGTCCGCTTTCTCTCTCGTCTTTCATAACAACATCATACTTGATCTTGCAGTTGTTCTCTGCGATATATTCGCAGGCAAACTTCTGGAAACTCATAATATCATCCAAGTTTTCCTCGATAAACTCAAACATTTCACGGCTCGCCAGACATGCATGCTTGATGGTCTCTGCCATGCCGCTTGCCATCTGACGTTTCGGAAGGGTTTTCCATGCGGCAATATCAATGTAGACCTTGCGCGGCTGATTGAAAAGTCCAATCAGATTCGTTGCAAGCGGTGTATCAACGGCAGTCTTTCCGCCCACGGATGCATCTGCTGCTGCCAGAAGTGTGGTCGCATAATTGATAAACGGTACGCCTCTGCCATATGTTCCTGCCAGAAATCCTGCCAGATCCGTAACAACACCTCCGCCGATTGCAATCACAGCACAATCTCTGCGGAACCCTTTTTCCAGCATGGCATCTTCAATCTTCGCCTTCGTCTGTCTGGTCTTACTTTTTTCTCCTGCGGGAAATACGAACAGTTCCACTTTAAATCCAGCCTTGCTCAGCTTTTCACTGATTGGTTTTGCATACAGATCCAGTACATTGGAATCCGTGATCACGGCAAATTTTTTGATTTTTCCCAGAAGACCGGTCTCTAAATCCTCTACCAGCTGATCCTCCAGATGGTACCCCATCTCAATATCGTAACTGTCATCCACCACTTTTTTCAGTTCTACATTAAATACGCTCACTTTGTCACCCCTGTCTGTCTAATCTACCCCGGCAGCAAGTCTTGCCAACCGGTCTGCCTCTTCATTTCCTTCTACCCCGGAATGTCCTTTCACTTTCACAAAATGAAGGGAAATTTTATCATTCACGGACTGTATAAAATCATAATAGGCAATCGTTCCCTGTTTGTTCCGCTTCCAGGCTCCGGTTGCCCACATCTCTATTCCCATATAGTCATAATAAATGGTTAAGTCGGTAAGTCCCATGGCAACAGCTTCTTTTACTGCAGCCATGCTGCCTAACACCTCTCCTGCCACATTGCGCATCGATGCCATCTGGGGATCATTGCCGCTTCCGCTGATCACGTGACGTTCTCCCTTTGTCACGAGAAATCCGCCATATCCATAGACGGAAGTAGCACTGTTAAACGAACCGTCGACAAACGCATAATTTTCCGGTTCCTTTTGTTCCTCTTTTTTTTCTTCCAGAAACTGTTCCGCTTCTGCGCGTGTCGCAAACCCTTTATAGACAGCTCCCGGAAATCCATGCACCATACTTTTACATGCATCCCATGAGGTATAAATTCCCGGAACTTTTCCCTTTTTTACCGCATAAAATTTTCCAGCCATAGATTATCCTTTGCCGTGCAGTTTTGCAATAATCTCTTCTTTTAAAAGCATCGCTCGGTCTTTTGCCACTCGGGAAGCTGCCTGTGAAGTCAGAATCATGGAAATGAATCTGGATGCAATGTCCACCTTTCCAAGTTTATAAGCTATATTCGCCATCAACAGGTTTACGGTACTTTCTTCCATTCCGCACATTGGGAAATTTTCGGATGCAATCGCTTTTAAAAATCCCTCATATGCCTGTTCATAATACGTGGCTTCTTCTTTCCGGCATTCGGCAAGTGTTTTTTCATCTTTCTTTTCTGCCTTGGAAAGCTCCTCAATCCAGCCGCGGTACAGCCAGGACATCTTTAGGCACTCATATGCCTTCTCACTGTTCTTTCCCTTTTTCACCAGTGTATTATATAAAGCCAATTTATACCGCTCAATGGCTTTTTCGTAAGAATACGGCTCCATCGGTTCTTCTTTTGGCTGCTTCTGCCCTTTGAACTTATGGCATACCCCTTCTTCAATCATCTTGACCTGACCGGTAGACAAATGGGTAAAATAGCGGTTCATCGCCGTATATCCGCACTGTGGGCAGGACGATACATCATATTTATTTGTATCAATGTACTGAAAACGCGGACGCAGATCAAAATCCGGTTCCATGCGCTTTACCCGTCCAGTTTTTACCATTCTTGTACGGAAAACATTATCACATACCGGACAACGGATGGATTTATCCAGTAAGAACTCAGTTTCGCTGTGAACCGGTTCTTTTTTTGGCACCGGTTCCGGTGCTTTCCGTGCAGGTGTATCACTTTTTTCCTCTTCAAAGAGGTGGTCTGTATCCATCTGATCCAGACCAAATTTTTCCAATCCCGATAATAAATTCATTCTACGCCTCTTTTTGTCTATTCTTTATTTTTTCGGCAGCTTAAAAGAATTCTGTTAAATACAGGCGCTCCCGGCTTTGAATCCTTATAATCTGCGCAGAAAAATCCTTCTCTTACAAACTGAAAACTCTCATATGGTTTTGCCTCTAACAATGCCGGCTCTACAATGCTCTCTGTCAGGACAGTCAGGGAATTCGGATTCAGATTCAGACTTCCGTCTTCATTATATACGCCAAGTTCTTCATTAATGAGGTTCTCATATAAGCGAACCGTTACTTTCTTTCCGTGTTCTGCCGATACCCAGTGAATGGTTCCCTTTACTTTTCTTCCATCCGGGCTGTTTCCGCCTTTTGATGCCGGGTCATATGTGCAGTGGATAACCGTAACTTTCCCGCTCTCATCCTTTTCAAATCCGACACATTTCACGAAATATGCATTCATGAGACGTACTTCATTTCCCGGGAACATACGGAAATATTTCTTCGGCGGTTCTTCCATAAAATCATCCCGTTCAATATAAATTTCCCTGGTAAACGGAACGGTTCTCTTTCCGAGTTCCGGATTTTCCAGATTATTGTCCACCGGAAGTTCCTCCGTCTGGCCCTGCGGATAATTGTCAATGACAACCTTTACCGGATCTAAAACTGCCATCATACGTGGACGCTTCATCTTCAGATCCTCACGGATGCAGTACTCAAGCATTGCATAATCCGTAGAACTGTTTGCCTTGGAAATACCTCCAAGTTCGATAAATTTCTGAATGGATTCCGGTGTATATCCTCTGCGGCGCAGCGCTGCAATGGAAACCAGACGTGGATCATCCCATCCATCTACAATCTTCTCCTCAACCAGACGCTTGATATAACGTTTTCCGGTTACAACATTTGTCAGATACAGTTTTGCAAACTCGATCTGCTTCGGAGTCCCTTCCGGACTGGTCTTATATCCAAGTTCTGTCACAACCCAGTCATACAACGGTCTGTGATCCTCGAACTCCAGAGTACAGATGGAATGGGTTATTCCCTCGATTGCATCCTCAATCGGATGTGCAAAATCGTACATTGGATAAATGCACCACTTGTCCCCGGTATTGTGATGTGTCATATGTGCCACACGATAAAGGATCGGATCTCTCATATTGATATTGGAAGAAGTCATATCAATCCGTGCACGAAGTACACGACTTCCATCCTCACATTTTCCTTCCTTCATTTCTTCAAACAGCGCAAGATTTTCCTCTACGCTTCTTTTGGCATATGGGTCTTCTTTTCCCGGCTCTGTCAGAGTACCGCGATACTCACGGATTTCGTCTGCAGACAGATCGGATACATATGCTTTTCCCTTTTTAATCAGTTTAATCGCTGCTTCATACATCTGATCGAAGTAATTTGATGCAAAGAAGAGGCGATCTCCCCAATCTGCTCCAAGCCATTTTACGTCTTCCTTAATAGACTCTACAAACTCAAGTTTCTCTTTTGTCGGATTTGTATCATCAAAACGGAGATTGAATTCTCCTCCGTACTTTTTTGCTAACCCTGAATTTAAAAGAATGGACTTTGCATGTCCGATATGCAGATATCCGTTTGGCTCCGGTGGAAAACGGGTTTTTACCGTCTCACAATGTCCCTCTGCCAGGTCCTTTTCAATAATCTGTTCAATAAAATTCTTGGAAACCGCTTCATTTTCCATATGTCTATTCCTCCAGCACTCCTCAAATAAGAATAATTATAGGGATATTCCCGATATTTGTCAACCGGAACGCGCCTGTGTACGCTATTGCTCCTGTCCTTTTTCGGATTCCAGGATTCCGTCCAGCGCACATGTTGAAAAATATGCAATCTGTTTCTTCCCGTTTTTTATTTTTTCTTCCGTTTTTTTCACTCTGTCACCGGTTCCGGATGATGCACTTTTTCCCAGTGTAGAAATTGTAACCGCTCCCTGTGCATATCCGCCATTCCAGTTCTGTTCCATATAGCGGCCATTCAGCTTTGCATCAAACAGCTCTGTATAATAAACCGACCACACACTGACAACCGAAGTCAGCGCGGCCTTTCCTGCCATCTGACGCATATCAGAGTTTCTTCCAACCGCGTATACGCATTTTCCGCTTTCTTTTGCATTTTCAGCCATCTGCATAACAGCATCCAGATCGGTATTGGATGCAAGAACCACACACCCGCTCCGGATCAGATCTCCGGCTGCGGTTGCCTCCGCATCACTGTTATTCCAGGCATCTATGTATTCTACCTGTAAAACAACCTTTTTACAGACGGCCTTTACTCCCAGGTAATAGGCATTAATATCTGCATGTGCATCATCGTTTGCCTCTGCCGCCACATATCCCAGTTTTACATTTTTCTTTGCGTCAAAACTCTTTGCGGGAATCTTTTTCTTTTCCTTCAGCTTTGCTACTTTCATTCCGGCCGTGACTCCTGCCACATAAGAAGCTTCGTAGGTATCCATATGTACATTGTAAAGATTTGTGAGTTCTGTTCCGTCTTCCGTTACCGTACTCTGTGTCTTTGAATCGTTGATAACTACAAAATCAACTTCCGGATTCTTTTCTGCTTCACTTTTTATTGCTTCTTCATAGATGGCGCTGTTTGCAATAATAATCTCACATCCCTGTCTGATAAGATCCTTTACCGCACTTTTGCAGCCATCATTCGCACCGACACGCTCTTTCCAGATAATATCCTGCTCCGGAAGACTGACATTTTCTGCTGCTGCCCGGATTCCGTCAATATGTGCCAGTGTATAGGCTTCTGTCTCATCTCCGTTTAAGATAACACCGATCCATCCCTTTTGTTCTTCCTCATTTTCCGGTGGAATTTCCACTTTCGTTTCCGCAGTCTGTTCGTTTTCCTGCTGCTTTTGTTCTTTGTCTGCTTTCTGTTCTCCTGATTCTGTCTGTGTTCCGCTGACACCTGCCATTCCTATCAGAACCGCAACGATAAGCAAAACACTTAAAAACTTTTTCTTCATGATTTTTTCTTTTCCACTCACTAAATTTTATTTTACATGCTGGTGGGTAAACAGATGATCCTGACAGTATTCACGATTTCCCACGCATTTGCTGCAATAACGGAACTGTAATTCCGGATTTGTCAGCTCGGTTCTACCACAGATGGCACATTTGTGACGTGCAATGCCGGACCCCGGACGAGGCTGACTGAACTGTGCCCGGAATTCTTTCTGACGTTTCTTTTGTTTTCCGGACAAACGGGTCTTCATTGCATGGAAAAACCAGAACATATTGAGTACCGGAACCACAATCTGTACGCAGTTTAAAACACCCACGAGAATTCCCATTCCGGTTCCATAACTTGCAATTCCGATCGAGAATATACGAACCACCTGATATCCCAGATATACCAGTTCAAAAATTAACATCCATTTCATCCTGATCGGAAGGACAAAATACAGGCGTACCTCTCCCTCCGGCATGCACATGGCCAGCGCCAGCAGCATGGACATCAGAATATAATACGTGGACAGATACGGAGAAAAACCATATCCCAGCAGAATCCGCGTAACAACATATACGATCGCGCCTACAATGTCACACAAAATCACACTTCCCCACAAAAATACATTCATGCGGAATGTTCCAAGCATGGATTCCAGCGAACTGCCCCACATAAGCACACAGAACAGAAATAAGATTCCAAAAACATCCAGCGATGCCGTCGGTGTAAAAATCCATGTCACAACTCTCCAGAGCTGTCCGTGCAGAATACTGCCCATATCAAAATTCATATAACTCATGAGTCCGGGTGCCGTCAGCTGTACCACGTATCCAATCACCTGCGCAAGTACAAAATATCTGCTCAGATTGGCGACCGCATGTCGTCCCCATTTGCGTTCCAGTTTATCCATCCAGTTCATAAATCTGTCTCCTGTCTACATAGAATAGTGTATGTATGGTTACGGTCACTTCTGACCTTTCTGTCAACCAATTATACGGTTTTCAAATCCCTCTTGTCAACGCAGCGGCACGTTCTTTCCAACATTTTATAAAATCTTTATGTTTTCAGTCGTTGTCTTTTGTCAATTCTTGTCGTATAATGTTTTAGGTTTTGTTTTGAAATCATACTTATTTATAATAAGTTTAGTTACTTACACATGGAGGTTACATTTATGAGTGACAAGCAGTTACATAAACTTGGAATTGATATCGGTTCCACCACCGTCAAAATTGCAATCCTCGACTCACAGGACAACATCCTGTTTTCCGATTACGAGCGTCATTTTGCAAATATTCAGGAGACACTGGCGTCCTTAATTGCCAAAGCATCCAACGAACTGGGGGATCTTTCTGTTTCTCCTGTTATTACCGGATCAGGCGGACTGACCCTTGCAAAGCATCTGGAGGTTCCGTTTACGCAGGAGGTTATTGCAGTATCCACTGCTCTCACTCATTATGCGCCACAGACCGATGTTGCAATCGAGCTCGGCGGAGAAGATGCCAAGATCATCTATTTTGAAGGCGGCAATGTCGAACAGCGTATGAACGGTATCTGCGCCGGCGGTACCGGTTCGTTCATCGACCAGATGGCTTCTCTTCTGCAGACCGATGCAACCGGACTCAACGAATACGCGAAGCATTACCAGGCGATTTATCCGATCGCAGCACGCTGCGGTGTATTCGCAAAAACCGATATCCAGCCGCTCATCAACGACGGTGCAACAAAAGAGGATCTTTCCGCTTCCATTTTCCAGGCAGTTGTCAACCAGACCATTTCTGGTCTTGCCTGCGGTAAACCGATCCGCGGCCACGTTGCCTTTCTCGGCGGCCCGCTGCACTTCCTCTCGGAATTAAAGACAGCGTTCGTCCGCACCTTAAAACTGGATGACGAGCACGCGATCGTGCCGGACAACTCTCATCTGTTTGCAGCCATCGGTTCTGCAATGAATGCAGATGGAAAGACCGAGGTTTCTCTTCTCGCGCTGAAAAAACGGCTCGAAGAAAAAGTAGCCATCGATTTTGAGGTTGCCCGTCTCGAACCGCTGTTTAAAGACAAGGAGGAGTACGATGCATTCCTGGCCCGCCAGAGCGTCAACAATGTTGTAACGGCTGATCTTTCCACTTACGAAGGAAACTGCTATCTCGGAATCGATGCCGGTTCCACAACCACAAAAGCCGCGCTCGTTGGTGAGGATGGCGCTCTTCTGTATTCCTTCTACAGCAACAACCACGGAAATCCGCTCGGCACCTCGATCCGCGCGATCCAGGAAATCTACTCCAAACTGCCGGATTCCGCACAGATCGCCTGGTCCTGTTCCACCGGTTACGGCGAAGCACTCATCAAAGCTGCGCTGATGCTGGACGAGGGTGAGGTTGAAACGATTTCTCATTACTATGCCGCAGCATTCTTCGATCCGGAAGTCGACTGTATTCTCGACATCGGCGGCCAGGATATGAAGTGCATCAAGATCAAAAACGGCACCGTAGACAGCGTACAGCTCAATGAAGCATGTTCCTCCGGCTGCGGTTCCTTTATCGAAACCTTCGCGCAGTCCCTGAACTACAGTGTACAGGATTTTGCA
>OLNX01002452.1_pt1 | contig 13820 bp, 7 predicted proteins | sample 1672611 | NCBI WGS metagenome assembly OLNX01 (sample SAMEA3136705, study PRJEB25190) | human gut metagenome | reverse complement strand
CGGCGAATGCTTCGGCTACGAGCCCGGCACCGACGTTGAAGGCAAGATGGTCGCCGCTATCAAGCGCCTCGGCTTCGACGGCGTCTACGACATGAACCTCACCGCCGACCTCACCATCATGGAAGAGGCAACCGAATTCCTCGACAGAGTGAAGAACGGCGGCAAGCTCCCGCTCATCACCTCCTGCTCGCCCGGATGGATCAAGTACTGCGAGCACTACTATCCCGAATTCATCCCCAATCTGAGCTCCTGCAAGTCGCCTCACGAGATGACGGGCGCGATGGTCAAAACCTACTACGCCGACAAGGCCGGCATTGATCCGCAGAACATTGTGGTCGTGTCCGTGATGCCCTGCACGGCCAAGAAGTTTGAAGCCCGCCGTCCCGAGCTGGGCCGCAACGGCATGGCCGATGTGGACGTGGTCATTACCACACGTGAGCTGGCCCGCATGATCAAGGAAGCCGGCATCGATTTTGTGAACCTGCCGGATGAGGACTTTGACAGCCTGATGGGCGAAAGCACCGGCGCAGGCGTCATCTTTGGCGCGACCGGCGGCGTGATGGAGGCTGCGCTGCGCACCGCCTATGAGCTCATCACCGGCAAGACGCTGGAGGATGTCAACTTCACCGCCGTGCGCGGCATGGAGGGCATCAAGGAGGCTACCGTCAAGATCGGTGATCTGGACGTGAAGGTAGCTGTGTGCTCCAGCACCGGCAAGGCCAGCGAACTGCTGGATGCCGTCAAGCGCGGCGAAAAGCAGTACCACTTCATCGAGGTCATGGGCTGCCCCGGCGGCTGTGTCAATGGCGGCGGCCAGCCCATCGTGCCCGCCCCCGTGCGCAACTGGACCAACGTGCCCGCCATCCGCGCCAAGGCGCTCTATAGCGAGGACGAGGCCAAGACCCTTCGCAAGAGCCATGAGAACCCCGAAATCAAGCAGATTTACGAGGAGTTCCTTGGCAAGCCCAACAGCCATAAGGCGCATATGCTGCTGCATACGACTTATGAGCAGCGCGATATCTATCTCTGAGTTCGATCTCCTTTCGCGGCGGCGGGGACTTTCCCGCCGCCGCGCTTGTATGTGCGCACATAAAATTGTGCAAAGAAAATTTCTTAAAGAAAACACGTTTCGTCCATTCGTTCATAAAAGCTTTACAATCCGCCGCAATCCCTTGAAAAATCAGCATTTTCCGCAATGTGGACACCGGATTTGCCCCTTGCGCTTTTTGGGAAAGAATGCTTTAATAGGTTGAGCGCTTTTGCCGGGAAACCCGAGAAGGCGGCCGGAAGGGGTTTTTTGTTTGGACATTCAATGGTATCCGGGTCATATGGCCAAGGCCAAGCGGCTGCTTAGTGCGCAGCTGAGCAAGGTGGATCTGGTGGTAGAGCTGTGCGACGCACGGCTTCCGCAGTCCAGCAGGAATCCTGCGCTGGACGAGCTGATCCGCCATAAGCGGCGCGTGCTGCTTTTGTGCAAGGCCGATCTGGCCGAACCCGCCAAGACGCAGCGCTGGCTGGCCTATTTCCGGCGGCAGGGCCTGGAATGCATGGCTTATGACAAGAGTCCGCAAAAGACCAAGCAGGCTCGCGCCCTCATCGAACTGGCCGCCAAGGATGTGCTGGAGCGAAACCAGCGCCGCGGCATCCAAAAGACGCTCCGCGCCATGGTAGTGGGCGTGCCCAACGTGGGCAAGAGCACCTTCATCAATCGCCTGTATGGCGGGAGCATCGCCAGGACGGGCGACCGCCCAGGCGTCACCAAGAGCAACCAGTGGGTCAAGGTATCGCCCTATCTGGAGGTACTGGACACCCCCGGCATGCTCTGGCCCAAGCTCAACGACCAGCGGGCGGCTACGCGCCTGGCCTATATCGGCACCATCAAGGACGCCGTCTACGACCAGTACGAGCTGTGCGCCTGCCTGCTGGCCGACCTGATGGCCGTTATGCCTGAGCAGACCATCGAACGCTACAAGATCAAAGACCCCTCTGCCCAGGGCTATGCCTTGCTGGATGAAGTGTGCCGGGGCCGTGGGTTTCTCATGCGCGGCGGCGTGTGCGATCTGGACCGCGCATGCGCCGTGATTCTGGATGAATTTCGTGAGGGCAAGGTGGGGAAGCTCACCCTGGAAGATCCGCCCCAGACCGGGGAGGAGGCGCACGATGGTGAAACCCTCTGAAAAGCGTCTGGCGCACTTTCGCGATCTGGTCGCCTTTGACCGTGCACTGCCGGGCTTCGGCACGTCGCTGGCCGGTATGGACGAGGCCGGACGTGGCCCGCTGGTGGGCAATGTGGTGGCCGCCTGTGTCATCCTGCCCGCACAGCCGTTGTATGAGTGGATTGACGACAGCAAGCGTCTCAGCCCCAAGCGCCGCGAGGAAATGTATGAACGCATCATGGAAACGGCGCTGTTTGTGGGGGTGGGCGAGGCCAGCCCGGAGGAAATCGACCGGCTGAACATCTTGAATGCCACGCGTCTGGCCATGCGCCGGGCGGCAGAGCGTGCGCCGGCCACCCTGTGCGTGGTGGACGCGGTCACGGGACTGGATTTGCCCTTTCCGGTGCGGTCTGTCATCCGGGGCGACGCCAGCAGCTACCACGTAGCGGCTGCCAGCATCGTGGCCAAGGTGACACGGGACCGGCAGATGCGGGACTATGCCCTGCAATATCCTGAGTACGGATTTGAACACAACATGGGCTACGGTACCGCGGAGCACATCGCGGCGCTGCGCACCCATGGTCCCACACCGGCGCACCGCCGTACCTTTCTACGCCATTTTGTCGGGGAGGAAACAGCCGAATGAAACGCATCTGCGCCTTTTTTTTCCTGGCGTTGACGCTGCTGATGTGCCTGACCGCCGCCGCGGAGGAAGCCAATCTGATCGCTAACGGCGGCTTTGAAACGCTGGATGCGTCCGGGAATCCCGAGGGGTGGTATCCCACGGCCTACCGTACGCAGGAGGGGTATTCGCGCATTGCCATCACGTCTGAAAAGGCGCGCAGCGGCCAGTACAGCGCCGTGGTGGAAAACGCCAGCGCCAACGATGCGCGCTATACCTGCACCGTTTCGGTGGAGCCGTCCTCGCTCTATCGCCTGAGCGCCTACGTGCTGGTGGATTCGATGGAGGACACCGGCAACGGCGCAAATCTGGGCATTGAGGGCATTTACTCGTATTCCGACTGCCTGTTCGACACCGGTGGTGAATGGCGCTATCTGGAATGGTACGGAGAAACCGGCGAGGACCAGCGCGAAGTGACCTTTGGCGTGCGTGTGGGCGGCTACGGCGCGGAGAGCACCGGCAAGGCCTACTTTGACGACGTGCGCCTGGAAAAGGTGGACGCATTGCCCTCCGGGGTATTTGCCTCCGTCTGGTACGATACGCAGAGCTATGTCTCCTATGATACCGCCACCACGCAGCAGACGGGCCAGAAGAGCACGGCGCTGTTTGTGGTGCTGGGTGTGCTGTTTGGCTTTTTATATCTGCTGGCGCGTCCGCTCCTTTCGCGTGGGGGCGCGGACAGGCGCGCCGTCTATGCCTTTGCCTGCGTGATGGCCGCGGCACTGGCCGTGCGCATCGTATTGGCGGTGAACGTGCCGGGCTATTCGGTGGATATCAACTGTTTCACCGCCTGGAGCCTGCGCATGGCCGAGCGTGGTCCGGCGGGCTTCTATGCGGCGGACTATTTCTGCGACTATCCCCCCGGATATATGCTTCTTTTGTGGCCCGTCGGGCTATTGCTCAGCGCCGCACAAGGGGCGGGAACTTCGCTGCTGGTGGTTAAAAGCCTGCCCATAGTGTGCGACCTGGCGGGTGCGATTTTGCTGTTTGCTTTCGCCCGCAAGCGTCTGGGCGATGCGGCAGCGGCACTTGTGGCCGGCATATACGCGCTCAACCCCGCGGTGCTGGTCAACGGCGCAGCCTGGGGACAGGCCGACAGCGTGCTGGCGCTGCTGCTGATGTTTACCTGCCTGGCAGCCATCCGCCGGGACTGGCGCGCGGCTTTTCCGCTCTTTGCGGCGGCCGCGCTGGTTAAGCCGCAGGCGCTCTTGTTCGCGCCGGTCGGCGGCGTGTGGCTGCTTGGATGCCTGCTGGAAAAGCAGGAACAGACGGACCGGGCACGGCAGTGGAAATCAGTCGGTCTGGGCCTTGGACTGGCGGTGCTCGTAGCCGCGGCCATCATCGTGCCCTTTTCCGTGCGGCAGTCGCCGGGATGGCTGATCAGCCTGTATCAGGAGACCCTTTCTTCCTATGCCTACGCCACGCTGAACACGGCCAACCTCTACTATCTGATCGGCGCCAACTGGACGAGCCTTGAAGCGCATGTTCCCACGGCGCTCCCGCTGGTTACGGCGTTGGCTGCCATGAGCGCGGGCCTGTGGCTGCTGCTGGACGGTGAGAAGCTGTCCCTGCGTGCTCAGCCCCGCCGCGCGTCGCTGGGGGTGCTCTGTCTGCTGCTGGCGCTGTATCAGTTCGGGCTGACCTTCTTTGGGGGCAGCTATACCGCCTACGGCTATGGAATGATGGCTTTTGCCTTTTTGCTTTCGGCCGTGTGCCTGGCCTTTGACCGCAAGGCCAATCATTTGCCTTTTTACCTGGCGCTGTCGCTGATTCTGATATACGTGCTGGGAATCAAGGTGCATGAGCGCTACCTGCTACCCGCCCTGCCGCTGCTTCTGACGGCCTATGTGCTGACGCGTGACCGCCGGCTGCTGGGCCTGTGCGTCGGCTTTTCCATCACGACATTCATCAACACGGCCATCGTGCTCGATAACGCCATTCTCTATGGCGCGGAGATGGGGCATCTCAACAATGATACCCTCGTTCTCAACGATGCGCTGTGCGTACTCAATCTGCTGCTGTGTGGCTACGCCATCTGGGTGGCCTATACGGGCCTGCGGCCCAGCGAGGCGCCACAGCCGGAGAAAGCGGAGCCGTCCGTGCCGCCTGCATATGAGCGGATGCTGCTGTCCCCCCGCGATGCGCGCCTGCACCTGACATTGCGGGACTATCTGGTGATGGGCGCAACCTGTGTGGTTTACGGCGTGCTGGCTTTTACGAATCTGGGCAGTACCGTTGCGCCTCAAACGGGCTGGGTGTCTACCTCGCCCGATGAGCAGATCGTCTTTGACCTGGGCGAGAGCACACGCTTCAGCCTTCTGTATTATGCGGGGGTCAGCTATAATGATTTTTCCGTATCCACCAGCGAGGACGGCGTCACCTGGTCGGCCGAAACCCCCTGCCGCATGCGCGAGGGACTGTGCTATCGGTGGCTGTATGCGCTTCAGTCCACACAAAGCAATGGTGAAACCACTTATCTGAGCGATTCGCCCACCAGCGTGGTATGGTTCACGGGACGCTATCTGCGTCTGAACGCCTGTGAGGCGGGACTGAACCTGTGGGAGATCGTAGCGCGGGACGAAAACGGCCAAACGCTGCCTCTGACCATCGTGGGCCATACGGGCGCGCGCACGGGCGTGCTGGAAAGCGAAAAGCCGGTCGAAAACCTGATCGACGAGCAGAATACCTGCGTGGGCGAGCCGGGCTGGTACAACGGCACCTACTTCGATGAAATCTATCACGCGCGTACCGCCTATGAGCACCTGCACGGCCAGGCGCCCTACGAGACCACGCATCCGCCGCTGGGCAAGCTTATGATGAGCGTAGGCATCGCCATTTTCGGCATGACGCCGTTCGGCTGGCGGTTCGCGGGGGCGCTCATCGGCGTTCTGATGCTGCCGGCGCTCTACCTGCTGGCATTGCAGCTCACCCACCGGCGTTCCATTGCTACGGTGTCCATGGTGGCGTTTTCCCTGGATCTGATGCACTATACCCAGACGCGCATCGCCACCATCGACTCCTTCCCGGTATTTTTCATCCTGCTGAGTTACCTGTGCATGGTGCGCTACCTGCAAACCGACCTTTTTGCCGCCGATCCCGAAAAGCCCCGCCTGTTTGACCGCTGCCTGCGCCGGAGCCTGATTCCTCTGGCCTTAAGCGGCCTGTTCATGGGCCTGGCCATCGCCAGCAAGTGGATCGGGCTGTATGCCGCGGTAGGATTGGCACTGCTGTTCTTCGTGGCCATCTACCGGCAGTATCGGGTGAGCAATGTGGCCTGCGGCCTGGATGTGGAGCACGCCAAACTGGACGATAGCCAGAAAGCGCGTGTGCGCGCCGCGCAGGATTTTACGCTCAAACGGATACTGATCACATGCGGCTTTTGCGTGATCTTCTTCGTGCTGGTACCGTGCGTAATCTACTACCTGTGCTATATCCCGTACCTTTCGCCCACGGGTCCGGTCACGCTCAAGCGTGTGATCGACGCGCAGATCGGCATGTTGAATTATCACAGCACACCGGGGCTGGGTATGGACCATCCCTTCCAATCCCCCTGGTGGCAGTGGCCGTTTATCCTCAAGCCCATGTGGTTCGCGCAGGACAGCTATGAACCGGCCGGCTATGCCAGCACCATCATGTGCATGGGCAATCCGTGGGTTTTCTACCTTGGCGCCATTGCCATGCTGGGCGCGCTCGTGGCCTGCGCGGCCAAATATCTGAACCTGCGCAGCGGCGTGTCTCTGCGGCAGGGAGACGGCGATCTCACGCTGCCGGTGCTGGCCGTGGGCTTTCTGGCGCAGTACCTGCCCTGGGTGCTGGTGCCCCGAAGCATGTATATCTACCACTATTTTGCAAGCGTGCCCTTCATCATCCTGGCTACGGCCTGGTGGCTGGACCGCCTGCCGCGCTCCCGGCCACGGCTCCGCATGGGGGTCATGGCCCTGTACCTGGTTGGCGCCCTGGTGTTCTTCGTGATGTTCTTTCCCTACGCGTCGGGATGGCTGACCAGCACGGGGTGGCTGGACGCGATGAAGTGGTTCTCAAAGCTGTACTACTGATGATCCCGTTTTTCTGGAGAGGGTGTGCCCGATGCTCGCCAAGACGTTATCCTGCGGTTTAAGCGGCGTATACGGTTATCCCGTGGAGGTGGAGGCGTTTATCTCCAATGGGATGATCGGCTTTGAAATCGTCGGCCTGCCCAGCATGGCCGTCAAGGAAAGCCGCGACCGTGTCCGCGCGGCCATCGCCGTGAGCGGCTTGTCCTTTCCCTTCGGCAAGGTGACGGTCAACCTGGCCCCTGCGGATGTGAAAAAGGAAGGCACGACGTTTGAACTGGCCATCGCGGTTGCTCTGCTGGCTGCGCGCTCTCCGGAGGCGTTTCATGGGCTGGGCGAGACCATGCTGCTGGGCGAGCTGGCGCTGGACGGGCGGCTGATGCCCGTGCGCGGTGCGCTGGGGATGGCCATCACCGCTGCCGGGCAGGGCGTGCGCGCACTCGTTTTGCCCAGGGCGAACGCCAGAGAATGTGAATGCGTGGAAGGGCTGACCCTGTATCCTGCGGAAACGCTGCTCCAGGTATTGGAGCACCTTTCGGGCAAGACCCCATTGACCGCTCATCCCGCGGCGCGCTACGAGTCGCTCGCACCGGACACACCCATGGCCTTTGATCTCAAATACGTCAAAGGCCAGCCGGCGGGACGCAAGGCGTTGGAAATTGCCGCGGCGGGCGGACACAACCTGCTGATGACCGGCATCCCCGGCAGTGGCAAAACCATGCTGGCCCGCTGCCTGCCAGGCATTCTGCCGCCCATGACCTACGAGGAGGCGCTGGAAACCACGCTGATTCATTCCGCCGCCGGAGAGCTGGGCGAGGACTGCGGGCTGATGACGCAGCGCCCCTTCCGCACGCCACACCACAACGTCTCTGTGCCCGCCATGATCGGCGGGGGCGGGAAGGCGCGGCCGGGCGAGGTATCGCTGGCGCACAATGGCGTTTTGTTTCTCGACGAGCTGCCCGAATTCCGGCGTGAAACGCTTGAGGCGCTGCGTCAACCGCTGGAGGATGGGTTTGTGAACGTGACAAGGGTCAACGGGCAAAACCGCTATCAAAGCCGCGCAATGCTGGTTGCGGCCATGAATCCCTGTCCCTGCGGAAACTATGGCAGCAGGACGCGCCCCTGCCGCTGCAGCCCGGCGGAGATCAGGCGTTACCTGGGACGCATCAGCGGTCCGCTGCTGGACCGCATCGACCTGCGAGTGGAGATGGACGCCGTGCCGGTTGAGGAGATTGAAAGCTCTGTCAGGGGGGAAAGCAGTGCGGATGTCCGTGCCCGCGTGCTTGAAGCGCGCAGGCGGCAGACCGTGCGCTACGCGGGGCTTCCCTTCCACTGCAATGCCCAGCTGGATCAGCCGGGTATAGAGCGCTTTTGCGGGCTGGACGCGACGGCCTCCAAGCTGCTCCGCCAGGCGGTGGAACGGTTTCGCCTCTCCATGCGTGCCTATGGCCGCATCCGCAAGGTGGCGCGCACGGCGGCAGACCTGGCGGGCCATGATGCCATACAGGTCGGGGATGTTGCGCTGGCCCTTCAATTTCGAACCGCAGACGGACCATATGGGGGGTAGAGCATGCATCTGACCGAGGAACAGAGGTGCCTGCTATGGCTGTCGGCAGCCAAGATCACGCCTGCGCATGTGACGATGCTGGCCGAAGCCTACGGTGGCGTACAGGGCGTATGGGACGCATATGGCAGTCCCGGCGGTCCGGAGTTTCCATCGCAGGCACGAAAGGCATTGTCCCCGCTCCATTCCCGTGCTGCCATGGACAGCCTCATCGACCGGCTTGAGCAGAAGAACGTCCGGCTGCTATTTCAGGGAGACGAGCGCTATCCCAGCCGGCTGGCCAAGCTTGACGGCGCGCCGTATTTGCTGTATTATGCAGGTTCGCTCGACTGTCTGGAAAGGCCCATGGTCGCGCTGGTGGGGACGCGGCAGCCCAGCGCCTATGGAAGAGAAATGGCACGCATGCTCACCCGCGGTCTTTGCGAGGCGGGCGTGTGCGTGGTCAGCGGCCTGGCCCGCGGCATTGATCTGGCGGTGCATGAGAGCGCGCTGGAGGCGGGAGGCTATACCGTCGGCGTGCTGGGTAGCGGCATCAACGTGCCCTATCCGCCTGAACACAGGCCCCTCCTGCGGAAAATCGCAGGAGGAATCGGTCTGATTCTCAGCGAATATCCGCTGGACGCCCAACCGCTGCCATACCACTTTCCGCACCGCAACCGCATCATTTCGGGCCTGAGCCTGGGCGTGGTGTTTGTGGAAGGACGCATCAAAAGCGGGGGAATCATCACCGTGGACGCTGCGCTTTCGCAGGGACGCGAGGTGTTCGCAGTTCCCGGCTGCGTGGGTACAACAGGCGCGGAAGGCCCGCATCATATTCTCCGGGAGGGTGGGCGCATCGTTACCAGCGCCGACGACATTTTGGAGGATCTGGGCCTTGGCCCCAGGCCCGCCGCACCCGAACCGGATGAAATGGAATGCCTGACGGACCTTCAGCAGCGCATCCTGGCCCTGCTTGCCGTGGAAGCGCTCGGCGCACAGGCACTGGGCGAGCGGCTCAAGCTGGACGACACACAGCTGCTGGCCGAGCTGGGTACGCTGGAGGTCATGGGCCTGATTTGCCGGGAAACCGGCAACCGTTTCCGCCGTACGCTGTAGTCAATCAGAGGAGGAGTTAGATGGCGACGACTGCACAAAAACTGGTGATCGTGGAATCGCCCGCGAAGGCCAAGACGATTGAAAAATTTTTGGGCAAGGGTTATCACGTGGAGGCCTCGCAGGGCCATGTGCGCGATCTGCCCAAATCTCAGCTGGGTGTGGACGCGGACCATGATTTTGAAATGAAATACATCACCATTCGGGGTCGGGGCAACATTCTGGCGCGGATCAAAAAGGAAGCCAAAAACGCGTCCCGCATCTATCTGGCAACCGACCCTGACCGCGAGGGAGAAGCCATCTCCTGGCACCTGGCGCACACCCTGAATCTGGACCCTGCCAAGCCCTGCCGCATCGAGTTTCACGAAATCACCAAGAAGGCAGTCAAGGATGCGCTGGAGCACCCGCGGCCCATCGACATGGCGCGCGTGGACGCGCAGCAGGCACGCCGCGCCCTGGACCGGCTGGTGGGCTACAAGATCAGCCCGCTTCTGTGGGCCAAGGTGAAAAAGGGCCTGTCTGCCGGCCGCGTGCAGAGCGTCGCTACGCGGTTGGTGGTGGAGCGTGAGCAGGAAATCGAAGCGTTTATTCCCGAGGAGTTCTGGGATGTGAACGCGCGCTTTGAAGCCCAGAACGCCAAGGGGAAAAAGATGACCTGCGAGGCCCGTCTGGTCTCCCTTGACGGGGAAAAGGCTCAGATCGGAAACGAAAAGGACGCGCTCGCGGCCAAGGAGCGCATTCTCAAAACCGCTTTCAAGGTCCAGTCCGTCAAAATGGGCGAAAAGCTCAAAAGGGCGCAGCCGCCCTTCACCACCTCCAGTCTGCAGCAGGAGGCCAGCCGCAAGCTCAATTTCTCGACTGCCAAAACCATGCAGGTGGTGCAGCAGCTCTATGAGGGCATCGACCTGGGCAAGGCAGGCACGGTGGGTCTGGTCACCTACATCCGCACCGACAGCGTGCGCGTGTCGGCCGAGGCCGTGGAGGCTGCGCGCGGATTTATCTGCGCCCAGTATGGTGAGGAGTACTGCCCGGAGACGCCCAACCAGTACAAGGGACGCAAAAACGCGCAGGACGCCCACGAGGCCATCCGTCCCACCTACATGGAGCATACGCCCGACAGCGTCAAGCCCTTTTTGAGCCGGGAACAGCACAACCTCTACCGCCTCATCTATGCCCGCTTCCTGGCCAGCCAGATGAAGCCCGCTGTATTTCAGACCATGACGGCGGATATCGTGGGCGATGGGGTGGACATGCGCTACTACGGCGAGCATATGATTTTCAGCGGCTACCGTGCTGTCTATGTCGAGGGCACGGACGATGAGCAGGAGACCCCTGAAAGCATCCTGCCGGTGCTCAAAGAAGGCAGCGATATGGCCTTTGTCGAGGTGGACGCGGTGCAGCATTTCACCCAGCCGCCCGCCCGTTATACCGAGGCCAGCCTGGTGAAAACCCTGGAGGAAAAGGGCATTGGCCGCCCCAGCACCTATGCGCCCACCATCACCACCATCATTTCGCGCGGCTATGTCACCCGGGAGAAAAAGCGTCTGTATCCTACCGAACTGGGACGCATGGTCACCAGCATGATGACGGAATACTTCGGCCCGATCGTGGATACGCAGTTTACCGCCTCGCTGGAGGATAAGCTGGATGCCGTGGAAGAGGGCAAAACCGAGTGGCGGCAGATCCTGCGCGATTTTTATCCGCCCTTTGAAAAGATGCTCGGCGTGGCCGAGGAACAGATTGAGAAGGTTGAGGTCAAGGATGAGGTCAGCAACGTGCCCTGCGAAAAATGTGGCGCGATGATGGTCTATAAAATGGGGCGCTTCGGAAAATTCCTGGCCTGTCCCAATTTTCCGGCCTGCCGCAACGCCAAGCCCATCGTCCATTACATTGACGCGCCCTGCCCCAAGTGCGGCGCGCGGCTGATGGAAAAGACCAGCAAGAAGAACCGCAGGTTCTACGGCTGCGAAAACTATCCGGATTGTGATTTTGTCAGCTGGGAAAAGCCCATCGTGGACCGCTGTCCCAAATGCGGCAGCTATATGGTGGAAAAGCCCGGCAAGCGGGGTGAGGTGGTGCACCTGTGCGCCAACGAAACCTGCCGCTACAAAACATCCGTCCCCAAGCCCGAGGAGGATGAGGACTGATGAGCATACAGGTCATTGGCGGCGGACTGGCCGGGTGTGAAGCCGCCTGGCAGATCGCCAGGCGCGGTGTGCCCGTGGACCTCTACGAAATGAAGCCGTGCCTCAAAACTCCGGCCCAGCACCTGGATACCATGGCCGAACTGGTGTGCAGCAACAGCCTGCGCAGCGACCGCCTTTCCAATGCTGTGGGGCTGCTCAAGGCCGAAATGCGCATGCTGGATTCTATCATCATGCGTGCGGCGGATGAAAACGCCGTACCCGCCGGCGGCGCACTGGCGGTGGACCGCGTGGGCTTCTCCGCGGCGGTGGACAAGGCGGTTCGGGAGCATCCGCTCATTACCGTTCATGAGCAAGAGGTCACCGACATACCCACGGAAGGTACGGTCGTCATCGCTTCCGGCCCGCTGACCAGCGATGCGCTCTCCGAGGCCATCTCCCGCATGGAGGGGCTGGATACGCTCCATTTTTACGACGCAGCCGCCCCCATCGTGACTGCGGACAGTCTGGACATGGACAAGGTATTTTGCATGTCCCGCTATGATCGCGGCGCGGATTACCTCAACTGTCCCATGAACCGCGAGGAATACCTGGCCTTCGTTCACGCGCTGCAAACCGCAGAAACGGTGCCTGTTCGCGGCTTTGAGGAAAGCGCCGTCTTTGAGGGATGCATGCCCATCGAAAGCATGGCCAAGCGCGGCGATATGGCCGTGGCCTTCGGCCCCCTCAAACCCGTGGGACTGCGTGACCCGCGCACGGGCCGTGAGCCGTTCGCCGTGGTGCAGCTTCGTCGGGACAACGCCGACGGCACCGTTTACAACCTGGTGGGCTTCCAGACCCACCTGAAATGGCCGGAGCAGAAGCGGGTGTTCTCCATGATCCCCGCCCTGAGAAACGCCGAGTTCGTCCGCTACGGCGTCATGCACCGCAACACCTATCTGGACTCTCCCCGGCTGCTGGACCGGTACTACCGGGTGAAGAAGCAACCGCGCATCTGCTTCGCCGGGCAGATCACCGGCGTGGAGGGGTATGTGGAGTCCACGGCCTCGGGCTTTGTGGCCGCCCTGGAGCTGGCCCGGCGGCTGGAGGGCCAGGCGCCCATCGACTTTCCCCCGGAGACCGCCCTTGGGGCCCTGGCCCTGTATGTGAGCAACGAGACGGTGGAGCACTTCCAGCCCATGAACATCAACTTTGGCATCATGCCCCCCCTGGGCTACCGGGTGAAGGGGAAACGGAATAAAAACGCCGCCCTGTCCCAGCGGTCCCTGGAGATCCTGGCGGGGTTGGGAGAACTTGGAACAAGAAAGAAGGCGTACCTATGAGAATCATCGTGGATGCCATGGGGGGCGACAACGCACCGGGTGAGATCGTGGCAGGTGCCGTGATGGCAGCCCAGTCGAGGGAAGATATTCAGATTTTCCTGATCGGCAAGGAAGAAGTCGTATCAGAAGAATTAAAAAAGCATACATATAAGAAAGAACAGATCGAGGTTGTCAATGCGACTGAGGTCATCGAGACGGAGGAACCGCCGGTCAATGCGATCCGCACGAAGAAAGATTCGTCCATCGTGGTCGGCATGAATATGGTCCGCAGGGGTGAGGCGGATGCATTCTGTTCCGCGGGCAGCTCCGGCGCAATTCTGGTCGGCGGACAGGTGATCGTCGGCAGAATCAAGGGCGTTGAACGTCCGCCACTGGCTCCATTGATTCCGACAGAAAAGGGCGTGTCCCTGCTGATCGACTGCGGCGCCAATGTCGATGCAAGACCGTCCCATCTGGTACAGTTTGCAAAGATGGGCTCCATCTACATGGAACACGTGGTTGGCATCAAGAATCCGCGTGTGGCGATCGTCAACATCGGTGCGGAGGAAGAGAAGGGCAATGCGCTGGTGAAAGAGACATTCCCACTCTTAAAAGAATGTAAGGACATTAATTTCATCGGCAGCATCGAGGCACGCGAGATTCCGCACGGCGGCGCGGATGTCATTGTTTCCGAGGCATTTGTCGGAAATGTCATCCTGAAACTCTATGAAGGTGTTGGTGCAACCCTGATTTCCATGGTAAAACAGGGCATGATGACGAGCCTGCGCTCAAAGATCGGCGCATTGCTTGTAAAACCGGCGTTGAAGAC
>OLNX01002451.1_pt1 | contig 13820 bp, 8 predicted proteins | sample 1672611 | NCBI WGS metagenome assembly OLNX01 (sample SAMEA3136705, study PRJEB25190) | human gut metagenome | reverse complement strand
AGTTTCCCGAGTAAAATCCGCAAAGGGGGCTTTGCCCACTTGAGGAAAACCGGGAGTTTCAAGGCTTTGCCGCCGGAACTCATCGGTTTATTCTTCTGTCCTGACAAGTCGAAATCCTGATTTCGACTTAGCGTGTTCTCCTAGCAGCCGCCCGCAATGATACTTTTTAAACGAACCCCGTTCAGCTCCTCCTTCGCCGCCGCCGCAAGCCGCTCGCGCATCGCAGGCGAGACACACGTTCTGCGCCGATTATAATATTCATTGATGAGCCGCAGAAATTTCTCCGGATACAGCAGCATCCCCTGCAATAAAATCATATCTCTCTCGGAAAGGGGGCAATGCCTGCCGTAACGCTCCAGCATAGCAGAAATCCCTGCCGCCGTCCCCTCCGTTTTCTTGAAATAGCGGCGGATATATGCCGCAAGGTCTGCCAATGGCAATTCTGCGCTGCATTTATCGAAATTCCCCACAAAAATCCTGCCATCCGTCTCCTGCCGCAGTGCCTCCCCCTTGTAGGCATTATGGCAGAAGCCGCCCTCCTGCGCCGTCCGTGCTACCGCCTCCGCATAGCCGCCCCTGCACAGCAGCTCCTCCGCCTCTGCCGCCCGTTCCATGTATGGCTCATAATATTGTAATAGCAATAAATCAATCGCGTCATAGCTGCCCCGTTTGTCGTTCCTGCGGCGCACCTTCGCCAGCTCGCTCCGCCGTTTGGCGTATAGCTGTGGCAGGCGGTTTTTCTCCCAGTGTGCCGCCTCGCTTGTAAGCCCCTTTGCCGCCGCGTGCATCTCGCCTAAGGTCTCTGCCCCCTGCAAAAAGGTCTGTGCGCTGTCCTCCGCCAGTGTCCCCTGCGGCAGCACGTCCTCCAGAATATAAAGCGTCCCGTCCTGCCGATAAAACGGCTCTCCCTCCAGTGTCGGGTAGCAGCGGCTGATGTTCGCAAAGCCGTTTTCCCGAAGCCGCTTTTTCACATCGAACGCAAGCCGCAGGCTGTCCGTACTGCCGCGCGGCTTTTTCAGCTCGCGAAGCCCCCTGTCTGTCCGGCAGACCAGACCTGTCCGCGTTCTTGTGCCATGGCGCAGCTGCAAGCCGTAGCCCTCTCGCATGATTTTTTCATAGATCTCCTCCATACTTCACTCCCCCTGTTTCACTGCGACCGAACATCGTCTCTGAAACATTCTATGGGGCAAGGGCAAAAAAAAGAACCATTCCCGACCGTACCGAGAATGGCTGTTATCCTTTAAAATCATAAAATATAAAAACGGAATGAACCAACCCTGAGTTAATCCATCCCGCTTTTTTCAAGCTGCGCCTTTAGGGACTCGAACCCTAGACCCACTGATTAAGAGTCAGTTGCTCTACCAACTGAGCTAAAGGCGCATAATGTTTGTTTGCTTTGTTTTGCAATTCCTAACTGCAAGAGATATATTATCACGAACTTGTTCTCCTGTCAACAACATTTTTCAAATTTTTTAAAAAATAATTTTTTCACAAATTTTACATTTCCCTCTTGCACACAACAGCCTTTTGTGTTATGGTTGGAATGTGAAAAATATAACGTGATTCTTCGGGGCAGGGTGCAATTCCCTACCGGCGGTAAAAGTCCGCGACCCTCCAGTATCTTAAAGCGCGAAGTGCCGAAAGATACAAAAGGCTGATATGGTGCAATTCCATGACCGACGGTAACAGTCCGGATGAGAGAAGAAACTTTGATGCTGTTCATGCGTTTCTCGCATGAAAATTTGTTTGCGCATGCAATGCCCCTTGGAATGTGTTCCGAGGGCTTTTTTATTGCAAAAATGCAGTGTCAATCGCAAGTCTTAAGAAGAATCCAATCAGAAAAATTGGAGGAATGAAACATGAAAACGAAATTCAAAACCAGAGATTTAACCATGATTGCCATGATGGGTGCCATCTGCTGCATCCTGCTGCATATTGATTTCCCGCTTCCCTTCCTGCCCCCCTTCATGAATTTTGATTTGGCAGGTCTGGTAGAAATCATCGGCGGCTTTGCCATGGGGCCTTTGCAGGCAGTCTGCATCATTCTGGTGAAAATCCTGCTGAAGCTGGCAACCGAGGGCACCTCCTCCGCATTTACGGGCGAGCTGCAGAATTTCCTGCTCAGCTGTGCGTATGTGCTGCCTCCCGTTATCATGTATCACCAGAAAAAATCTAAAAGAACCGCAATCATCGGTATGGCAATCAGCTCTGTCTTCACAGGCATCGTTGCCATCTTTACCAACCTGTATATCATCATTCCCTTCTATATGGCACTGATGGGACAGGATATGAGCTATTTCGTAGCCATGTGTACCGAGGTCAACCCTCTGATTTCCAATGTATTCACACTGGCAATCCTTGGGATTCTGCCCTTCAACCTGATTAAATGCGGCATCAACTCCGTTGGCGCAATGCTGCTGTATAAGCACTTAAGCCCCATCATCCACGGCAATGCCTCTGCAAAAAATAAGAAAGCAAGTGCCGTAAAGAAAGCGAACGAAACAAAAATCTGAGTATAAAAAGCACGGAGAAGTAAAGGAGAAACCGAAATGAAATTCAGCTTAGACAAAAACCTTACCTTTGAACAGGCAAAAGCCCTTTTCTTTGAACAGCTGGGCGATTGGAAGATTATGGCGCTTGCCAGCAGCGTAAACGATTACGTTATGGTGCGCAACGTCAGCTGCCTGTTCTACAATGACAAAATCTATTTCAAAACAGATAAGGACTTCCGCAAAACAAAGCAGCTTTACGAAAACCCCAATGTTGCCCTCTGCTATGGCGGCATTCAGGTGGAAGGGACTGCGAAAAACTGCGGTCTGGTTGTAGATGAACCCGGCAGAGTGTTTGAAGGCCTTTATAAAAAGCACCTCTGGGGCAGCTACAATAAATACAGCCACGAGGATTCCGAAATCATCATCGAGGTAACCCCGAAATTCGTTGAGGTCTGGGATACCAGCGAGGATAACTACGCGTATCAGATTTTCATTGACTTCGATAAAAAAGAGGTTACGGTAAAGCCTTACGATAAGAAATAATTCCCGAAATCCATTGTATTATTTCCCCTATAAAAAAAGAGCATCTGTTCTCCGCAGATGTTCTTTTTTTGTCCATATCATAATTTTATGATATAATTCATTTATAAAAATTTCCGAAAAGGAGGAGAAGCCTTGCAGAAGCTGAATATTGCCATTCCGCAGGACGCGGTCTGGATTCTGAATAAACTGAATGAGGGCGGTCATGAGGCGTATATCGTCGGGGGCTGTGTCCGCGATTCCATTCTGGGGCGCATGCCGCAAGATTGGGATATCACCACCTCCGCCCTGCCCGAGGAAACCAAGACCATCTTCGACCATACCTTTGATACGGGCATCAAGCATGGCACGATTACCGTCGTCCTGCATCATGAAAATTATGAGGTCACAACCTATCGCATCGACGGTGAATATGCCGACTGCCGCCATCCGGACGAGGTCTCCTTCACCAAAAAGCTGAATGAAGATTTGCTCCGCCGCGATTTTACCATGAACGCCATTGCCTATCACCCCAAGGAGGGCTTTCGCGACCCCTTCCATGGGCAGGAGGATATTGCCGCAGGCATCATTCGCGGCGTGGGCGAGCCGGCAAAGCGCTTTCAGGAGGATGCCCTGCGGATGCTGCGCTGTGTGCGCTTTTCCGCGCAGCTTGGCTTTGCGATTGACCCCGAAACATGGGCGGCGCTCTGCGCCAATACGGCGCTGATTCAGAAAATCAGTGCGGAGCGAATTCGTGAAGAGCTGCAAAAGCTCTGGCTTGCGCCCTTTGCGAATAAAATGCCCCTGCTCTGGGAAAGCGGTCTGCTCGCACAAATAGATGCGACCCTTTCCGCAAGCCTTATCGCAAACAGCCAGACCCTTTTGGAGGAAATTTCCCTTTGCCCGAAGGATAATATTCTGCGGTGGTGCATTGTTTTGCAGCATTACCCCATCGGCGAGGTGAAGGGCTTTTTAAAAGGTATGCGGCTCGATAACCACTCCCTCAAGCGGATTTCCCTGCTTCTGGAGGAGCTGTCCGCGGATTTGCCGACAGAGCCCTATCCGCTCCGCAAAAAGCTCAGCACCATCGGGCAGGAGGCAACAGAGCAGCTTCTGCTTCTGCAAAGCATCCTGCGTCCCACTTCTCCCCACGCCGAGACAAAAGCCACCTTGGAAAAAATCCTTGCGGCAGGGGATTGTCTTTCTCTGAAAACGCTTGCCCTAGCGGGGCAGGACTTGATGGCACTCGGTGCGCCGCACGGCAAAATCCTAGGCACTATCCTTGCGGAGCTACTGGATATCGTTCTGCATGCGCCCGAAAAAAACACAAAAGAAACGCTGACAGCACTTGCACTTGCGCTGTTGGAAGAATTATAAGGAGGAAACAGCCATGATTAGTGAAAAAGGATTTGTTCTGGAAAACGGGACGGAGCTGCCCTTTCTGGGCTTTGGCACCTATCTGGTGCAGGAGGAAAAAATCATTCTGGATGCCTTAGCATCCGGCTACCGCCATATTGACACCGCCAGAAGATACGAAAACGAAAAAATGGTCGGCAACGCCCTGCGGCAGTGCGGCATCCCTCGCAGAGAGCTGTTCCTGACCTCTAAGGTCTGGAAAACGGACTTGGGCTATGATAAAACCATGGCAAGCTTTGAAGCCTCCCTCAAAGATTTGCAGGTGCAGTATCTGGATTTGTTCCTCATTCATTGGCCCCTGCCCTTCCCCGGCGCAGATTGGAAGCCGCTGGTAACGGAAAGCTGGAAGGCACTCGAAAGGCTCTATGATGAAGGGGCCGTGCGTGCCATCGGTGTCTGCAATTTCCTGCCGCAGCACCTCCTGCACGTTCTGAAAACCGCCAATACCGTCCCCATGATTGATCAGTTTGAATTCCACCCCGGCTATCCGCAGTATGAAACATTACAGTTCTGCCAGAGCCGCGGCATACAGGCGGAGGCATGGAGTCCCCTTGGCAGAGGGCGGCTTCTGGAGGACCCTCTGGTTCTGGAGCTTGCGAAAAAATACGGCAAAAGTCCGGCGCAAATCTGTCTGCGCTTCTGCCTGCAAAATAACGTCCTGCCCCTGCCGAAATCCTCCGCACCACAGCGCATGAAGGCAAACCTCGATATCTTCGATTTCGAAATAGAGCAGGAGGATATCTATCGTCTGCTGACCATGCCCCAAACAGGCTGGTCGGGGATTCATCCGGAGCATTTTGAGTAAAGTCGAAATTATTTAGGCAGAAGAATAACCTGATAGCGATTATTCAATCCATACAAAATCATTCGAAATTATTTGCACTCGCTTGACTGGGTATTTTCCTTGTAATAAAATAAAAATTGTCAAAAAACAGCAAATTTTATCGAAAATCATTCATAGCAGAAAGGAAGGAATCTCATGAAAACACGCATACTCTCTTATCTTTTGGTGTTTTCCATGATACTCGCCCTTTTGCCTGCTTCCGCATTGGCAGAAGGGGAAAGTACCACAACGCAGCATGTCACCGCCACAGTGGAACACGCTTTGGACAGCGGCGGAGCGGAAACGGGGCAGATTACAGCGCAAATCGAAGCCTATCTGACGGATACGAAAAATCAATCCCACACCGTTAAGCCCTGCGATATCATCTTCTTGATAGAGCAATCCACCTTTATGAATACGCAAACCGATACAACGCAGTATGGGCAGGAGCGAGAGGATATTCTCAATTCCATGGAAAGTCTGCTGCAAAATCTTCCTGCCCCCACCACAGGCGCACATCGGGTGGCAATCGCAGGCTTTGGGCGTATCAATAACGACGGCTCATCCGATTCATACATCGAAAGTCAGCACCCCGGCACAAAGCTATCTGCAACCCAAAACCCCAGCTTGAACACAGGCTATTATACCTGTGACACAGATGGCACAGATAAATCACCTGTATTCCATTCCAAAAGCGGTTGGACAGAATGGGACAAAATCACAGATCACAACGATACAACCCTGCCGCAGATGCCGGAAGGCTATCTTACCAATGAAAGCGGACGATATGATGATGTTTTTATGAGCATTGACGATGCAAAGGCTGTCATTGATGTTGATAAAATGGTATCTTGGCACGCAGGTGCCTCCCGTATGGATGCAGGTCTGCAAATCACAGAGCAGTTGGCAGAAATTGCACAAGCACACAAGGCAACCGACGAGGACCGCAACCTTATCATCTTTGTTGCCGCCAGCTCTCTGCCCTATCAGAACGGCGTAGGCGTTCAGAATCTCCGCCCCGATGCGGCACAGGCAGCGGCACAGAAATTGAAAGATGATTATGGCGCTACCATCTTCGGCTTTGGTGACTTCCGTGCGCTGAACTTACAGGATACCTCTACGAATACCCCTATGACCGAGGAGGAACAGCGTACAAAATTCAATGAAACCATGGCAGGAATCTGCGGCAATTCCACCACACAGGATGGCACACCCTATTTCAAGGGCTTGAGCCAAGTGCATGATATTGATGAGGCGCTCAATGAGCTGCTGATTCAGATTGACGCAAATGTCAATCCAAATGTGGAACGCCTGCCTATCAATGTGGATAACTTCCAAGAAAAATCCACAGAGCCTACCTCGCATACCTCGCATACTTGGAAGGAATTGAAAGAGAAACACCATATCCTCTCAAGCAGTGCCATCAACGAAACTGCCTCTGTGGATTATTACCGCTTTATGGGGTATGATGCAAACAACAATCCGCAATTTGACACAACCCCCATTCGGCACTTCGAGCTGAGCCTTTCCAGTATCGACAGTAGCGACAGTAGCGGCAGTAACGACAGCATTCAAACGACACTCAGCCTTCTGCCGATTCCCCCTGCAAACACAACAGGGACTGCCTACGGCGAAAAAGCAGTGATTACCATTACCGATCCCGTCTGTGTGGACTATAAATGGGCAGAGCCTTGGACACCGGATTTCAAGCCGCCCGCCCACGAGCACGCCGCGCGTGGCGCGAAGCACAGCCCCACAACTCCGACACAAAATGAAACCAACCTCGAAGACATGAAATTAAAATTTGACGGTTGGTATCGTCTTTGGGATGACCGCATTGACAGCGGAGCGGACGAAAAGAAAACTTGGACGTATGAAGGAAAAACATACGTTGCCTATCAGGATAACGTATATGATGCCTTCGGCAGTGATTTAACCCTGTATGGGCGTTGGATTCCTTACATTGATGTAAATTTCCAATGGATTGACGACTCTGTCATCCCCGAAGACGCAGAGTTGCCTTCCACCGTTTCCCTTCCACTGAGCGACAGCGGAACCGACCCCTTTACCCCCATCGTACCATTCAAAGAGGGGTATGAATTTGACGGCTGGTATAAGAATCCCGCCTGCACAGATACAGATCGTTATAACAAAAACGGCGAAACCCTAACAGCGAATACCACTCTTTACGGCCGTTGGACGAAAATCGGCACAAAAGAGGTTACCTTTACCGTTGTAAACGGCAGCTGGAATAAGGAAAGCAATTGGTACAAAAAGTACATCGGAAATGCAGATGCAGATACAACTACGGAAACCGTCACCGTCAATGTTCCCCTGCGCAACGGCAAAGGCACGCTAACATCCGGTTTGGTTCCTCATGTAGATAATCTGGATATGAAACCCGCAAAAGGCTACAAAGCACCCGGCACTTGGGGGAAGAACGCCCCCGATACCAATGCGGATGCCATCACCGAGGACGGCACCTATGCGTATACCTATACCTTCCCCGAAGCAGACACCTATACGATTACCTATCGTTGGGTAGGCACAGAGGTACCTGAGGATGTGAGCCTGCCTGCACAGCAGACAGAACAAGAAAGCAGTGCCGGCAAAAATCCGACCTTTGAGATTGCAACCGTAACCTCTGCTGATAAAAAATGGAGCTTTAGCGGTTGGTATACAAACGAAGCATTAGCCGGCACAGCAATTAGCGACAGGTATACCTTCCCTGAAGACAACGCAAATGACACAAAAAACCTCACGCTTTACGGCAAATGGACACATGACCCCTGCACCGTAACCTTCTATGCGGACTACTTCCAGCCTGCACAGGGGCATTTTAATACAGATGATTACTCAATAAGCTATACCGTTCCTTACGGCTCTACACTTACCAAGGAACAGGATACCGTTCCCACACCCGTCACAGAGCTTGCACACACCTGCTACTTCGAGGGTTGGAGGGATGATTATAAAACATCTCTCCTCGATACAGAGGAAGAGCAGGAGGATACACAGGGAGAGCAGGAGGATACACAGGATGCAGAGGACACAGACGAGCCTGCGACCCATGCGGCGGATTCCTCTGCCGTCACAGGCACCTTCTACACCAGTAAGGCAATTCAGGATATGACGATAAAGTCTGACTTGAATTTCGTGGCACAATGGTGGCCCATTGTTACCTTTGATGCCAACGGCGGCAAGTGGGAGCTTGAGGAAGGCAAACCTACCGAACGCTATGTCCCCGTACCTGCAAACAAAAACCATATTGATGCCCTGCGTCCCCCCGCAAGGGAAGGCTACACCTTCCTTGGATGGTATGACAGTAAAGAAAATTCCTCCGAAAAACCCATTGATTTTAAAACCCAAACCTTCGATGGTGCGGCAACCGTTTATGCACACTGGGCAAAAAATGCCACCGTCACCTTCAAAATCGTAAACGGCTATTGGTCTGGCAACACCGCAGAGGATAAAACGGTTACCGTTGTACTGCATCCGCAGGCAAATGGTTCTGCAAGCGGCACATTGGATGCAAGCCATGTTCCCGCCATTATGATTCCTGCCGCAGGCTATGAAAATACCCCCGGTCATTGGGATGTGACACCAAACACCGAAGAAAACGGTATCAGCGGCAATGTAACCTATACCTATATCTTCGGCAAAAAGCACCACAGCAGCAGTGATGACGACAGCAAAGACAAAGACAAAAACAAGGACAAGGATAACAACAAAGACAACAATACCGGCGAAACCACGCCGACAAAGGTTCCCGCTTTGCTCAACGGCAGCAATCATTTTGCTTATGTTGTAGGCTATAAAGACGGCAACGTAAGGCCGCAGGGCAACATCACCCGTGCGGAAACCGCCGCTATCTTCTTCCGCCTGCTGAAGGAGGAGGTGCGCAGCGAAAACCTCAGCAAGCACAACGATTTTGCCGATGTAACAGAGGACAACTGGTACAATACAGCAGTTTCCACCATGGCAGGCATGAATATTCTCAAGGGCCGCACAGCAAACAGCTTTGCACCGCAGGCCCCCATCACCCGTGCGGAATTTGCCGCCATCTGCGCCCGCTTTGACAGCGGCAGAGCAGAGGAAAACAGCGGCTTTACGGATATTTCCGGCCATTGGGCGGAAAAGGAAATTGAGCGTGCCGCCACCCTTGGCTGGGTAAGCGGCTATACGGACGGCAGCTTCCACCCCGATGCCCCGATTACAAGAGCAGAGGCAATGACACTGATTAACCGTGTGCTTTGCCGTATGCCCGAAACAAAGGCCGACCTTTTGGACAGCATGACCAAATGGCCCGATAATCAGCCCGGCGCATGGTATTATCTGGCTGTGCAGGAGGCAACCAACAGCCACACCTATGAGCAGAAGGATTCCAAGTATGAAACATGGACAGCACTGACCGCAGAGCCGGATTGGAGCAAATATTAAACGAAAGCAATCAAAAAGGCTGTCATTCCAGTAAAAGGGATGACAGCCTTTTTCTTTTCTTTAAACTTCTTCTTTTCTTTAAAACAGAAGATTTAATTCCGTTTTCGCCTTCTCAATATCCTGCAAAATCGTCTTTTGCTTTTCATCAAACAGCAGCTCCGCGTTATACCGATAATATTTCTCCGAGCCATTCTCGCTGATGAATTTCACGCTATAGAAGTTCGTGGTCAGCTCCGTAATGAAGATAACCATCTCCTGCCCTGCGCCGAAGGCTTCCTCCAAAAATGCAAAGGCATTGTCCAGCATCGCAGACGCATCCGCAATGGCGTTTTCCCGTCCTTCCGCCTCTTTTGCGAAAAGTCCCTTCACCAGCGCAAACGCATCCTCTTTTTCCCGACAGCCGTTCCGCTTGCCCTCCGCAAGGAAGAAATGCAGCCGCTCCAATTCCTTCAAGCAGGCATGCTCCGCCGTTTTCTCCAGAAGTCCCGCCTTCCGTTCCTTCGCAAAGGCGGCTTCTCTTTCCTCCACCAGTCCTGTAAAGAGGTTCTCCCAAGGCGTTTCCTTGCAATAGGGGCTGTTGAACCTCTCCTTCAGCTCCAGCAATGCCCCATGCAGTCCCGTTACGGTCAAATCCGCCTCGTATGCCCCACGGAAGCCCTCGGAAAGCCTGCTCAGCAAAAGTCCCATCACGCTCAGCCGCTCGTCAAACGGTGCATCCTGCAGCTTTGTCACCGCCTGCTTGGTATAGCTCCCCTGCAAAATATCGTCCACGCGGTAATCGGTGCGATATTTGCGGTACAAATCCAGATAATTCGCAAAATCCTTTGCAATCCTGCGGTGCTGCAAGTACTGATAAATCAGCCCTTCCTCTACCGGCAGATTCATATCCTCATACACCTTCAGGATGGTAGAAAGATCCTCCCACCCTCTCGCCGTCACAAACCGCTTGCCATCCACCGTTGTCTCCATGGCATAAAAATGATCCTTGCGAATTTCCAGATAGGACAGAATCGCCCCATGGATGCCCTGCTGATAGGCATATTCCTTCCAGACGGAAAAATCAGGCTCTACGTCGATTTTCTTCACACGGTCAAGCGTTACCACGTCAAATTCACGCACGCTTTTGTTGTATTCGGGAGGATTGCCTGCCGCGGCAATCAGCCAGCCCTCCGGCACCTTATGCGCGCCAAAGGTTTTGCACTGCAAAAATTGGAGCATGGCAGGCGCAAGCGTTTCGGAGGCACAGTTGATTTCATCAATAAACAAAATCCCCTCCTGTAAACCGGTTTCCTCCATTTTATCATAAACCGATGCGATAATTTCGCTCATGGTGTATTCCGTTACGGTGTATTCCTTTCCGCCGTATTCCTTCTTGCTGATGAAGGGCAGGCCAATGGCAGACTGGCGGGTATGGTGGGTAATGCTATAAGACACCAACGCCACGCCGCACTCCCTCGCTACCTGCTCCATCACAGCGGTTTTCCCGATACCGGGCGCGCCCATCAGCAGAACGGGTCTTTGTCTGACCGCCGGAATACGGTATTCCCCAAACTCGTCCTTCGCCAGATACGCCTGAATGGCATATTTGATTTCTTCCTTCGCTTTTTTAATATTCATGCTATCCTCCTAACGCCCATGAGACGGCAGTCCCAAGGACAAATCCTCTTTCCCCAGTATCAGCTTCATCGCCCATGGCGGCACGCCGACATCCGTATAATCCTCATGATAGAACACAAATGCGGCATCATAGGGCGGTCTGCGCTTGGGGAAGGTGCCGTAGCCGTCTGTGAAATAAATCAAACCCTTGAGGTTCTGAAACGCCCTTTCGGCAATCAATTTATCAACATATTGGAACACAGGGCGGAAATCCGTACCGCCGCTCCCTCTCAGCTCAAAATCCTCCATAAACTGCACCAGTTCTTCCTTGGAGGTGATCCTTTTATCCATCTGCACCGCCGCATCGCACTGTATGATATGCACGTTCATTTTATGGAAAAAGCTTTCACTGCTTGAAAGAATCGCGTAGGTTTCCTCTAAGAATCGCTTCACCGTTTCCCCCTCGCAGGATTCGGAGGTATCAATGGCAATCACCAGCTCCTCCACCTTTTTCACTTCCTTATATTCCAGTGCTTCAATCAACGGCAGATTGCCGTACATCTGCAAGCCATAGGTATAGAAGATAAAATCGAAGGCATCATCATCCACGCGCATATCCTCCTTGAGCGTCACGAATTTCTGCAAAAACTGCCGATAATCGTAGCGTTCCCTGTTCTCGACCTTCAGATATTGCAGAAGCTCCCCTGCCTCTGCGCCCATATCCTTGGAGAAGGTTTCGAGGTTAGTTTCGGTCTTTTCCCCGATTTCTGTCCATTTTTCCTCCAGCTGCTGCTGCTTTTCGTCCTGTTCCTCCTGCTCCTGCTGTTGGTCATTGCTGTTATCTTGGTTATCTTCGTCCTTGTTATTCTCGTCCTCGTCATCCTTCTGATGCTCCCAGAAGACATGGTCGTCTACCCAAAATTCTAGCTGTAGCTTACCGAATTCCTGCAAGGAAAGTTTTTTTTCTTCCAGCACGCGATAAATGCCCTCGGCGGAAAGCACCTTCAATTCTCTGCGGAGCATATCGTACATTTCGTTTCGTTTATCGGAGACAACGAGCCGCACCGCCTTCACAGACAGCGAATCCACGATAGATTCCACCGCGATATCGCAGGCGAGGTGCCAGAGTTCCTCATCCCGATGGTTCAGATGGAAGGGATGGCGGAACAGGCAATGCAGGACCATGTGCAGATAAGCGCGATTGACAAGCACGCGGTCGCTCAGATAGCGCTGTACGAGGTAGCGCGGGTTAAACAATATCTTTTCGCCGTCTGTCCCGACGTATAATGAGGAAAGGTTCATTTCGTACCTAAGACCGCTGAGTGCCAGATCAAGAAAGCGCATGGAAAGGTAAAGCTCGTTACGCGATGCGCTCAGAATATCCGTACCGATACGGATGAGGTTTTGATGTGTTTCGTTCATGCCTTCTCACCTTCTTTCTTCCTTTTTTACGGGGCGTTGCCCCGTACCCCACCAAGGGAATCATTCCCTTGGAACCTGATATGGCAGAACCATATTCATGGTTCTGCGGCATAGCGGAAGGGTTTGGGAAACCTCGTTTCCCGAATGGAATCCGCAGTCGGAATTCATTTCCGACGAGGAAAACAGCGAGTTTCAAGGCTTTTCAGCCGATGGAACTCGTCTGTTTATTCTTCTGTTTCAACAAGTCGAAATCCTGATTTCGACTTAGGTGTCGACTTTGTCGACACCCTTATAGGTCGAATGTTTTTTTCTTTTTGGTTGCGGCAAAGTGCCTATGCTGATAATCCATCAAAAAGCTGAGTACCGCGGTCTGCCCCTTTTTCTGCGCAAGGACAATCAATTCGGGTGTGGTTTCCGCCGTCAGCAGTCCCCAATCCGCGAACAGCCGCAGGGTTTCCCCCTCCTTCTGCTCCATGAAATACGCCGCCGCCCAGAGCAAATGCTCCCGCAGATAATCAAGGTAGACCTCCCTATGCTTCTCCTGCAAGCGATACGGATACCGCAGGCGGCTCATGGCAAGCAAAAGCACCGTTTCCGCGGCATCCTCGCGCTTCGTCAGATAGAAAATCTCATCATAGCGGCGGAAGTCAATCTCGGAATTTCCGATGCACTGGCGGAAAATATGCCCCGTGCCATAATTCACCTGATGGAACAGCCTTGCCGGCGTATCCTCAATATATTCATACTGAAAATCGGGCAGTACCAGCTCTGCGTGCTTCGTTTCTCCGCCCTCGATGGGGAAATCAATCGACAGCTGCAATTCATGGTTCAGCCCCGAAATCAAATCGGAGATATGTCTGCAACGCCCGAAGGAAAGGTGTTTCAGACTGTCGCAGTTCAGAAACAGCCCCGTATTTAATTCCCTTGCCGCCAGCGGGATATTGATTTTCTCCATCCTGCGGCAGTTATAAAAGGCATACCGCCCGATGCTTTCCACGCTCTCCGGCAGGCGAAGCTCCTTCAGCCGTTCACAGCCGTAAAACGCATAATCCCCGATGCTTCTGACCGCCCTCGGCAGGGAAATTTCCTGCAGCGCCCCGCAGCCATCGAAC
>OLNX01002444.1_pt1 | contig 13834 bp, 14 predicted proteins | sample 1672611 | NCBI WGS metagenome assembly OLNX01 (sample SAMEA3136705, study PRJEB25190) | human gut metagenome | reverse complement strand
GAGCTGCGCGATAAGCTGACTGCCAGCCTGTCCGACCCGGCGGGGCCGTTTTCCACGCAGGTGGTGGTAGGGTTTTCGCGCTCCTTCCGCGGGTATGTCTACTCCATCGCGCAGGCGGCGGAAATTCCGATCGCGTAACGCCTCAAAACGCCGAAATTTCGGCAAAACCCTTGACAGCTCACGGGTTTTATGATAATTTTATTCGGTAAGCCGCTCAAGCGGGGTTTTGAAGTGCGCCCAAACGCGCCACCTTGTCGCTTGGCGAGATCATTCAGGAGGTGCTTTGCCATGTACGCTGTGATCGTATCCGGTGGCAAGCAGTATCGTGTGTCCCAGGGGGACGTTATCTATGTGGAAAAGCTGGACCAGGAAGTGGACAGCAAGGTCAGCTTCGACGTGCTGATGCTGGGCTCTGACGAGGGCGTGGAAGTCGGTACGCCCACTTTGGCCGGTGCCAAGGTTGAGGGCAAGGTTCTGGCGCAGGTCAAGGGCGAAAAGATCATCATCTACAAGTACAAGAGCAAGAAGAACTATCATCGCAAGGCGGGCCACCGTCAGGCGTATACCAAGGTGGAGATTACCGCGGTGGGCTGATGACCACCGTCTCCTTTCTGCGGGACGCACGCGGCCTGTGCGGCATCCGGGTCAGCGGCCATGCGGGATATGCACCCGCGGGTGAGGACATCGTATGCGCGGCCGCCAGCGTGCTCATCACCACCTGCGCCAACGCATTGGAAAGCGTCGCGGGCATACGCCCCAACGTGTCCCATTCGGAAAGGCCCGTCATGATCCAGGTTGCGCTTCCCGGGGGGCTTTCCCCCGCCAGCGAGCACGACGCACGGATCATCCTGCGCACGGCAGAGCAGGGCTTCCTCGATATTGCGGCGCAGTATCCATCCTATTTACAAATCATCTGATGGGAGGAACATCATCATGTTGAAGCTGAATCTTCAGTTTTTCGCCCATAAAAAAGGTATGGGCTCCACCCGTAACGGCCGCGACAGCGAAAGCAAGCGCCTTGGGCCCAAGCGCGCCGACGGTCAGTTCTCCCTCGCCGGCAACATCCTTGTGCGCCAGCGCGGCACCCACATCCATCCCGGCCTGAACGTGGGCATCGGCAGCGACGATACCCTCTACGCCAAGGTGGACGGCATCGTGCGCTTCGAGCGCAAGGGCCGCGACAAGAAGCAGGTCAGCGTGTACCCCGTGGAAACCGCGGCGGCCGCGCAGTAAATCTTGCCCGAGAGCAAAAAGCCGCCGCAATTTTCCGGCGGTTTTTTGCGTGCGGCCATTCTGAAATCAAAGAAGGCGATTTCTTGATCGGTACACTGATCAACTGCGCGGCCATCGTGCTGGGCACATGCCTGGGCCTCTTGCTGCGGCGCGGGATGAAGCCCGCCGTATCCCATACGGTGATGCAGGGCGTGGGTCTGAGCGTGATTTTGATCGGCCTCATGGGCGCAATCGAAACGGACAATACGCTGCTTGTCATTCTTTCCATGATGCTGGGCGGCGTGGCAGGCGCGCTGATCGACATCGACGGCAGGATGAACCGCCTGGGCCAGTGGGCGCAGCGCAAGCTCACCCACGGCGAGGGTGAGGGCAGCACCTTTGCCAAGGGTTTTGTCACCGCAAGCCTGGTCTACTGCGTGGGCGCCATGGCCGTGGTGGGTGCGCTGGACAGCGGCATCCGCGGCGACCATTCCACCCTGATCGCCAAGGCCGCGCTGGACGGCGTGACGGCGGTCATCTTCGCAAGCTCGCTGGGTATTGGCGTAATGCTCTCCGCTGTGCCGGTGCTGATCTATCAGGGAGCGATCGCCCTGTTGGGCAACGCCGTGGCCCCGCTGCTCAGCGACGCGGTCATCACCGAGATGAGCGCCGTGGGCGGGCTGCTCATCATGGGCATCGGCGTGAATATGCTGCTGGAGAAGGATATCAAGGTGGCCAATCTCCTGCCCGCCATCGTGGTTCCGTTTCTTTACTTTCCCCTCTATAATCTGATTATGAGGTGAGTTTCATGGCATCCATCATCCGGGACGCATCCCTCGCGCCGCAGGGGCGGCAGAAGATCGAATGGGCCCGCCGCCACATGGCGGTGCTGGATGGCATTGCGCAGGACCTGAAGCGCGACCGCCCGTTGGAAGGGCTGAAGGTGGCCGTCTCCATTCATCTGGAGGCCAAGACCGCCTATCTGGCCCAGGTGCTGCATCAGGGCGGCGCCGACGTCTTTGCGACCGGCAGCAATCCCCTCTCCACCCAGGACGACGTATGCGCTGCGCTCAGCGAAAGCGGCGTGACCGTCTACGCCACCCACGGCTGCACCGCGGAAGAATACCACGACTATCTGTGCCGCGCCCTGAGCGAAAAGCCCGACGTGCTCATTGATGACGGCGGCGACATGGTGCACATTCTGCACGAGGAACACCCGGAATGGGCCGAAAACCTGCGCGGCGGCTGCGAGGAAACCACCACCGGCGTGATCCGCCTGCGCAGCCGTGCGGCCGCGGGCAGGCTGAACTTCCCCATGTTCAGCATCAACGACGCGGACTGCAAGCATCTCTTTGACAACCGCTACGGCACCGGCCAGAGTGTGTGGGACGGCATCATGCGCACCACCAACCTGAACGTGGCCGGATCTACCGTGGTTGTCGCCGGATACGGCTGGTGCGGCAAGGGTGTGACCATGCGCGCCAAGGGCCTGGGCGCCAAGGTGATCGTGACCGAGGTTGACCCCGTCCGCGCCATCGAAGCCGTGATGGACGGCTTCACCGTGATGCCCATGGAGAAGGCAGCGCCGCTGGGCGATTTGTTTATCACCGTGACCGGCTGCCGTGACGTGGTGACCCCCGTCCATATGCTGCTGATGAAGGACGGCGCCATGATGTGCAACGCCGGCCACTTCGACGTGGAGGTGGATGTGGCGGGCCTGCGCGCCATGGCCGTGGAGCATTACGAGGCGCGCAGGAACATCGAAGGCTTCCGGTTGGAAAACGGCCGTACCGTGTTCCTGCTGGCCGAGGGCCGGCTGGTGAACCTGGCCGCGGGCGACGGACATCCGGTGGAAATCATGGACATGAGCTTCGCCCTTCAGGCGCTGTGCGCGCTGCGTCTAGCGCAGAAGGGCCGCGAGATGCCGCCCGCGCTCTACGACGTGCCCCGCGACATCGACGGCGAAGTGGCGCTTCGCAAGCTCACCGCGCTGGGCGTGAAGATTGATACGCTCACCCAGGAGCAGGACCAGTACCTGCACGGCTGAGCGAGACTATTCGCAGCTGTATTTGTCGTAGTAGAACCACTGCACCATGGTGCGCGCCATCATGCCCCGGTCTGTTACGCCCGCTCGTTCAAACAGGGCGGTCAGGCCGGGGGTGAGCAGGTGCATCTGCGTCCAGTCCACCATTTCCTCCCGTAGCGCGCGCTCCATCAGTACCGGGGGCCAGAAATCCTCCGGCGGCGGACAGATTTCCTGATACTGCTTCTCCATTGCGGGGAAGCAGTTTTCGATTGCGTCAAATAATTGCATTACTTTGTCTCTCCTTTTGTCTTACTTTATCATACTTGGTGGCATATTTCAATATAAAATATTGCATTATACTATCATGTGCTATGAGGTGATAGTAAGTGCGACCTTTGAAAAAGAAAGTTAGCATCACGCTGGATGAGGATGTCATCGAAAAGATTCGCCTTTTTGCCGAGGAAACGGACCGTTCCTTTTCGCAGTATATCAACCTTCTCCTCCGAAAGCATATCAGCGCGCGTGAAGCCCGCGACGAGGCCAAAAGCGACGAGTGATCCCATCCGAACGATTGTACTTTGATTGTATAAATCGTTTCCTTTTTCCAAAACCGGTTGACAATCCGCAGAATCTGTGGTAACATGCCACCAATCTCAAACTGCGCAATGTGAGCGAAGGGAGGAGTCGCCCGTGACGAACCTATGTGCCATGCGAATGAACATGATGTGCGCGTGCGATTTCAGCCCGTGCTATTTGTGTTGCGTCGCTTGACAGGTGCCATGCCATTGAAGCCCGCTTCGCAAATGCGCGAAGTGGGTTTTTTCATCGGCTGACCATGAGAAAGGTGTGCAGAGGATGGAGCAGAAACCGCAGATCGAGATACGCGGCCTGTGCAAGGATTACCCCATACCCGGCGGCGAGGTACACGCGCTGAGCAACATCAGCCTGACCATTGACAAGGGCGATATCTACGGCATCATCGGCATGAGCGGCGCGGGCAAGAGCACGCTGATCCGCTGCCTCAACCGGCTGGATACCCCCACCGACGGGCAGATCTTCATCGACGGCGAAAACATTCTGGCCATGAGCAAGCAGCAGCTTCGCCAGACCCGCCGCCGCATGGCGATGATCTTTCAGCAGTTCAACCTTCTGATGCAAAAGTCCGTGGCGCGAAACGTGCGCTACCCGCTGGAAATCGCCGGGGTGCCCAAGAAGCAGGCCAACGAGCGGGTGATCGAGCTGCTAAAGATCGTAGGGCTGGAGGACAAGGCCAGCGCCTATCCGGCCCAGCTCAGCGGCGGTCAGAAGCAGCGTGTCGCCATTGCCCGCGCCCTGGCCACCAACCCCAAGGTGCTGCTGTGCGACGAAGCCACCAGTGCGCTGGACCCCAACACCACTCATTCCATCCTGACCCTGATCAAGGACATCAACCAGAAGCTGGGCATCACCGTGGTGGTCATCACCCACCAGATGAGCGTGGTGGAAGAGATCTGCGACAGTGTGGCCATCCTGGACGGCGGTGTGGTCATGGAAGAGGGCTCGGTGCAGGAAATTTTCGCCAACCCCAAGACGGCTGCGGCAAAGCGTCTGGTCGCCCCCAACGGCGGCAGCGCAGCCCGCGACCTTTCCAGCTTTGCGCCGGATGACCATGTGGTGCGTGTCACTTTCAACGGTTCGTCCACCGCAAAGCCGCTGGTGGCAAGCCTTGCCGCCGAAAAGGGCATTCTGGTGTCGGTGCTCAGCGCCGATACCCGTGATCTGAGCGGCCAGTGCTACGGCTCCATGCTGCTCAAGCTGCCTGCCGATGTGGAGCAGGCCAAGCAGGCGGCTGCCTATATGCGCAGCCAGCCCGGCGTGACCGTGGAGGAGGTGACCGGCGAATGAGTATTGCAGATTATGGCTTTGCCATCTGGGAAACGTTCTATGTGACGGTTCTTTCCACCGCGTTTGCGCTGGTGCTGGGCCTGCCGCTGGGCGTGCTGCTGGTGGCCGGTGACAAGGACGGCGTGCTGCCCCTGCCCGGCTGGCTGATGCACATCCTCAACATCGTCATCAACATTCTGCGCAGTGTGCCCTTCCTGATTCTGATGATCTGTGTATTCCCGCTCACCCGTGCCATCGTAGGCACCACGGTGGGCACCAAAGCTACCATCGTTCCGCTGGTGGTGGCCGCCTTCCCGTTCGTGGCACGTCTGGTAGAGACCAGCCTGCGCGAGCTGGACGAAGGTGTGGTGGAAGCTGCCCAGAGCATGGGTGCCACCCCGTTCCAGATCATTACCAAGGTGATGATCCCGGAGTGCCTGCCCGGCCTGATCTCCAGCATGACCACGGCCCTGACCACCATTCTGGGCTACTCGGCCATGTCCGGCGTCATTGGCGGCGGCGGCCTGGGTAAGATCGCCCTGTCCTACGGCTATTACCGCTACCAGACCGACATCATGATCGTGTGTGTCATCCTGCTGGTGCTCATGGTGCAGGTGTTCCAGAGCGCGGGCACCTTCTGGGCGACCCGGAGCGACAAGCGCCTGCGGAAGTAAAAGAGTGCCGGAAGGCTTTTCATGGTGATGGAAAAGTTTCCTTAAACCATACTGCCAGACGATCCCGGCAGGGAAAAATTTAACGTTTCAATTCCCCGCCGGAGGCTGTATGCTCCCTGCGGGGAATTGTGCTATATGGACAAACCCAGCAAAGGAGTATGTAGTATGAATCGTGATACCATCTGCGTGCAGGGCGGCTACACCCCCGGCAACGGCGAACCCCGCCAGATCCCCATCATCCAGTCCACCACCTTCAAGTACGCCACCAGCGAGGACATGGGCAAGCTCTTTGACCTGGAGGCCGACGGCTATTTCTACTCTCGTTTGCAGAACCCCACCTGTGACCTGGTGGCCAAAAAGATCTGCGAGCTGGAGGGCGGCACCGCTGCCATGCTCACCTCCAGCGGCCAGGCTGCCAACTTTTTTGCCCTGTTCAACCTTTGCCAGGCCGGTGACCACATCGTGGCATCCAGCACCATCTACGGCGGCACCTTCAACCTCATCTCGGTCACCATGAAAAAGATGGGCATCGAGGCCACCTTTGTGGACCCGCTGTGCACCGAGGAAGAGCTGAACGCCGCGTTCCGCCCCAACACCAAGGTCGTATTCGGCGAGACCATCGCCAACCCCGCCCTGACCGTGCTGGACATTGAAAAGTTTGCGCAGGCAGCCCACGCCCACGGCGTGCCGCTCATCGTGGACAACACCTTCCCCACCCCGGTCAACTGCCGCCCCTTCGAGTGGGGTGCCGACATCGTGACCCACTCCACCACCAAGTACATGGACGGCCATGGTGCCGTACTAGGCGGTGCCATCGTGGACAGCGGCAAGTTCGACTGGATGGCCCACGCCGACAAGTTCCCCGGCCTGTGCACCCCGGATGACAGCTACCACGGCATCACCTACGCCGAGGTTTTCCCCCGGATTGCGGCAGACCAGCCCCGGCATTGCCAGCGTCTTTATATAGTCCGCTGTGCCGTCAGTGGACGCATTGTCCACCAGCAGCACCGTAAAGCCCTGCACGGTCTGGGCACGCAGGGCGGCCAGGCATTGTTTGAGCAGCGGCAGACGGTTGTAGGTCACGACGATGGCCGTGACATTTCTTGCGTCAAGCATCTTTTTTCGGGAAGAATTTGCGCTTGAGGAAGGCTGTGCCCTTGCGCAGCCAGTTCTGGTGCTCCATGTAAACGATGCTCAGTTCCTCAAAGCTGATGTTGTTCGTGGTGAGCCAGGCGTCCAGCAGACGCTCGCTCACAAAGCCAAAGACCCGGCGGTCATTGACCGTGTAGCCCGTCATGTCCAGCTCCCGCTCAAGCTCAAACAGAATGTCGAACAGCCAGGTGCAGTAGTGCTGCAGAAGTTCCTTCTTCATGACGAACATGTTGAAGTGGTGGCCGTGGGTCTTAGACATATACAGGTCATACGCGGGCAGGTACTCGGGACATTTGCGCGCAATGATGGCGCGGGTCACCTCCAGGTCCTGCTTGTGGTGGGCGTGGATATACTGGGTGTAGTTCGTCTCAATAAAATAGTGGCGCTCCTTCGGCAGGACGACGTTTGTCGTAGCCAGAATGCTGCAGAGCTCCTCATGGCTGATGACACGCGACTTCTTGTCCGCAAAGCGGCTTTTGCGGCGGCTGGCAAAATAGCGGCGGTAATGCACGATGCCGATATAATCGGAATCGATGTTGTGCGCCGCCCAGTACAGGCCCGTCAGCTCGCAGAAATTTGCGTTGCGCTCCGAGATATTGTCGCCGGTATCATCGCCGATATAACCGCAGGCCGGGTGGACGGCATGGCCCATCTGTACCGGAAGGTACATCGGGTCATCCGGCACCCAGTACGGTTTATGCGTTGCTACGATAATGGTGGTCTGCAATGTGTTCTACCCGCCTTACATACATTCCTATACTCTTTTTCCTGGTGAGCTTGCTAAACCTATAGTATAACGCTTTTTGGCAGGAATACAAGTTACAGAACGGTAAAAAGGTCATTCGCCCTCGTTTTCAAAGGTTTCCTGCTCCTCGGCCAGCTTCTCCCACTCGTCGTAGAGCTCCTGCTGGTGGAAGCGAGTGTCGTCAAGCTCGTCGCATTTGTCGCGCAGCAGCAGATGGTCGCGCAGGACCTCGGGGTCGTTGATCTCATTTTCCAGCTCGACAATATGCGCACCCAGCTCCTCGATCTCGCTTTCCACCTTTTTCAGGCGGGCGCGGACCTCGGCGCGGCGCTTGCGCTGCTCCTTGCCGTACGCCTGCTTTTTGGCAGTGTCCTCGGTCTTTTGCTGCTCCTGGGTCTTGCCCGCGTCACGGTTTTGCAGGGCGGCAAAGCTCGGGTAAAACGTCGCTTTGCCGTCCTCCAGGTACATGATCGGGCAGCCCAGCGTCTGCATCAGGTAGCGGTCATGGGTGACGAGCAGCAGTGTGCCGGTGTAGGCTGCCAGCGCCTGGGTCAGGCTCTCGCGCATGTAGATGTCCAGGTGGTTCGTCGGCTCGTCCAGGAACATCAGGTTCGGGCGCTCGAGCGCCAGCTCGGCAAAGCGCAGGCGGGCCAGCTCACCGCCGGACAGCGACGCACAGTCCTTAAAGACCTCCTCGCCGCGGTAGCCGAAGCGTGCCAGATGACTGCGGACCTCGAGCTCGGTAAAGCGCGGGTACTGGTTCCAGATGGCGTCAATGACGCGGCCTGCGCGGCGGGCCTGCTGCTGGGTGAATACGCCCGGCTTGGCGCCGCTGCCCAGGCGGACCATACCGCCCGACGGACGGCGCTTGCCGTCCAGCACCTGCAAAAGCGTGGACTTACCCGCGCCGTTGGGACCTGCAATGACGAGCTTGTCCCCGCGGTGAACGACGTAGTCCAGGGCGTCGATGAGGGTGCGTTCACCGATATGGACGCTCAGATTCTTCATGATGACCAGCTCATCATAGGGCTCAATGTCGTACTCAAAGCGAAAGTTCAGCTCCCACGCCTCGGTGGTCGGGGCCTCGACGATCTCGAGCTTTTCCAGCTGCTTGCGGCGGCTCTGGGCCATCTTCGTCGTGGAGGCGCGCACAAGATTGCGGTCCACGTAGTCCTGCAATTTGGCAGCTTTTTCTACAGCGGCGTCATGCAGCTTCTGCTGGCGCTCGTCAGCGGCCTCGCGCTGGGGCAGATAGGCCGAGTAGTTGCCGCGGTAGGTCTTGATGCTCTTGCCGCGCAGCTCCCAAATGCGGGTGCAGACGGCGTCGAGGAAGTAGCGGTCATGGCTGACAACGAGCACCGCACCGCGGTAGGCTTTCAGATAATTTTCGAGCCACTCCATCGTTTCCAGGTCCAGATGGTTCGTCGGCTCGTCCAGGATCAGCAGGTCGGGGCGCTCCAGCAGTAGCCGTGCCAGACGCAGCCGGGTCTGCTCACCGCCCGAAAGCACGCCCGCCAGCTTTGTCCAGGTGTCGGCGGGAAAGCCCATGCCATTGAGCACCTTTTTGATCTGGGTGTCCATGTTATAAGCGTCCATCGCGTCGATGACAGCGGTGCAGTGGGCGATCTTTTCGGTCAGTTCCGCATTGTGCGGGTCTGCGGCCAGCTGCTTTTGCAGCGCGTCCATCTCCTGCATGGCGTCAAGCGCCGGGGTAAAGACCAGCCGCATTGTGGCATAGATGTCCAGTGACGGGTCCAGCCGGGCGTTCTGCTCAAGGTAGCCGGTGGTCACGCCGGTGCCGAACGCGGCATCTCCGGCGTCGGGCAGGCTCTCGCCGCAGAGGATCCGCAAAAGCGTCGTCTTGCCGGTGCCGTTGGCACCGATGATGCCGATACGGTCCCCGCGCTCGACACCTGCATTTACATCACGCAGTACCTCGTGTTCGCCGAAGCTCTTGCCTAAGTTTTGAAGTTCCAACAACATAGCGGTACATCCTCAATTCCAAAATGATGCCGCCGCCTGACAAACGGGCAGCGGCAGTGCACCCTTGCCTTACAGCAGGGCTTCGTTGCTGTGGCGGCGGTTGCGCACACCGATATTTTCCAGTTCCTCCGGCTCCATCACGATGCGGTAGAGCTCCTCATAGGAGCTTACCGTATATTTGGGCGTGATGCCAGACTTGTTTTCAAGATTGCCGGGGTTGAACCAGCAGGTATCCACACCGGCGTTCAGGCCGCCCTTGATGTCGGCCAGCAGATCGTCGCCGACCATCAGCACACGGCTCTTGTTCGTGATGCCGAGGTCACGGAAGGCATGCTCAAACAGCTTGGCGCTGGGCTTGGCCGCGCCGACCTTCTCGGAAATATAAATGCCGTCCATGTACCTGTCGATGCCGGAGGCCGCAATGCGGGACTCCTGCACGGCAATAGCACCGTTCGAGACGAGGGCCAGCGTGGCGACCTCGCTCAGCTCCTCCAGCGCGGTCAGTGCGCCGGGCAGCAGGTCGGCATGGGTCGCCAGCAGCTCCTCATAGCGGTCATTCATAGCCTTGCCCTTGCCGTTGTCGGGCAGCTGCATGGCCTGCATGAAGCGGGAGAAGCGGATCTGGAACAGCTTCTGCTTGTTCAGCTGGCCTTTGGCCAGCGAGTCCCACAGCTCGCGGTTGACCTTGTGGTAGGTATCATAAGCGGCCTCGTCGTGGGGCAGCTCGTACTCGGCGAGCATATCGGTCAGGGCCTGGCGCTCTGCGGCGTCAAAGTCCAAAATCGTATTGTCAACGTCCAGCAGGACGCAGGTATAAATTGCCATCTTCGTAACCTCGTATGCTTATTGCGGTGCGGAATCGGCGGAGGTCGGCTCCGGCATCGGCGTGGGCACAGCGGTGGGTTCCGGCGTAGCCGCGGCGCTGACAGTCAGCACAAAGACGCTGTCCGCACCGTTGTTGACAGCGTGGATGTGGTATGTGCCGGGCTCGTTGGCCGTGAAGGTCACCTGCGTGCCCGTTGTGCGCCAGGAGGTCTCCTCGCAGCCCCAGAGCGTGTCGCCGCTGCCGTTTTCCACGGTAGCCGTCAGCGTCGTACTCTGGCCTGCGGTCAGCGTGCCTGTGCCGCTGATGTTGATCGTGGTGGCCTCGGCCTCGACGGTGACGATCAGCTGTGCCGTCGAGAAGGTGCCGTTGATCTCAATGCCTGCCTTGATCGTGTAGGTCCCGGCGGCATCGGGCTTGAAGGTCAGACTGCTGCCGTTCTTCTCCATCTCATCGTTGATGGACCACTGGACGTTCGCGGCGTCGTAGGCCTTGTTGCCCAGCTTGACCGCGGCATTGACAGTCAGGCTCTCGCCCTGCTTGATCGTCGTATCGCCCTTGTCCAGCGTCAGCTCGACGCGGGCGTCGTTGAACATGGCCTTGACGGAGATGTCCTTGGTAATATTGTCATAGCGGGTCGCGGTGGTGACGCCGTCGCTCCACTTGTAGAACACAAAGCCCTCCGCCGCCACTGCCGTGACGTTGACGCTTGTGCCGGAGTCGGCCTGAATTTCGACGCTAGACACGCCGGTCTGGCCGTTGCCGGTCAGCGTGCCCTTGGCGCTGTCCTCGACCTCATAGCTGGCCGTGAACTTCGTTGGCGTCGAGGTCGGCACCGGCGCGTTGCTGCCTGCGGAGGCCGACGCACGCTGCGGGATGTCCGACGTGTCGGGACGGCTGTCCATCGTATTGCAGGCGTGGCTCTTGGCGTACTCCAGCAGGGCGCGTGCGCCGGAGGTGCTGAAACCGTTGGATTCAAAGTAGGTGCCCTCGCCGTAGCCGCGGGTGTTTTTAAGGGCCTCGGCGGTGTTCAGGTACTTGAAGCCCAGATCGCTGCTGGCCGCCGCAATGGCCTGGTTGAACTGGTCAATGCGGGTCTGGGTCTCGGCAGCGTTCGTGCTGTCCTCGGTAACGGGCGGGATACCCACCGCGATGATGTCGCAGTAGGCGTAGGCCGAGCGGATGCTCTGCAGGAACTGCTTGTAGTCGGCAATGAAGGAGTCCACACTGACCGAGCCGTCCACATCGTTCGCGCCCAGCACCACAAAGACGCGGCGGGCCTTCATCTTGGGGATGGCCTGCGGGATCGTGTAGCTGCTGGCGTCCGATGCAAAGTTTACGCATGAGGTGGACAACGCCTTGGAAATCTGCAATCCCTCCTGCCCGACAAACTGATTCAGCGTGATGCGGGTGTCCTTCTGCAGCGTCACGGCGTACTGGTCACCCGCAAAAACGCTGGCCGTAATGTAGGCGTCATCCGCCGCGCTCTGCGGCAGGATGGAATCCAGCGTCGTATCCAGCGGGTAGGCGTCCGGGTCGTAGGAATCCTTCCCGCCTGCAAACAGGCCCAGCTTCGTCGGCAGCACCCATGCCGCCAGAATGCTCATCACAACGGCCAGCGCGCACAGCGCCAGCACCACACACGCTTTGCGCTGTGTCGGGCTCAGGCCTTTTTTCTCCTCATTACGTTCTCTGCTCATCGGGAACGGCAACCTCCTTAATTATCGAAAGCGGGCGTACCCATGGCCACAACCCACCTAGTATACATAGTATAGATTATATCATATTTGCCGGGCTTTGAACATGGTTTTCAAAAAATTGTCACGTATTACAATTTTATTACAAGCAAAAAGCCCGGGATTTGACATCCCGGGCAAAATTGGGTTCGATTTCAGGAAAGCAGCATTCTGTCGTTGGCAAACTCGCCGTCGCTGACCTGCTCAAAGCGCTGCAGCAGGTCACTGACCTGCAGGTTCTTCTTTTCCTCGCCGCGCACATCGTAGATGACGTGACCCTCGTACATCATGATCAGGCGGTTGCCGTACTTGATGGCATCCTTCATGTTGTGGGTGATCATCAGGGTGGTCAGGTGGTTTTCCTCGACGATCTTCTCGGACAACGTCAGCACCTTGGCCGCGGTCTTGGGGTCAAGGGCGGCGGTGTGCTCGTCCAGCAGCAGGAGCTTGGGCTTTTTGAGGGTCGCCATCAGCAGCGTGACAGCCTGGCGCTGACCGCCGGAGAGGAGACCGACCTTGCTGGTCATACGGTTTTCCAGCCCCAGATCCAGCGTTTTGAGCAGCTCGTAGTATTCGTCGTGCTCCTTCTTCGTGATGCCGATCTTGAGCGTGCGGGCAAGACCCCGGCGGGCCGCCAGGGCCAGGTTCTCGTCGATCTGCATCGTCGCGGCGGTGCCCATCATCGGATCCTGGAACACGCGGCCAATGTACTTGGCACGCTGGTGCTCGGACAGGCGGGTCACATCCTTCCCGTCAATAATGATTTTGCCCATATCCACCGGCCAGACGCCCGCGACGGCGTTCAGCATCGTGGATTTGCCCGCGCCGTTGCCGCCGATGACCGTGACAAAGTCGCCGTCCTCCAGCGTCAGATCCAGTCCCTTCAAGGCGACCTTCTCATTGACGGTTCCTGCATTGAAGGTCTTGTATACATTCTTGATCTCAAGCATTGTCCTTGCCTCCCTTTTTCACGGGTACTTTGGTGAAGTATTTGCCCTTCCAGTACGGGATGGTCAGGAACAGCGCCACTACCAAAGCAGTGAGCAGCTTCAGGTCGTCGGTAGACAGGCCCAGGCGCAGGACAAAGACCATGACGATGTAGTAGATGATAGCGCCGATAACAGCGGACAGCAGCTTGAGGGCAAAGTTGCGGAAGATACGGCTGAAGATGACCTCGCCGATGATGACCGCCGCCAGACCAATGACGATAGCACCACGGCCCATGTTGATGTCGGAGAAGCCCTGATACTGGGCCAGCAGACCGCCGGCCAGCGCGACCAGGCCGTTGGAGATCATCAGGCCCAGCACCTTGGTGACGTTGGTGTTGATGCCCTGGGCACGGGCCATGTTCTGGTTAGCGCCGGTGGCACGCAGAGAGCAGCCCAGCTCAGTGCCAAAGAACCAGTACAGCACAGCGATCAGCACCGCGCAGAAGATGGTCAGGATCAGGATTGGGTTATTGAGGGCCACATTGCGGACATAACGGGCCGAGACCAGCAGGCTGTACTTATCCACGCTGATGGGCAGGTTGGCTTTGCCGCCGCCCGTGCCGAAGCCCATGATGCGGAGGTTGATCGAATACAGCGCCAGCTGGGTCAAAATACCGGCCAAAATAGCCGG
>OLNX01002443.1_pt1 | contig 13835 bp, 12 predicted proteins | sample 1672611 | NCBI WGS metagenome assembly OLNX01 (sample SAMEA3136705, study PRJEB25190) | human gut metagenome | reverse complement strand
GACGTGCAGGCGGATATGGTCATCGGCGTACCGGACAGCGCGCTGGCGGCGGCGATGGGCTCGCTGGCCGTGCAGGCGCTGCGCTCGGACGACGAGGCGCTCAGACAGACGGCCGAGGAGCTGCGCCAGATGACGGACTACATGGTCTTTCAGATCGACGAGGAGCTGCGCTCGCGTGAGCCGTATGACAAGCGCAGGAACGACCCTGCCGCTACGCGCAACGACCTTGACATCGCGCTGCGCGTTGCGAGCGACATCCCGAACGAGGTCGTGTACATCATGTGCCGCTGCATCGAGCTGATGAAGGAGGTCGTCGACAAGGGCGACGATCTGACCGCGTGCAGCGCGCTCGCTGCCGTGCATCTGAGCGTGGCGGCCATCCGCTGTATGCAGGCAGAGCTGCTCTCTTACGCCAAGGAGATGGATGACGACGTGTTCGGCTACACGATCGTGCGCGAGGCCGAGCTGAACCTGGCCAACCACCAGGAGCTGATCGACGGACTCGTCGAGGAGCTCACGCGCCGTCTGACCCGCGAGAAAAAATAAGCGCAAAAAAGTAAGCGCAGAAAAAGGACGCCCGGCGGGCGTCCTTTTTCCGGTTGCAAAGCCGCGCCGCGTGTGCTATGATACACACGCAATCTTTGCAGAGTATGTATTGGACAGAGTAGGAACAGCGCGTTAAGTGCGTCGGGATGGGAAGTTGTCCGACGACGAAGGGGTACGCCCCACGGTGCTGCTGCCGCTTCCGCTGCCACCAGGGGAGACCCCGTCGTGGCAACTGTCACGAAAGGAGTCTTAAAATTGCATACGAAATGGACTGCCCGCCGCCTCGCGGCGGACGCGATGTTTGCCGCCATGGTCACGGTTCTGGCCGCGGCTGCCATCAAGACCGGAAACCTCAAGATCACCATCGAGGCGATGCCGGTGTTTCTCGGCGCGCTGATGCTCGGCCCGGTCGACGGAATGGTCATCGGCGGCATCGGCACGCTGCTGTATCAGCTGCTGTCCTATGGCGTGACCGCCACGACCGCGCTGTGGATCGCGCCGTATGTGCTGCTCGGCCTGTGCGTGGGCGCGGTGTCCGCGCGCCACGGGTACGCCTGCACCAAGCGCCAGCTCGTGCTGCTGGTCGTGCTGGGGGAGTTGGGCATCACGGCGCTCAACACCGGTTCGCTGTATATCGACAGCCTCATCTACGGGTACTATTCGCCCGTGTTCGTCTTCGGCACGCTGCCGCTGCGTCTGGGTATCTGCGCGGCGAAGGCGGTCGTGTTTTCGCTGCTGCTGCCGTCGCTGCTGCCGCTTGTGCGCCGCGCGGTGCAGCCGCACGCCAATTAACCGAACAGAAATACGGCAAACCGCCGCTCGATATGAGCGGCGGTTTTTTGAGACTGTCAAAAAGTATTCCTTTTTGACAAGGGGGTTTGCAGTCTGCTGCGCGCATAATTTGTGCACCGCCGGCGCACAAATTCCACACTTGCAGCCTGAGAAGTATTTTCTTCGCCGCACATGTCGCCGAAGAAAATGATCGGTCTTTCTTTGCGCCCGCAGGCGCAAAGGCTACGAGGTTCTTTGACGGTCTGGCCGCCACTCGATATGAGCGGCGGTTTTTTGCGCGGCGGCATGAAAAAGCAGTCCGGCATGGTTCATGCCGGACTGCTCCATCCAATTGGGGCGGTACGCCCCGGTTCTCCCCCCTGCTGCACAAACGATCTACGCAGCAGCATTGGCACTTGGCCAGTGATCCGGCGCCGGGCATCCAATCCGGCGCCGGGTGATAACGATACTCAGTCGAACTTCGGCTGCTCGAGGTAGTCGGTGTAATCGCGCAGGAACTTCTTTTCCTCCGGCTTGAGATCCAGGCCGATCGTGCCGCCCGGGTTCATGTTGTAGTCGGGGTCGAAGTAGTTCTTGAGCACGCGGAACACGCCGTACTCCTTCTCGCCGATGTAGCCCTCGAGCCAGGGCGCGAACATCTTGCCGATGCCGTGGTGGTGGCTCACGGCCGCGCCGGAGCGCTGGATCGCGTCGAGGATCGTGGTGTGGTAGGCCTTGAAGGCATCCTCATCCTGCATACGGGTGAGGAAGATGAAATACAGGTTCGCGCCCTGCGGATAGCAGTGCGACATATGCGTCGTGACGACGGTGTTCGGCAGCGCGTGGCAGATCTTACGCACGTCCGCGTGCACCTGCTCCATGTTCGACCAGTTGACCGTGCACTCGAGCGTGTCGGTCGTGATGCCGAAGTCCATGAGCGTGTCGCGCAGGTAGGGGTCGTTGAAGCGGCCCTTTTCCCAGCTGCGGGTGACGTAGCCGGTCAGCGGCATGCCGCCGTGCTTGCGCGCGATTTTGGCGATGTTGCGCGCGACGTTGCGGCTGTAGCCCTTCTCGCCGTCGGTGAAGCCGAGGAAGAGGCAGCGCTCCATGTCCTTGTAGCCGAACGCATCGAGCAGCGGCTGCAGCGGCGTCTCATCGACGTTGTAGAGCTTGAGCATGAGGTTGGTCTCCTCCGGGTCGGACAGACGGAACACGGACGAGTAGCCGCACTCGCACTGCATCATCTCGCGCGCGGCCTTCATGGCGGTGTCCCACGTCTTGAAGATGTAGGAGAAGCGCTTGCGGTTTTCCGGCATCCAGCGGAAGATGCGCAGCGTGACCTCGGTCAGCACGCCGAACGTGCCCTCGGAGCCCATCATGATCTGGTTCAGGTTCGGGCCGGTGGCCTCGCGGGAGTAGTGGCTGGTCTGGATGACGCCGATGGGCGTGGCGTACTTCTGGCTGAGCACGATGTCGGCAATGGTGCCGTAGTACGTGCTGTTCTGGCCGGCGCCGCGCGTGACGGTCCAGCCGCCGACGCTCGAATACTCGAACGACTGCGGGAAGTGGCCGCAGGTGTACTGACGCTTCGCGCCGAAGAGCTCGGGCGCGTTCTGCAGCGTCTTTTCCAGATCCGGACCGGACATGCCGGCCTGCACGGTGATGGTCTGGTCGATCTCGTTGAAGCTGATGACCTTGTTGAAGTTGCGGCGCATATCCAGCGAGATGCCGCCCTTGGTCGGCTCGACGCCGCGGGTGACGCTGCTGCCGCCGCCGTAGACGTACAGCGGGATGTGGTGCTCGGTGGAGTAGGCGACGATCTGCTCGACCTGCTCGCTCGTCTCGGGGTAGAGAACGACGTCGGGCACGCTGTCGATGCGCTTGTGGCGCAGACGCAGCAGGTCGTAGGCCGTGGCGCCGTAGGCCACGCTCAGACGGTCATAGTCCGTGGTGGAGAGGTTCTGCTCGCCGACGATCGCCTTGAGCGCGTCGATGTGCTCGGGCGCAAGCTGCACCGGGTGATCGGGCAGCTCCACGGGGTCAAAGCCGGTGTCGTCGGAATATGCCTTGAAGTCGTCGTCCGTCATCTGGAACTTCTCTTTCATGAGCGTGTACAGAGACTCCTTCGGGTATTTGAAGAAGTTCGGGTCGCCCCAGCGGAAGATGGAGCGGTAGCTATTTTCGGGGGCGGGGGTGAGCAGCCAGTTCGGCTCGAATCCTTTGTACGGTTTGTTGCTCATTGTGCAATCCTCCTCTTGACTTGGATCAGTTTCTGATAGATCGGGCGCAGGCGCGGATAGATCTTGCGGTAGGCCTGCTCGTAGATTTCGTTGTAGGTCTCGTGGTTCTTTTCGTTGGGCCGGAAGGTATCCTTCACGTGGACCATGGCCTTGGCCGCCTCGTCAAAGTCGGCGAACACGCCCTTGGCCACGAACGCGACCATGGACGAGCCGATGGAGCACGCCTCATGCGTCTGCGAACGCACGACCGGCAGGCCGAACACGTCCGCCGCGATCTGGCAGACCACGTCGCTCTTCGCGCCGCCGCCGCCGATGCGGATCTCATGGATGGTCAGACCCGAGCGGTCCTCCATGATGCGCAGCGCCATGTACAGCTCCAGGCACAGACCCTCGATGATGGCGCGGTAGAAGTGGTAGCGCGTGTGGTAATCGGAAAAGCCGATGACCGCGCCGAGCGAATCCGGATGCAGGATGCCGGCCGTCCAGTACGGCTGCAGGAGCAGACCGTCGCTGCCGGCGGGCAGGTCGCGGATGCGCTGGTCGAGCAGGGCCTCGGGCGCCATGCCCATTTCCTTGGCGTCGATGGCGTCGGCCGTGCCGAATTCCTTCACGAACCACGACAGCAGCCACAGACCGCGGTAGATCTCGATCTCGGGATTGTAGTGGTCGTTGAGCACGCCGGGGTAGGCGGGCAGGAACTGCTGCGGCTCGACGTACTGCGTCGTGCTGAACTGGATGGTGGCCGTCGTGCCGAGCGAGATGGACGCCTTGTCAGAGTCGACCACGGCGAGACCGAGCGTCTCGCAGCCCTTGTCCGAGCCGGTCGAGATGAGCGGCAGGCCGGCGGGGATGCCGGTCAGGGCGCTGACCTCGTCCGTGATCGTGCCGATGACCGTGCCGGACGGCACGAGGTCGCACAGCTTTTCGTTCGGCACGTCGCAGAAGCAGCGCGTGAGACTGCCGGGCTTCATCCAGCGGCGGTTTTTGTAATCGAACGGGATGTGCCCGATCTGGTTCGAGGCCGAGTCGATGAGATTGCCCGTGAGCTTGTAGTTGAGGTAGGTGGGCAGCATGACGTACTTGGCGGTCCTGGCCCAGATCTCCGGCTCGTGGCGCATGATCCAGTTGCCGGCGGAGGCGGCGTAGACCACCTTCGCCGTCGGCTCCATGCCGGCGAGCTTAAAGACCATCATGTTCTTGGCAGGCATGGCGCCGTTCGGATCGACGGAGCGCTTGTCCAGCCAGAGGATGATGTCGCGCAGGGGATTGTTGTTCTCGTCCAGACACACAACGGTGTCGCGGATGACGGTGATCGTCATGGCGATCACGTCCGGCAGCAGGGCATTGCTGCGCGCGCACAGCTCGCGGCAGCATTCGCACAGGCGGTCGAAGTAGAAGTCCGGCTTCTGCTCGGCCCAGCCGGGCTCTTTTGAAAAGTAAGGCTCGGCGTATTTGCTCTGGACGACGTCCACGATCCGGCCGTCCGGGTCGACGAGCAGGGCGCGTGCGCTCTGTGTGCCGATGTCGCAGGTCAGCACCAGCGGTTTGCTCAAGTTGATTCCCTCCTATGATATAGTTTGCTCTCTCTCCTATACTGTAAGCGATTTTCGCGCTGATTTCAATCGGGTTTGTGCTTGAGCAGGCTGCTCGTGGCGATGACGTCCACGCCAAGGCCGAGCACATTCGGGATGACCACGTCGCCGTGGCCGATGCGTTCGGTCACGGTCACGGCGCGGATCGCGTCCATGACGTCGAAGATGCGGTCCTTCGGGATGTCCGCCGATACGCGCACCGGCAGCACCGGCGCGTCCGGGAAGGCGGTGCGCACGGTCGAGCAGATGGTGCGCTTGGGCGCGGTCATCTCCGAGATGGCAAACTCCTTGCCGCGGGGGCAGGTGTTGCCGGTGACGGACCAGCCGTCCCCGTCACGTTCGATTTTCAAGGTGCAGCCGCGCGGGCAGCCGATACAGGTGAGTTCTTTCATGCCTTTGCCACCTCGATCTCAAAGTGGACATCGCTTGCATCTGCGATGCCGAGCTTGTCAAAGTCCAGCGTGAGTTGCTGCATCTCGGGCGGACGCAGGAAGGGATAGCGCCGCGACCAGACCTCATTGCCGTCGATGGTCAGCACCACGCGGCAGGCACCGAGCACCTCCGCGCTGCGGAAATACAGCGTGACGGCGCTGTTGTCCTGCGTGCGGTCGAGCCGCTGCGGGACAAGATAGCCGAAGTCGTTCGAGATCGTGACGGCGACCTCGTCGCGCGTGTGCGCGGCAAAGTGCGCGGCGCTCTTTCCGGCCAGCTCGCCGGAGGCGGACACGTAGTCCACAAGGTCGTTGACGTGCAGCGCGTTGCCGCACGAGAAGATGCCGGGGATCTCGGTCATGAGCTGCCCGTCGCAGACGGGACCGCGGGTGTGCCCGTCGAGCGGGACGCCGAGCGACTCCGCCAGCTCGTTTTCCGGGATGAGACCGACGGACACGATGAGCGCGTCGCAGTCGATGCGCTGCTCCGTGCCGGCGATGGGGCGCATATGCGCGTCCACCTCGGCGACCTCCACGCCCGTGAGCCGGTCTGCACCGAACACGCGCGTGACCGTGTGGCTCAGGTGCAGCGGGATGTCGTAGTCGTGCAGGCACTGGTGGATGTTGCGCGTCAGACCTGAGGGGGTGGGCTTGGCCTCATACACACCGAGCACCTCCGCGCCCTCAAGCGTCAGGCGGCGCGCCATGATGAGCCCGATGTCGCCGCTGCCGAGGATGACGCAGCGGCGGGTCGGCAGCTCGCCGAGCAGGTTCGTAAAGTTCTGTGCGGTGCCGGCCGTGAACACGCCCGCCGGGCGCGTGCCGTGGATAAAGACCTGCTTTGCCGTGCGCTCGCGGCAGCCGGTGGCCAGCACGAGCGTGCGCGTCTCATCGCGGGCGACGCCGTCGCGGCTGACGGTGTAGACTGCAAAGCCGCCGGACGTTTTCTCCACGCGCGTGACGAAGGTCTGCGTGCGCGCCTCGATCTGCAGCTGCTCGAGCCGGTCGATGAAGCGCTCGACATATTCCGGGCCTGCCAGCCGCTCGCCGAAGCGCGCGAGGCCGAAGCCGTCGTGAATGCACTGCTTGAGCATACCGCCCAGACGCGCCTCGCGCTCGATGAGCAGCACGTGCGCACCGTTTTCGTGTGCGGAGATGGCGGCTGCAAGCCCGCCAGGACCGCCGCCGATGACGATGACGTCATACATCATGCCTGCACCTCCCCGGATTTCGTCGGGCCGAACGTGATGGGCGCGTCGGCCGAGGATTTGCGCACCTCGCTGAGCGGCACGCCGAGGAATTCGGCGATGATGCGCACCACCTGCGGCGAGCAGAACCCGCCCTGGCAGCGTCCCATGCCGGGACGCACGCGCTTTTTCACGCCGTCGACCGTCGGCACGCACACATTCGAGCGCAGCGCGTCGAGGATCTCGCCGCGGCTGATCTCCTCACAGCGGCAGACGATGACGCCGTAGTCGGGATTTTTTGCAATGTAGGCGGCGCGCGTCTCGTCGTCCATCTCACGCAGCACGGGGATGCCCGGCCGGTGGGGGTCGAAGTCGGGATTCGCGGCCACGGGGCGGTCGAGCGCGAGGATGTTGACCGCCATGTCCGCCACATCCACCGCGACGGCGGGCGCCGTCGTCAGGCCGGGGGACTGGATGCCCGCGACGTGGATGAGGTTGTGCGTGCGGCGGCCGCGCTCGATGATGAAGTCCTCCTCGAACGTGGGGGCGCGCACGCCGGTGAAATAGGTGATGATGTCGCGCTCGGTCAGCGCGGGCATCGTGATCTTCTGCTTGGCGAACACGTGCGCGATGCTCTCGGGGTGGGTCGCGGTGTTCTCCTTTTCATAGGTCTCCACGGCATCGGGGCCGATGAGCAGGTTGTCGTGCACGGTGTGCAGGATGCCGCCGCCCTTCGAGTGCGTCCTGGAGACGGTGTCGGTGCCCTTGACGGACGCGATCGAGTGCATGAACGCACCGGCCTTGCGGTCGAGGATGCTGTTCGTGCCGCGGCGGGGGTGGATGGAGAAGAAGCGGTCGTCGGCCATGCGCGCCACTTCCTCGGCGAACACGCCGGCCGCGTTGATGACGAGCGCGGGATGCAGCGTGCCGCGGTTGGTGTGCACGGCGGTGATCTTTCCGTCCGCGACGTCCATGCCCAGCACGGCGGTGTTGAGCGCGATGCGCGCGCCGTTTTGCACGGCGTTTTCCGCGTAGGCGATCGTCAGCCCGTAGGGGCAGACGCAGCCGGAGTCCGGGTTGGAGATGGCGAAGCTGGTCTTTTCATTGAAGTTCGGCTCGCGCTTGAGCAGCTCCTTACCGGAGATGAGGCGGGTGTCCGAGATGCCGTCGTGGTATTTGCGCCACATGCAGTAGCACCACACGGCCGGGCGCAGCCAGCCGTGCTGGAAGCAGACGTACTGCCCCACGCGGGAAAACGGCACGTCGAGCTCCTTGCAGACCTGGTCAAACATGGCGTTGCCGCGCCGGATGTACTTGTGCTTGACGCTGCCGCGGCCGAGGTCGATGCCCGGATGCACCTCGCCGTCGTTGCGCCCGGAGGCGCCGAGCGCGAGGTCGCACTCCTTGTCGACGACCAGGATGTCGAGCTGCTTGCGCGCAAGCTCGCGCGCGATCGATACGCCCGAGATGCCGCCGCCGATGATGAGCACGTCGGGCGTCTGTCCGTCGAGCGCGTCGTCGCGCAGCGCGGGCACGCGCATGGGCGCGTCCTTGCCGCCTGTGAACGTGATGTCGTTGACGACATGGCACGTGGAATACTTCGTTGCAGCCATCTGGCCGGCGCGCACAACGTCGTCCCAGCGGTCAAGCGTGCCGCGCAGGACGATGCAGTTGTCCTCCGGCGCCGCCGTGACGCGGCCGCCGAAGGCTTTGCGCAGTTTTCGGTTCAAAACGGAGATCCGCATAACAGAGGTGCCTCCCAAACGGTAAGTCGGTCGGCCGACCGACTGAATAGGTCAAATATACCTTTTTTTCGGCGCAAAGTCAAGAACGGGGTCTGCGGCAAATCTGACGAAATTTTTTTGTCATACTAGACAAAACGACCAAAATCGCGTACAATCAAATGCGTATGATTACACAAAAGCAGAAAAGAGGGACACGAAATGGCCGCTCCGCGCAATGACAATGTCAAAGAAAAGATCCTCGACGCCGCGACCGGCCTGCTCAATACACAGACGTTTGCCGACATCTCGCTGGCAGAGATCGCGGCGGCGGCGGGTGTGTCCAAGGGGACGCTGTACTACCATTATAAGAACAAGACGGATATCCTCTTCGGCATCACCAACCGGTATCTCGACCGCCAGTGGGACGATCTGATCGCGTGGACGGAGAACAAGGACAAGGATACGTCTGTGCACCGTCTGGTCAAGTACGTGGTCGAGCGCAACACCGCCTCCGCCGGAATGCGCCTGCACCTGATCCACGCCGCCATGCTCGGCGACGAGGCGCTGCGCGCCAAGCTCATCGAGCGCTATGCCGCCTTCGAGCGGCTCATCGCCGAGAAGATCGCCGAGCGCACCGATGCCGTTTCCGCCGATTACCTGACGCAGCTGATCCTGCTCGCGTCCGACGGGATGATCGTGCAGGAGGCGCTGCGCAACGATAACTTTGACGCGGCCGCCTTTGTGCGCCAGAGCGAGGCGTATCTGCGCGTGCTGCGTCCCGCGGGGCGTGACTGAGCGGCGGCGCACGGTGCACGCAGATTGTATCGGAAGTCACCCTCTTGTCCGGATTTGTGAAAGAATTAGCGTGTAGCGATTGACACCGGATGGAACACGTGGTAGTATTTTTGTAATAACCGTGGGGTGGAGCGGTTATCCTGTTTTACCGGCGGCAGCGTGTGCCGCAACCGCTTTTTTGTATGTCGAAGGCAGCGGAATGCATCCGCATTCCGTCGTCTTTTTACATAGCTGCAATGGGAATTATTTTGAAAGAAGGGACAATATGAAAGACCTGAAACATCTGATTTTCTTCGAAAATCTCCTGCAGGATGCGCAGAACGAACTCGTCACGCAGGCGGTCAATGACGGGAAAATCGCCCTCGGGTACAACTGCTATTACATCCCCGAGGTTCTGCTCAACCTGCCGGGCTGCTTCTCGAGCCGCCTGCGCGCGCCGCGCTGCGAGTCTACCGACGTTGCGACCTACTACATGACCAGCCGTGTCTGCCCGTATGTCCGCTCCATCCTCGAGCGTGCCATTGAGGGCGGCTACAACTACCTCAACGCGCTCTTCGGCGCCGAGTGCTGCGCGTCCATGGAGCGTATGGAAGAGCATTTCTTCCTCATCAATCCCGTGAAGAACGAGCGCTTCTTCGTCACGCAGATCGATCCCCCGCTCAAGGGCGATAAGACCAGCTATGACTACTATAAGGGCCAGCTCAAGCTCAAGGTCGTCGACCAGCTCGCCGAGCGCTACGGCGTGGACACCTCCGATGCCGCCATGCGCGCGACCATCGAGAAGTTCAACGAGCTGTGCGACGTCATCACCGAGATCGGCAACTTCCGCAAGCTGCCCAACCCGCCCATTACCGGCTATGAGTTCCATGTCATCCAGCTCGTGAGCCAGGTCTGCCCGCATGACCTGATCCTCCCCTACCTGAAGGAGACGCTTGCCGAGATCAAAAAGCGCAAGCCCGAGCCGGAGTTCCCGTTCCGTGCGCGCATCGTGGTCGCCGGCTCCGAGATCGACGATCCCGAGTTCACGAAGCTCCTCGAGGGCTGCGGCGCGATGGTCGTGGCCGACCGCTACTGCTTCGGCAGCTTCCCGAGCCGCGAGCGCATCGAGATCCGCGACGGCGAGAGCGCGTTTGACGCCATCGTCCGCCACTACCTGCACTGGAACCAGTGCGCCCGCTTCATGGAGGGTGCGAAGATCGACCAGCGCCATGCTGAGGTCAAGCGCCTTGTCGACGAGTTCCATGCCGACGGCGTGATCTACGAGAACATGAAGTTCTGCGAGTTCTGGAGCTATGAGAAGGTGCTCGCCTCCCATATCCTGACCGAGGAGATGGGCGTGCCGTGCTGCACGATCGAGAAGGAATACGCGCTCGGCTCCGTCGGCCAGCTCCGTACCCGTTTCCAGGCCTTCGTTGAGAGTCTGGAAATCAAGAAAATCAATTCTTGAACAGGAGGGGAATGAAAACTATGAATTGCCCTGTTACGAAATTTATTGACTCCAAGATGCAGAGATTCGACCCCCTCTGGCAGGCTCAGAACGGTGTCGGCGGTCTCCGCAGCCGTTACTATGATAAGACCGGCGTCGCCAAGTACCGCGAGTGGCGCGGTCTGCACGACACCATGGTCGACTACCGCGCATGGCTCAAGAACGTCATGTCCATGGCTGCCATGGTCGCCTCCGCGCCGATCCCGTGCCTGAAGGGCTTCTGGGAATACCGCTGGATGGGCTCCTACCTCGGCACGTTCATGTTCATCGACCGCCTGTTTGAGGGCTACCGCGGCCCCGAGCTCGTGATCGCGCACATGAATATGCACGCCATCGTGCAGAGCCTGACCAAGAAGATCGCCCTTGTGCTGTCTCACGACCTGCGCATCGGCGGCAAGGACAGCGACAAGATCATCCCTGTGGACGAGGTCATGCCGCCGCTGTTCCTGACCGGCTTCAAAGACCTGATCCCCATCCCGCTGCAGACGCTGCCGGAGTTCATCATCTGCGATGTTGACCAGCAGCTCGAGCCGTACTACATCGACGTAGCCGAGTCCTTCGGTCTGCCGGCAGACGTCTGCTCCCGCTGCGCGGCGGAGACCGGCGTTGCCCTCAACGACGACTTCCCGCTCTTCGGCAAGGCCATGATCTCCACGAACATGCCTTGCAACGCCTCCGAGGCGACCTCCATGTTCCAGCGCCGCCGCATCGGCCTGCCTGACTTCCAGGCGACCATGGCGATGATCCACAACGAGCCGGCTGCCCACCCGTACTCCGCGCAGGTCCTGCGCGACTGCATCGAATTCGTCGAAAAGGAATACGGCGTTGAGTATGACTGGGATGCCCTGTTCAAGCGCGCCAAGCACATGAACGAGCAGAACCGTCTCGAGCTCGAGAAGTGGGATTACTTCAAGACTCCCTACTGCCCGCTGACCGGCATCAGCGAGACCCTGTACCGTCTGTATGCCTGGGCCTCCGCCAACGGCCAGGAGGACTACTTCACCAAGAACGACCGCAAGGTCATGAAGATCCTGCGCAAGTGCTACAAGAATAAGTACGTCCCGTACGGCGGCACCACGCGTCACCGTGCGTTCCTGTGGGGACCGTCCGCCGTGTACTACACCGACTTCCCGACCTGGACGCAGAACTGCTGGGGCATCAACATCGTCCTGAACATGGACTCCACCATGGGTCACAACATGATCAGCACGACCGACCCCGATCAGGCGCTCATGGATCTGGCGCTGTTCAGCGAAAAGGGCGTTATGCGTCACATGGCCGTCGGCGGCTGGGACAACGTCAACTCCGTCTGGGAGTGGGCCAAGAACTTCAACTGCGACATGGTCCTCATGAACGACAACATCGCCTGCAAGGGTATGCTCGGCGTGCACGCCATGATGGAGGAGCAGGCACGCGACCTTGGCTTCCACTTCATCTTCATCGAGCACGACCTCGAGGACTGCCGCACCGTGCCGCGCCGCGATATGCGTAAGTGCGTCAACGAGTATATGTCCATCGTGCTCAACGAGCAGCCGCTCGACCCGACGCTGGTCGACTTCGACGACTCCGCGGCGTACTAAGAAAGGCAGGTACCGACTATGAATATGAAACTCGCTGCAAAGATCATGGGCAAGGTCGGCCTTGTCGGCTTTATCGGCTTCGTTGCGACCTTCTCGATCTATATGTTCAACCTCGAGAACAAGCTCATCTACTATGTGCTGCGTCCGCTCCTGAACAAGCACTATGATTCTCAGGTGCGCGATAAGCGCATCGTCTGAGCGCCCGCAGAGCAACCACAAATCAGCAAACCCCGCTGCTTCGGCAGCGGGGTTTTGTGACGTTACGGAATTTTTTGGTTGTCTGACTGCGGCGGCTCGGCCGTAGCTGCCGGTGAAGACAGGGCTTAGGCACACGCTCCACAGAGGACCGTTTCGCTGGGGCCTCTGTGGAAGAGATCGCAGCTCGCTGCAGCGCACGCATTGTACACCAAAGGCGCCCAATGCGCACGTTTGCGAGCCGAGCGGTATTTTCTCCGCCGTGCATGTCGCCGGAGAAAATGATTGGGTTCTTTTGCGTCCGCGGACGCAAACTCTGCGAGGCTTCGTGACGTTACGGAGTTTTTCGGTCGTCCGGCTGCGGAGGCTCGACCGCGGGTACGGGTGGAGACGAGGCTTTATGACGTCACAAATACCGCGGAGCGCGAAAAAGCCCGCGTGCATTGCACGCGGGCTGATTTCGCAAGAACGCAGATCCGATCTTACTTGATGCCGTACTTCTTGTTGAACTTATCCACACGGCCGCTGGTGTCAACGAGCTTCTGCTTGCCGGTGTAGAAGGGGTGGCACTTGGAGCAGATCTCGATGGAGATGTTCTGCTTCGTGGAGCGGGTCTCGTACACGGCGCCGCAAGCGCAGCGGATCGTGGTCGGCTGGTAATTCGGATGGATACCGTCTTTCATAGTCATTCACCTCATAATAAGCTGTCTTGAGCACGGGCTGGTCCATGGTTACAAGACGCAACCTGAATTCTACCATGCCGATGACAGAAAAGCAAGCGTTTTTGTAATTTTTTTATGCGTCCGTTTCCGCCGCATCCGTCCAGTCAATAGCCTGTCCGCATTGCCCGCAGAATGCGTTCTGCGCGCCGTCTGCATTGTGCAAGTGTTTGACGCTGCCGCACCGCTTGCAGGCTAAAGCGGGCGCGGGGCGCGCTGGAAGGTATCTCGGTTTTTCCCGAACGCGGTACGACAACGCCGCAATTCCCATGCGGCAGGCTTCTTCTACCGGCTCAATGCTTTCGTAATGCTCCCGATGCGCGGGATTCAGAATTTCAATCGCACGTTGCACGTTCATATCTCCGCCTCCATCTTTTGCAAATTCCTTGTAACGGGTCATCGTGCAGGGGTTTCCGCAATTCCGTTTGTTGCATAGCGTGTTTTTCTGCGGGTCACATACATATAGCCCGGAACAGTCAAAATCCATCGTCAGCCCTCCCAATCATGTGCAGCGGGCAGTTTTTCAGCCGTTCTTTTGATACCCGAATGCCGCGTGTACTGTAAATCGA
>OLNX01002435.1_pt1 | contig 13871 bp, 8 predicted proteins | sample 1672611 | NCBI WGS metagenome assembly OLNX01 (sample SAMEA3136705, study PRJEB25190) | human gut metagenome | reverse complement strand
ATTGTCATGGTGACGCATGATGCGAAAGTTGCCGCAAAATGCGGCAGAGTCCTCTTTATCGTAGACGGCAATATCAAAGGGGAGTATACCAATTTGAAAAATATTACCGACGAAAAGGAACGGGAAAGAGGACTGAATAACTGGCTGCTGGATCTGGGATGGTAGCAGATTCCTTTTAAAAGTGTGTTACCGCTCCGCCACCAGACCGATTGAAAATCTGGACAAACGATTGACGTTCGACGGTTTTCGGGCGTGGTATCTGGAGCGGGCAGGACTTTTAGGGGAATAGTGTGGAAAGCGGAAATTTTAACAGGAGGTTGAGTTTACATGAAATATGCAGGTATGCCGAGGGGCATGTGGATGATTTGCACAAATCTTTTCAAAGAAATCTCACAGAGGTTTTGAAGTATGATGAAGAGGAAAGCAGGAAAATTACTGCTTTAGCAAAGAAAAAGTACAGAGAACTTATAGAGAGACTTATTGTGACTGCGGCTATAAGAAAAAGTAGACCGTTTATTTAGGGGATTTTTATGATGTCACGATTAAAAAGTGCCTCTGGCACACTGCCTGCGTAGAGAATGGCTGTGCAGAGCTGTGCCGCCTGTTTTGCGATGTTGACGACGTGACATACGCCCCGTAGATTTCTCACAGACTGCATAGTAGAAATAGTGCAATTTTTGCATGATATTATACAAGAATTACATAGAAATATATCGTATTATTGATATAGTATTCTTGAATTGTATGTGAGGAGAAAAACTATGGCAGCGGAAAGAAAAACATTAACACAGCTATCTGTGCCAATATGCTTAGAAACTTTATTTTATATGCTTTCAGGTATGGTCGATACGCTTATGCTATCATCTGTAAGCGACCAGGCTGTAGGAGCAGTGGGAACAGCAAATACATATATAGGTGTTTTTATTATCATGTTCGGCGTAATATCGTCGGGTATGATAGCTGTTATGTCACAAAATATCGGAGCTGGAAGACCGGGGATAGCATATCAGGCAAGGCAACTTGGACTTATATTCAACGCATTGATAGGTATCGTAATGTCTGTCGTTCTTGCTACTTTTTCTGGTGGGATACTTAGAATCGTAAGTATTGCTCCGGCTTTGCTTGAGCCGGCTGAAATATATCTTAGAATTGTTGGCGGCACATGTTTTTTAAATGCACTGATTCCTATTTTCTCCAGTTATTTGAGAGTGTTTGGATATACAAAACATTCTTTGATAGGAACTGTTGTTGGAAATGTTCTCAATATAATACTTAATTCAGTATTTTTATTTGCATTCAACTGGGGTGTGATGGGAGTTGCTGTTGCCACGGTTATTTCGAGAGTTGTAAATCTTATTATTGTAGCCGGCATGGGGGCTGTACTTATAAAAGCAAAGCAGAGTCCTGAGCGAATTACATCAAGAAAGATATTTGCACAGATTGTTAAGATTGGTTTTCCTTCTGCGCTTGAAACAGCACTTTACAACATCGCAATGACATTTATAGTGCGTTTTATGAATCAGATGGATGTGGATGGAATGAATGTTACAGCGCGTTCATATGCGATACAGATTGCAAATTTCTCGTATTGCGTGGGAGCTGCCCTTGCTCAGGCAAATGCAATTATGACCGGCTGGAGAATTGGAGCAAAAGAGTTTGAGGAATGTAACAGGGGGACGAGAAAAGCTGCGATATATGGTATCATCACAGCGACATGCTTTTCCGTGACCTTTGCATTTGCCGGACATTTTATCGTGCATATATTTACTGATGATACACAGATGATAAATCTTGTGGTAAAGTTGTTAATAGTAGATATATTTCTTGAACTTGGAAGGGTAACAAACCTTGTATATGGGCAGGCGTTAAAAACGAGCGGAGACGCATTTTTTCCGGTTATATTAGGTGCGATATTTATGTATTTGTTTGCAGTTGGCGGAACCTATTTTCTCGGAATACACATGGGACTTCTGGCTGTAGGAGCATATATTGCTATGGCAGGTGACGAATGTGCGAGAGCTGTGGGAATGGTACTTAGATGGAAGAGTGGAAAATGGAAAAGTAAAGGTCTTGTAGAAGTATAGGAGAGATTATGTACTTTGAATTAAAGGAAAATAAACCACATGGTACAAAGGATGATCCGTTTAGTACATATCATATAAAAAATGAAGGACGATCATTTCAGATACCGGTTCATTGGCATGATGAACTGGAAATTATATATGTAAAAAGTGGTTTTTTGACTGTAAGTATATCAGGAGAAAATTATATTGGAACCCCCGGGGATGCTTTTGTAGTGTCGCCGGGCAATCTGCATTTCATGGGTTCACAGGCTGGAGAAGTGGATTATTTTACTTTCCTTTTTCCACTTGAATATATCTCTTTTTGCACAGATGACATGTTAGATGATAAATTGCTTACTCCATTAAAAAATGGTCATTTGATGATAAGACCAAGGATCAAGGATGCAGCAAAAGAGTTGTGTGAGCAGTTGGCCGAAATATATATGGCAAAAAATGATGAAAAGAAGTTGGAAATAGCTGTTCAGATAAAGACAAAAATAATTCTTTTACAATTTATTCTTCACATGTGGGAGAATGGATTTATAATCGAAAATGATAAAAGTGGAAGAAATACTGTAGAAAAAGAGATGATTTCATACATACAGCAGAGTTTTACAGGGGAGATATCATTAAAGGAATTTGGGGAACAGTTCCATCTTTCTGAAAAATATGTATCGCAATATTTTAAAGAACATTTTCATATTACGCTTTCAAAATATGTTACATATTTGCGGTTGGAGCATGCAAAACAGTTGTTACAAAATTCGGACATTCCAGTTACAGAGGTTGCAATGCTCAGTGGCTATCAGAATGTAAGTTATTTTATCAGAAGCTTCAAAAAAACATACGGAGTGTCTCCGTTAAAATATAGAAAAAAATGAGCCGAGTACATGGATTTAGCGGAGTGTGAAAGAAACATAAACGATGTTACAAACAAAAGATTAGGGAACACCTGAAAGGGAGTTCAATAAATTGGTTTTGTTGAGTGATATAGGTATCACATTCCTTGACTGAACATGTGGATTTGCCTAGATATACGGCAACCTTTTGATGTAAGTAACCATATAGTTCAATGTGGTGGTCGTTCGATAAAATACCAAAAGCCACATAATTCAACTCGGCAGAGGTGATGGATGGGAGAACTAAAGGAGCAGATATTTTATTCATCTCTATGTTGTTAGCATTTTTTTTCATTAAAATAATGGATGTAAGTTCTTTACACGCACTTTTGTGATTGTGGTCGATCTGGATCACACCTGTATAATTGGAGGAACCGATCGTCACAAATGGTACTTTTTTTTCCTGAAGATACTCAATCTGCCGGTCCTCCACAAACGTCCTCATCAGGATCACACCATCTACTTTACGGTTTGAGATAATACGCTCCAGCGAGGAGATATCGTTATTTTTACAGATGGAAAGCAGAATATCATACTCCATAATTCCGGCGATCTCCTGAATCCCGAATAAGCATTCCTGAAAGAACGTGAGATCCACAACATCATATTCTCCCGGCATGACCACACAAAGATTATATGTTTTTGACTGCGCCAGCCCTTTGGCGATAACGTTTGGCTTATAGTCATGCTCCTCAATATATTTTAATACACGGTCTCTCGTCTCCTGCCCAATCCGTCCCTTCCCTGAAATGGCTCTTGAGACAGTGGTTTTTGAAACACCAAGTGCTTCTGCCACATCTGCGATCGTTATATTTTTCTTCTCTTCATTCCCCATAAAACCCCTTCTTTCCTCAAAGCAGTTACTTCCCCTGAATTGTGTTGTGGCTCCTGCATCGCTCGCGCTCCTGCCACAATGTTACTTTGTCCTGCCCTGATATGCTGCGCATCCTTTGCGCAACAATATTATTATCATCCTATTCCCGAAAAAAAGCAATGACATTTTTACATATTTTCCAAACAATCTTTTGTTTCTGCTCACTTATGCCCTGTTCCGGTAACAATTCTGTTTTTTCGTATCAACATCGGATTTACATTTGTTTTTCCTGATGCTATAATATATTTGCGCAATCGGTTGCGTTATCAGATGATGATATATCAAATCACACTGATTGTCAATATGAAAATATTTTTTGGGGGACAATATGAAAACAGACCATTTACTTTTCGGGGCAGCTTATTACTCGGAATACCTTCCATATGACCGCGTGGAAAAAGACATGGAAATGATGGAAAAAGCAGGCATGAACACGATCCGTATCGCAGAATCGACCTGGAGTACCATCGAGCCAAAAGACGGTATCTTTGATTTCACACATCTCGATAAAATGCTTGAGGCGGCTGCACGCCACCATATTTCTGTCATTGTCGGGACACCGACCTACGCCATCCCGGCATGGCTGGCAAAAAAATACCCGGATATTCTGGCTTTGACCAATAACGGTCAGAACATTTATGGTGCAAGACAGAATATGGATATCACACACGCAGGCTATCTGTTCCACTGCGAGCGGGTTATCCGCGCAATGATGGAACATATCAAAGATGTTCCGCATATCATCGGGTTTCAGCTGGACAATGAGACCAAAAGCTACGGCACTGCCGGTCCGCGTGTCCAGGCAATGTTTGTCGATTATTTAAAGGAAAAATACCCGGATATCAATGAATTCAATCGCGAGTTCGGGCTGGACTACTGGAGCAACCGCGTCAACACATGGGAAGATTTCCCGGATATCCGTGGCACGATCAATGAAAGCCTTGCCGCTGAATTTGCCAAATTCCAGCGTCTGCTTGTGACCAGATTTTTAGCATGGCAGGCTGCGATCGTTTCCGGATACAAGCGCCCGGATCAGTTCATCACACAGAACTTCGACTACGACTGGACAGACCATTCCATCGGCTATCAGCCGGAGGTCAACCAGTACGAAGCTGCCAGATGCATGACCGTTGCCGGATGTGACATTTATCATCCTTCCCAGTCACTTCTTACCGGAGAGGAGATCACCTTCTGCGGCAACATCTCGCGCAGCTTAAAGAAAGACAATTACCTTGTTTTAGAGACACAGGCTCAGGGAAATATCGCATGGCTTCCATATCCGGGGCAGCTCAGGCTTCAGGCCTACAGCCACATTGCAAACGGCTCCAACAGTGTCATGTACTGGCACTGGCACTCGATCCACAATGCGATTGAGAGCTATTGGAAGGGCATCCTGTCACACGATTTTTCCGAAAATGAGACTTACCGGGAAGCTGCATCCATCGGCGCAGACTGGAAGCGGATCGGCACCCACCTTAAAAACCTGCAAAAGAAAAACCGTGCTGCCATCCTGCTTGACAATAACTCCCTGACCGGACTGCGTCTTTTCCCATTGAAAGCCCTCGGCAATTACAGCTATAACACTGTTGCCCGCTGGCTTGGTGATGCTCTGTACCATTTAAATATCGAGTACGACATGATCTCCTCTGCGGAACGTGATTTTTCTTCCTACGGGTGCCTGATCGTGCCTGCACTTTACAGTGCTTCCGAAGATCTGCTCACCGCAATTTCTGATTATGTAAAAAACGGCGGACATCTGATCACGACGTTCCGTTCCGGTTTTTCAGATGAACAGTTAAAAATTTATGCGGATACACAGCCTCACATTTTACAGGAATGTCTTGGTATCCACTATGACCAATATACCTACCCGGTGGATGTTTCGGTAACACTGCCTGATTTTATGGCTCATCCATCCTGCTCCGGTCATGAAAATGCGGCTTCCGATGCCGGCTCGTCATGTTCCGATGAATCCTGCACAAACAGCAGCAAATGTCTGCACTGGATGGATCTTGTGACCTGTGATACCGCCACACCGCTCTTTTTCTACGATCACCCGGTCTGGAAAAAATATGCAGCTGCCACAGTCAACCAGTTTGGAAAAGGTTCGGCACTGTATCTCTCCAGCATGTTTGACGGTGCTCTTCTGGAAAAAGTTCTGGTTCATTACTTTGCCTCGCTTCCGGAAACACTTTTAGCACATCCGGAATGCCACTTTCCTTTGATCATCCGGGAAGGTGTCAATGATTTTGGAAAACGGGTACGATTTTACTTCAATTATTCCGGTGAAAAACAGACCGCCATCTGCAAAGGATTTTCCGGCACGGAATTATTGTCCGGCAGAAAAATAATGGAACAGGAAACGCTTCCGCTGGAACCATGGGGCGTGGTGATCGTGGAAGAAAATTAATTTTTCCTTCACATACACAAAATATGCCGCACGAAAAGGTATTTTTTCGTGCGGCATATTTTTTTAGTGACATCTTATGAATTTCATTTAGAAGTGTTTATTTTTTCTGTATGCGGTTCCCATCAGCGCACAGCCAAACAGTAATAATATCACTGCTGCTGCGATCGGTGTGTTATCCGAAGTCTTCGGACTTGCGATCACAATGCCTGTTGTCTGGCTCATATCTGTGTCATTTAAGACGATGACATAATCGGATGCATGTGAGAACTTAAAGTCTACAGTACCATCTTCTTTTACCTGTACTGCCTGATAATACTCAAACTTACCGGTTGTCTCGTTATAGTAATAAAGATTTGCTATTTTTCCACTGTGGTCCGTGCCAACGGAAAGTCTCAATATTCCCTCAAAACCAAATACTCCGTCATAATTTAAGGAAAGCTGGATGGTTTCATTTCCGTCTGCCAGCGCTGTCACTTTCTGTTTTGGAATATCACTTGTTCCCACAACCAGACCAAGATCGATCGGTGCTGTCACATTACCGGTGATATCTTTTCCATTGATGATCCAGCTGGCCTGATCACTTACCTTGAAGGTTACGTTCATATCTTTTCCTTTGATACTCTCGAACACATTTGCTGGAATCTTTGTTGTCTTTAACAGATTTACACGGATTTTACTTCCGGTTTTTGCCTTATTCACTGCCTCGATCACATTTGCAAAACTCTCCTCCTGCACGGTTACTTCTGCTACAGCCTGTTCTTCCTGTTTTGGAGTTGTCTTATTTGCAGAAGTGCTCTGGTTTGCGTTGTTTCCGGAAGACTGTGCATTTCCATTGCTCTCTGCTGTATCTGTCTTCTTATCATCCTGTTTTTCATCCGGAGCCGGTTCTGTTTTTGTCTCCGCTGTCAAAACAATCGTTCCACCATCTTTTGCTGCCGGAATGGTAACAGAAACGTTCCGGTCAGCAGAAACAGTGTAAGTTTTTCCATCATAAAGGTTTTTAAGAACTGTTCCGGCACTCTCTGCTACCGGGATCACTACTTCTTTCTCTGCCTCTTTCACATTCATTCCTACATATAAGGTGTTGTTTCCATAACTTCTGCTGATCACTTCATAGCCATCTGCGTCGGAAACTGCAACTGTGCTTCTGTTTCCTCTTGCAAATACATCTGTGTACGCATTGCGGATTGCAAGCATTGTCTTGTAGTGGTTGTAAATACTGTTGCTGTCTGCTTTCTGTTTTTCCAGCTCTGTCCAGTCAAAGTCGCGGCGGTTTGTCTGGAGCGGCCAGTTGTTGGCTCCACCCTGTCCAATCTCCTCTCCATAATAGAGCACCGGCTGACCTTTTGCGGTAATCTGAAGTGTTGCTGCCACTTTCATCAGGTTGTAAGCTTCTTCTTCGCTGATTTTGCTCTCATTTACAAGTTTATACTGCAGAGTGTCCTCATCATGGCTGCTCAAAAAGCTTCCCATGACAGAGGTGTTGTTGATCGCATTGTTTCTCTTCTGCAGTGAATTTTCCACGCTGGAAATATTTCCTGTCACAAAGTTCTGTGCAAAATCGTTGAAATCAAAATCAAGAAGTGCATCCATCGTTCCGGTTCCTAATTCTCCTGCATTGTTGGCATATCCTGCACCGGAATACTCTCCTATCATTTTAAAATCAGGATTTACTTTGGTCAGGGAATTTTTAAATGCTGCCCATGTCGTTGTCTCTACATGTTTTACAGTATCCACACGATAATAGTCAATACTGTATTTTGACATCCACTCGGTCTGCCATGTAACAAGCTGGTCTGTCACTGCTTTGTTTTCTGTCACAAAATCAGGCAGATCTGACAATGAATCATATTTATCATCACCGCTGATCGTGTTGTTGGAGTCACGGATCATGGAAATACTGTTTCCATCTGCATCTGTTAAAATACTGTTGAAGTATTTTTCTGTACCGTAACCTGCATGGTTTAACACAACGTCCACCATGATTTTCATTCCCTTGCTGTGAGCGGCATCCAGTAATGCTTTGAACTGCTGCTCTGTTCCAAGATGTTTATTTAACTTTGTGAAATCGCTTGCCCAGTAACCATGATAGCCATAGGTAGCGGTATCTGTCTTATTATCATGCTGATCTTCTGTGATATTTTCTACGATTGGAGTGATCCAGATTGTGTTCACACCCAGATCTTTTAAATAATCCAGTTTCTGGTTTAATCCGGCAAAATCTCCACCGTGATAGCTGGATCCGCCTTTTTCGCCTGTGTTATAATCTCCAACTCCGTATGCATCATTGTTGCTTGCATCTCCGTCAAAGAAACGGTCTGTCACTGCAAAATAAATCACTGCCTCATCCCAGTCGAAATCTCCGGCACTTTTTTTGCGCTCTGTGACGGTAACATTTGTCGCTGTTGTATATACATTTCCATAAATATCTTTCACTGTGACAGGAATCGTTTTTTCTCCTGCGGCTACCGTATTCAGGCAGGAGATTGTTCCTTCCATGAGTGTCGGATCAATCGCAAATTCCCTGTTTAATCCTAATTCACTCAAATCGGCTGTGATTGCAGCAATTTCAGATGTTTCAAGACCTTCTCCGTCTTTTGCAGTCAATTTTACGGATAACACATTGTTGTCATTGTAGTCCATTGCATACTGTGATAAAGAAGCCGCTACGCTCATATTGGCTTTTTTGAAATGGCATACGCTGCATTCTTTTCCGCTGTAATCAGCTTTTTCACTGTTAAACGCATCTAATTCCCCGGTGCCGTCTACCACATAATAGTAATAGTAATCACCAGTGGAAACGCCAGTGAGATCGTATCCAAAGCGGTCGTTTGCTGCATCATAAGTCATCGGACAGGTCTGTCCGTTGACAACAACACTGACTTTGCCATCTAAAGAAGCAAGATTGTTTTCTGCTGCCAGCGTATCGTTTCTGTAATAAAAATGGATCGTGTCATTCGCTCCATCCATCTCGTAACCTGCGTTGTATGGCAGTACCTCTGTGATTCCCTCTCCCTGCGTAAACACTGCTTTGACCACTGACTGGTCTGCCGGGATCGTCACATAATGATCTCCGCCGTCTTTGCTCTCCCATTCATCAGCTGCCGTGCTGTGCCTCATACAGAAAGACAATTTAAGATCTGCTTTTGAATCTTTTACCGGTATTTTTGCAACCATTTTGCCATTGATGTCTGCAAATGCTACAGATACATCAGAGCCAAATCCACTGTTCCAGGTGTAAATGTTCCAGCCCTCATAATCCTTTGCCGGTCTGTCGTACTCGATCATGATGCTGCGTGATTTTGGCTTAACCAATTCTGGAAGTGTTGTGTACGCCTGATTGCTGTTGGATACAATGTAGAGTGTGACGTTTTCGGCTGTTGCGCTGTTATTGTATAAAACCGTATCTCCCTGCCATTTCCACTCGTCTTTAGATCTTGGAATTATCTGGACGTCGGTATATGGGAGTGTCACATCTGCACGCAGCCACTCATTTCCATCGGAAAGTTTTTCCTTTGCAGTGAAAAGAGTTCCTGCTGTTGCACCCGCACCGGATTTCTGCCATATCCATAAATCAGATGCATTTTCTGACATATGTGTTGCATCGAAATCGTAATAGTAAATGGTGTAATGATAAACTACCTCTACCACTGGAATTATTATCTCTTTTTCAATTCCATTATAAGCAGCTACAACTGTCACTTCCGTTCCCTCATAAGATAAAGGAACTAAAATTTCGTTACCATTTAAAGTAATTCCCTCTGTTTTTGCTGTATATGTAACACTCACTCCATTCTGAACATTTCCATCGTCACCATAATAAGTTCCTGTTACCGGAAGTTCCATCGTAACACCTTTTTGAATCTGCGCAGGTACTTCTACCACAAGATCTTTTATATATGCGATATTTACCTTAGTTTCCTTTGCCTTATCTGTTTTATCCAAAGATAATGTGACATCTGCCGGTGCATTAAGGTTCAAACTCAAATTGTCACTATTTTGCGCCCAAGGTTTATTCCATCCTTCGGTTGCCGCATCCTCTAAAATTTTATATTGATACTTTCCTGCCGGAACGGCATTCAATGTAATACTATAAACATTTTCATTTTCAATTGATTTCACAAAATTTGGCTTTGCACTTGGATCCCATGCCATTCCCGGAATATTTCCTACTAAAAGAAAAGTTGTTTCCGTCTTCGGTAAATCCGGAACTGCTGTTGTTCCATCTGCATCCAGATAATATGCCCATGCTCCATCTTTCTGAATATAATATACATCTGTCGGAGTATCTTCCGTATACTGTGATAATTTTGAATCATATCCGGGATTTTTGTTATTTCCAGGATTATCAAAATCCAAAAACTGAAAACCTGTAAATGTGCCTTTGACACTCAGTGTATACTCTGTTGTATCACCTGTCTGTGTCATAAAAAAGCCTTTCGCTCCGCCCCATTCCGGTATCTCTGTACCATCCGGGCTTTCCGTATTCGTATTGCCCGTCACTGCTGCTGTTCCTCCCCAGAACTGTATTGCCGGCGTTGTCCAACCCCAATTTGACGGCATCATAAAGTGGATCGTCAGATTCTTCTCGTTCTCCGCTGCCTGCGTACTGCTTCCGCTGCCAAGCGCCGGAACCATTGTTACTACCATTGCAAGCACTAGCAGAAAACACAGTACTCTGCTTGCAATGCTTTGCCTCTTTTGAAAGCTTTTCGTTAACTTTCTCATTCTTCCTTCTCCTTTTTCTCCCCTACTTACATGTGATTCTATAACAATCCCCCTCTTCACATGTTTTCGTTTTTTTTCGCATTTCTATTGTATTCTAAAATATTGTATTATTCTATACGTAATAAATCCCGAAATCTCGTCCAAATTTTTGTGAATTTTAACCAATTAAAGTATAAAAATGCTCATTTTCTTATTTTGAACATAAAAAAAGAATCCGGCATCGCACTAAAAAATGCGAATAACCGGACTGTTAATGATTATATGTTTTTATTTTTCTCAACTTGACTTTTAGATGTCTCGTTGCTATTATAATAGTAAAGGTGCTACCGATAGACGGTTAGCCCGGTTATTGATTAATTATCTTAAATAATCGCCAATTCCCAGGTTGGCGGTTATTTTTTTTTGGTAATTTTATAAATAAAAGTAGCAAACGCAATCAGCATTATAACAAATTCAAACAAGTCTGAATATGTAACCATCTTGCATCCCTCCGTCAACAAATTTCCTCTTTCGAAGATCTCTATGTAATCAGAGGGTTCAGTCCCTCTGTTGAGGGCTTAACCGCCTACCGTTTTCTCGTAGCACCTACAATTATTATATCAAACCAATAAAATCAGTGCAATTTATTTAATTTTTAAAGGAATGCTTTTAATGTGTAAAATTAATAACCCAATAATGATTATTAATTCTTGAGCCATTGCTGAAAGTTTCTTTTTCAACATAACAAGAAACAGATGCTCTTGTCGATACTGTGCTCAATATATTAGCTTTATGTCCTTCTGAGTTCATCCATCCACTTACAACTGCGCTGGCATTTTCATATCCTTGACCAATATTTTCACCTACACTCCATTTTCCACCTGCAGAATTGTGGCTAAAATCTGTAACTATTTCCATTGCACGCCTGTCAGAATATGATGCCATATCACTATCCCAAGTTAATTCTGGAAGTCCATTATTTACTCTTTCCTGATTTACAAGACTAAAAACCTGTTGAGCTGCACTACTATCATAATAATATGAAATTGTTCCCTGCTCTGTGGCAATATTATAACTTTCATCTGTACTTCCACTAGCCATAGAATTTAAAAATGCTTCTCTTTCTTCCTGAGTCATCGAATCAAACATGGCTGCAAATTCCGCATCTGTCATTCCTAAATCATTTACAGTATCATTACCCTTATACTCTCCATTTTGATTTTTGTTTGATTTGCCATCACTCTTTGTCATATTATTATTGCTACTTGTAGAATTATTATTTGTTGAGGTGTCCGCTATCTGCATAATCAGCCCTGTCTTTTCCAACAAAGCCTCTGCATCCAGTCCAGTGTATGTAACCGTCACTTCGTAATCTGCCTCGTTTTCGTTTCCAGCCTGATCCTGCACTGTGCAGTGTACGTTTAATACTTCAACCGGGTTTTCTTTCTGCAGATTAAAAGATTTCTGCTCATATTCGTAGCTGATCGCATTGTCTCCGCAAAATGCATCACTGGCTGCCGCCCACTCCGCATTTGAAAAATCCGGAAGCTCATGCAGCATGTCTGCAATCTTTTCCGCATCATCCGTGTTGATGTCGTCAATACTGATCACGGATGCATCCACATCCAGATCGATCACATTCTGTGCCAGCTCTGGAGCTGTGCCATCCACGTAAACGTTTAATGTTATATCTGTAAAATTGCCCTCACTATCTTTTACCTGTGCTGTCACTTCATAGCAGCCTTCATCATCCAACTTAACACTTTCTTGATAATCTGCTTCATCATGCGGCTCTGCATTATCTACCGCCGATTTTTCCTGCAGCATATCATCATAATCACAGACTACAAGATCATCCTTCTGCTCACAAGATACAATCCCGCTGGAAGTTTCTGATGCATCTTTGATCTCCGTTATCAGATCATCCATGGTCAGCGTTCCCGGCTGCATGTAGATATAATCTTTCGCTTCGCATTGCGGTGAAGTCGTATCCTTCACTTCTACCGTAAATGGGTAATTTTTCCCATCATATGCAATGGCAGCATTGTACGAGCCAACTTTTGTTTCATCTATTGCGGACAGATCAAGGCTTGCGCCCTTTAAGATTTTCTCATCCGGATCCTGCAGATAATCTGCAACATTTTCCGACAGCTCATCGCCAAGCTCCAGTGTCACTGTGCTCTGCGCGAGTTCCACCTTGGAACATCCGGCAATGCCAGCTACGCTTAAAAAAGTCATTCCTAAAAGTACGAATTGTTTATTTTTATAACTTGTGTTCTTCATTTTGTGACCTCCAAATGTTTCTGAAATTAGAACTATCATTTCCTTATCAATATTTTCATCTTCGTCAACTGTTTTTGTCCATAATATATCAGATATTTACTTTTCTTATAAACGACAGCTCCGGCAATTGCTCTGTCTCAATGATTGATTCCGGCATCCTCGCTTTTTTTGTTCAAGGTGCCGTTTTATTAAATACCATCTTTTTTCCCTTCCTCATACCAAGCTCGAAATCCTTCCAATGTCAAACGATTATCCAGATTTTCAATCGGTTTGGAAGCCGGTTCTATAATCTGCCTATAACTTTTTGTTTTACACAACATATACATCTCGATTTTCAAAACATGAAAAAAAGGAAACCTCCATATTAAAAGGTTTCCTCTTTTCTTTCTCTAATGCGGAAGATGGGACTTGAACCCACACGCTCGCAATGAGCACAAGATCCTTAGTCTTGCTCGTCTGCCAGTTCCGACACTTCCGCATGTCAGTCATCTCTCGTGACGACTTCCTAATAATAGCAAAGAAAAACAAAAAAGTCAACCACTTTTTTCAAAAAAATTGTAAAAAGTTTTTCATACAATTAAAACAATTTTTTCAAAAAAAGTCTTGACTTATTCTATAAACCCAGATATAATAAT
>OLNX01002434.1_pt1 | contig 13872 bp, 9 predicted proteins | sample 1672611 | NCBI WGS metagenome assembly OLNX01 (sample SAMEA3136705, study PRJEB25190) | human gut metagenome | reverse complement strand
TCCTCCTTATTATAATAGGTATAAAATGGAAAACCTGAAAACAAACTGAAAACTGTCGGAAAAATCAAAAAATCCCCGCAGCCAACAGGAAATTGGCTGCGAGGAAATTGAAAACATTCTGAAAACAGCAGGATTTATTCTGTTTTTTCTCAAAAAAATTGCCCCCTCCCCTGCCAAATTCCAGAAATCGGCAGAAAAGTGGGAATCAAGGTGGGCAAACCGCCCCAAAATGGTTGGACAACACTGTAAAACCGTGTCCAAAAATTGGTTGGCGAAATCACTGATTTTCGGCGCTACAACAAAGAAAAAAGACTGTGACATCTTTTTCATCACAGTCTTATGTGTGAGTGTTACAAAAGAGATACCCTGTTTGCTGTGGAGATAATGCCTAATAAACTCATTTTCTTCTCTTGAGTTTTTCATTGCATAGCATAAATGGTTTCAGCACCTCGTTAGCCAAATGCTTCAAGGAGCTCCTGAACTTCAACATATTTTATGTGATTCTCTAAATTTTCTATTCTTGTTTCAATTTTCTGTCGATGCTTTAAATATTTAACTCCTGACATCAATGGTAAAAGCGATTTAAAGTATTCGATCCTTCTTTCAATAACCGGAACTTCACTTCCGCTCCAGCTCCAGCTTGAAGATTCTAACGGCAATTTCTCAAATACCGCATATTCGCTATTACATCGCAAAAATTCTTTTAGGGCCTCTCTCTTTTGGTTTACATCATGTTCCGCTATCGCTCCAAAGAGATGGCACATCCGTTCTGAATCTAGACAATAATTTCCAATTGTATGTTGAATCCACTTTCCTTGTCTTTCTGTGATTTCGTTTTCACCCGACTCATGGCACAAAAGTTGTCCTATGATTGGGCGATATGTCCACTGCTTTTCCTCCGCTTTTTCGTAAATGTAGTTCGAAATCGAATCCATATCCAGTAGGTATGTGTCTTTTTTCCAAATATGTGATAGGCGTTCAATCCATTCGTCATGGTACCCATACGGATGCGGAGACTTTTCTAACAGCTTATCAAGATAACGATATAAAAAATTAGCATCCATTAAAACAAGCGATTCTAAAAAGATTCCGTCATAATCATCCCCATCTACGCAATCCAAACACTTTAGGTAAATATCTTCCAAAAGCGGAATGTGATTTTTATACTTTTCAATCACTTTATCTGGAGACACATTATGCGAATTTGTCATAAGCGAAAAGTAGAGGCTGAATACAAATGGTGATTCATCATAGTGTTCAGCGATAATTTCGCTGGCCTTTATAATTACATCATCGTCTACTGCTTCAAATTTTTCCATTCTATCTAGTGGGCGATACATAGAAGATTTCAAACTCTTTGGAATCTCCACTAAAAAATGAAGAAAGTTTTCCTCCCATGTTAGAGATGATTGTTCCGGTGGTAGCTCATCATAGAATCCCCATAACCACGAATTTTTCTGGCTATAATCATGTGATTCTAAAAGTTCTTTTACATCCTCTGGCGATAAAAATTCGAAAAGATTGCGGATAACGCTTTGAGGGTAAATATTATACGGCGTATTAGCATTTAAATACGCCTCTACTACGCCAAAATATAATTTCTTATCTTTAGAACACGCATTAATTGCATATTCTATACCACGTGTTAAATATCTTGCACTAGTATCAACTGTTTCCATGCACTCTGTACATATTTGCAAAAGATATTGAAAGTCGCGTAATTCATATCCTTTTACAAGATTTTGCACCTGCTCTCTATGCCAATTTTCGCGTTCATAATAGTCCATGTTCAATAGCAGTAATGGATCTAGATTTAGTACACTATAGATTCTGTACTTCTTCGAATTCAAAAACGGTTCCAGCAAATCATCGCAAACATATTCAGCCCTCTTGGATACCTTTTTTATATGTTTTGCAATCACACAGTGAAATAACTTTTCTGGTGAAAATAATGCAAAAAACGGTTCGATTAAATTCAATTCATTCTTTACTATAGAATAGTCTTCGTTTTTGCCGTACTCCGTTCCATAATCCAGAAGAAAATCTTCTATTTCAGTTCTGCATTGATTTTGTTCATAAAGCTTATATAGCTGTTGTAGTAGCATTTTGCGGTATCCTAACACTGTCTTTTGTGAAGCCAATGCTACCGTGTAGAACGTAATAGAATTATGTCGGCCTCCCTCTGTCCTTGAAAAGCTCAATTTCAAAAATTGAGCTGCCACCCTAATAAACAAAAGCAGTAGATTCGTTGTTTGATTTGATTCTATGGCCTTACAGAGCTGTTCAACAACAATCTTTTGAACAAAGTACCCCTGCCGTTCCGAGTCTATATCAACGCCAAAGTGAACAGCTAATGCGCTATATATCTCATAAAACAAATCTGGTCTCTTTTGATAATAAAGTAGCAACAGCTCAATTGCTTCTGAAGTCTGCTGTGTTGCCTTAAAGCCACACAATATTTTTACCGCATCATCTTCTATATTTTTCTCACTTTTATTTTTCTCGAATTTGATGGTTTCCACATCAAACACGCGCGCTGGTTCTGATTTGATGAAATCGCTCAGTAGTATAAGTGTTTCCGTGGGGCGAATCATACAAAAGACTTTAAAAAAAGGAACAAATTTTTCTTTGCTATTCTTTAAAGCGTCCCAAACAATATCGATTTGCGCTTTTGCGTACTTTTGAATATTCTCATCTGCGAAAACTTGCAAAAGGATATTGCATGCCACAACAGTCCTTTCTTGGTTAATGAAGAAGCTCTCTTCTATCATTTTGCTTAATGGAATGACCTTTTGATCTACAAAAGCATATTTGATCAGATAGTTACTAAAGCTTTGATCCGAAATTTTAGCGGCTTTATCGTAACGTAAATCCACCAGTTCAAGCTTATCAAATTGCTTTAAATCAGCCACAAATTGTTCTTCTGTTAGTCCTGCCGCATCCAAAATTGGCTGCACACATTTTAGATTGTCCAATCGCATCGCTTGAAAGAAAGCAATAATACCTGCGGATGCAATTCCAGTTTTGCTATCAACAATGGTTTGAATTTGATTTGCATAATAATGCTCGTACAATTCTGTTGCATTTTGGATTGAACTTATGCTGTTTGTCTCAGCCGCAACCTTACCAGCTAACATAGCCAATCTTGCATTGCCTTCTGCAATCGCAACTATTCGATTTGAATATATGTAATTTTTAATTCCAAACGCTTCTTTTATGAGTTTGCGAATTTCATCGTCTGTTAGGCATCCGACCTTTATAATTGATGGTTTCTTTACTTCCAGTATTTGACTTATCACTTGTTGACGTGCATAGTCGCGTACTGTCACAATAAGTTTCTTGACACTTTTCTTTTGGTCTGCTGTTTTGCACAGAAAATCCAGAACAAGATGCAGCCCCGTCAGTTCGTTTGCATCATCTACAAATGCCAGATAGTTTTTATCTTCTTCTATCGTTGTTACTAAATCTTCGTACAGTTCCAACCCGTTGCTTTTAATACAAAGAATTTCATATCCATTTTCACTCGCTAATTCTCTACAAATTTGAAGTGCCAATCTTGTCTTTCCAACACCTGCCGGACCAGAAAGAATCAACACGTCACTTAGGTTTAGCTTTTCTTTTGCCTCATTAAGTTCCGCTTCTCGAAGCTCAAACTTAGTTCCAAGAGGTGCAGACATTTTATTAGCATCATGTACCTGTACGAAATCTTGTATGGACATGATTTGCCCTGTATCCACACTTACTTCTAAAAAGTCTTTCGCAATGCGCGGATAGTGCCAATATATATCCGATCCAAGATTATCCAGTCCTATTAAAGTCAGCTTTGAATTTCTTGCTTTGCAAAACTCGTTTAGTGTCTGTGTATCCCCTGCTGAAAGTCGTCCACATGTATGGCAATATACAATTTCTCCAACATTTTCTGCAGGAATCCCGGTCTTGTTTGCATCAAAGCACTTTTCTAAATCTTGTAAAGCCTTTTTAACGAAATCGTCTTTCTGGGTAGTGTACATCACAAAGACGTACTTCCCATCTTCTTTCAAAAAGTAAGTATCTGGATTTCCCTTGGCCGTTTTATTTGTGCCCGTTCTCATTCCAAGGGAATATCCTATTCCATAGCCTTTGCACGTCAAATACGCATCGCAGAGATTTTGAAATGCCCCACCATCTAATTGATCAATTCTGTATTGTATATCTGTAAGTTTAGACATAGAGCCCTCCGTCTGAAATCCTTACACTTCAATAGCCATATTACCTGTAACTTGTGTCATAACTGTCTATGGAATGATGAGGCACTTTTTGAAAAACATCCACACGAAACCCCGTTGCTTTTCGGAAATTTCGTGTGGATGCCTTTTGGGACTAATTCATAATCAAGACATTTTCCTTATCTCGGCCTCAAACGCACTCTCCGTCATATTTGCACGAAGTGCAGCATCCTTGATGCTCAGCAAACCATCTTTAACAAGCCCTACAAGGGTAGTTACTTTGCCCTCAGTTTTGCCCTTTTCTTCTCGTTCATTCATCATATCCTCAACCGCTTTGCACACATCAATCACCTCCGCGTCCTCTGGAATGTCCAGAGGTGTGTTCGTTACAGCTTTGATTACTCGCGCCGCGTTCGCTTCCATAAGCATACGCGGGTTATCGGTCAAAAATTCAGTTAGTCTCTTTTTATCTTTAGAATACTTTATGTACCCGATTACCTCCCGGAGACTTGTCGAGAATTTTTCCAAGTCCTCTTTTCTCAGTGTTGCCGGATCTATCAAGTGGATCTGATAATCCTGCACAAAGTTCAGCAGGCTCTCATTCTTGACTGCCATCATTTCATGCAAAGACAGCGGGCCATCCCACTCGTTCGCTCCAAAGTGCAGCACCAACGTAATGACAGGTGTGATCTTATCGTCCTTATAGAAGCCGGACAAGTACTCACCCTTGCTGTGTCCTTTCGAGCCATCGGTGCGATGCTTTGCTGCTATGTCAGCAACCTGCTTGCCATACTGGAGCGCATCATAAATGATATTGCGAACAGGCATTGCATAGTGAATATCGGTTTGGTTTTCGATACCCAAAAGAATGTAAGCTGCTTCGCCGTCCTGTTTGATGACCGCCGATTTCAGCACATCACGGTATTTTTGCACCGCATCATCCGGCTGGGTTCTATTCTCGTTCTGCGCACCAAACGGCAAAGCTATTTCTGTTGTATCCAATTCCTGCAACTGTGCAGGATTGACAACTGCTTTACCACCGTAAATCAGATAGTTAAATGCATCTGCAAATACAGTATTTTCTTTCATATAGGCTTTTGTGACCGTATCAGCTAATCCCATTGGTGTACACCTCCTTACATTTCACTTCTTTCCTTATGGTTTTATCTTACCATAAAACGTTCTTTTTATCAAGTTTTGTTTCGTTCCAGATTCTTAATTTTCCGCGAATTATTGTGTTTTCCAATCCACATCTGCTACTATTATCATACACTGACAATCATCACTTTTCAGAAAGGAGTTCGCTCATGAAATTTACCGATGCACAAAAGAAAGTCATCGTTGCTCGCCACGAAAATGGAGAATCCGTCCGTTCACTTTGCTCCGAGTTCAATATTCCGCGCAGCACGTTCTATCGCTGGTGCAAAAGCCATAAAACGAACACCATTGCCAACGGCATACTACCCTTCACAGCGAGAGAAATCAATCAAATGCAGAATCGCATTGTAAAACTGAACAATATCGTTGCAATCCTCAAAACTGTAAATTGTACCGTATCCGCACCGTTGCGAGAACGCTTGGTTGCTTTAGAGACATTATATGGTCAATATGATGTTTACACATTGTGCGAAGCGCTGAATGTTGACCGCGGCACATTTTACAACCATATCCTCAGAAATAAACGCGAGAATTCTTGGTTTGCCAAGCGGCGTGAGAAATATCGTCGTATTGTGCAGGAAGTCTTTGACGAGTACCACCAGATTCTCGGCGCGGAAAAGATTCGTACCGTTCTTGTAGAACGCGGTCATCAAGTAAGTACCAAATTTATCGCATCCATTATGCACGAGTGTGGTCTATCCAGCGTTAGGACCACTGCGAGAAGCGATTATCTTCGGCTGAATACTTTAGAAACTCCGAAGAATAGAATTAGGCAAAACTTTACAGCACATTCTCCCAATCAGATTTGGGTCAGTGATGTTACATGCTTTAAAATCAAAGACAAGTATTACTACATATGTGTGATTCTCGATCTATTTTCTCGCAAGGTCGTTGCCTATACAATTTCCAAGAAAAACAGCACCCACCTTGTGACCTCAACCTTCAAACAAGCTACTATCGCGCGTGGCCGTTCCCACAACCTCGTTTTTCACAGTGATCGCGGGTCTCAGTACCTATCGCACACATTCCAGCAGCTCCTACAAGAATATAGAGTAAAGCATTCTGTTTCCGCGCCAGGGCATCCGCATGACAATGCTGTGGCCGAGTCATTCTTTGCATCCTTAAAGCGAGAAAATCTCTACCGCAGGGAATATAAATCCGAGAATGCATTCCGAACGAGCATTGCAGAATACATACAATTTTATAACGAAAAACGCCCTCATAAGCTTTTAAAGAACCGCACTCCCTGCCAATTTGAGGAACTCAACTTTTCAAATGAGACATAGCCGTTCATATCGCGTTATTTCAGAATTTTATTTCTGCATTTTCGTAGTTTCACTTTTTCATGTCTCATTTCCGGGTAAAACAGAAAAATCCGCAAAGCCTATCACATCAAGGCTTTGCGGATATAAAAAAGACCACGCAATAGACTGTCTCAACAAGCAGTTCACATTGCGTGGGGTCTTTCATTTTGGTGGGAGCTGGTGGATTCGAACCACCGAAGCATTAAGCAGCAGATTTACAGTCTGTCCCCATTGGCCACTCGGGAAAGCTCCCATATTTTGTTTTGTGTCTGCCGTGTCACCCGGCGACGTATGTTATTATAGCAAAGGTGTTTCCAAATTGCAAGCCTTTTTTTGAATTTTTTTGAGATTTTTTCAAAAAAGTTTATTCTGCTCGCAGCATCGTGCAAAAACTATACTTGACATCCTTTTGCGGTTAGCGTACATTTATATATAGTAGAATATGTAAGCAACGGGAGGTTTTTACAATGGCGATTCGTGTTGGTATCCTGACTTCCGGCGGCGACTGCCCCGGCCTGAACGCTACCCTGCGCGGCGTGGCCAAGGCGTTGTACCACCGCATGGGCGATAAGGTCGAGATCGTCGGCATCATGAACGGCTACGACGGCCTGATCAACGGCAACTTCCGGGAGATGTCCCCGGACGAGTTCTCCGGCATTCTGACCGTGGGCGGCACCATTCTGGGCACCAAGCGCACCCCGTTCAAAAAAATGCGTGTGGTCGAGGAGGACAAGGTGGACAAGGTTGCCGCGATGAAGAAAAACTACCGCGCCGCCAAACTGGACTGCCTGCTCTGCCTGGGCGGCAACGGCACCCACAAGACCGCGAACCTGCTCAGCCAGGAGGGCCTGAACATCATCGGTCTGCCCAAAACCATCGACAACGACATCTACGGCACCGACGTGACGTTCGGCTTCCACACTGCTGTGGACATCGCCACCGAGGTCATTGACCGCATCCACACCACCGCGGGCAGCCACAGCCGCGTCATGTGCATTGAGATCATGGGCAACAAAGCCGGCTGGCTGACGCTGTACTCCGGCATTGCGGGCGGCGCGGACATCATCCTGCTGCCGGAGCTGCCCTACGACATCAAGAAGGTCGCCGCTGCTGTCGAGAACCGCGCCAAGGCGGGCAAGAACTTCTCGATTTTGGCCGTGGCCGAGGGCGCGTTCTCTCAGGAAGAGGCCAAGATGAAGCGCAAAGAGTGGACCGCTCAGCGTGCCGCCGCCGGTTATACCACCGCCACCGCCCGCATTGCCAAGCAGGTCGAAGAGCTGACCGGCGCTGAAACGCGCATCTGCGTGCCCGGCCATATGCAGCGTGGCGGCAGCCCCAGCGCCTATGACCGTGTGCTGGCCACCCAGTTTGGCGCCTACGCCGCCGGGCTGGTTGCCGACGAACACTACGGTGTGACCGTTGCCATGGTGAACCGCCACGTGACCGCCAACCCGCTGGCTGACATTGCCGGCAAGACTCGCGGCGTGCCGGGAGATTGTGATATGCTCAATGTTGCCCGGGCTATGGGGATCTGCCTTGGTTAATTTGTTCGTTTATAGTTTCTCGCTTTCAAGAGGGGCCACGTTCTGGCCTCTCTTTTTTTATAAAAAATCAGCAAAGACTATTGACATTAAACCCGCGTTTAATGCTACACTGGTAGTGAAAACAACCCCAGGGAAAGGACCTGTTACCTATGGATAAATTACAAGCATTGCAAGACTATCTGCGTGAGCTGGGCAGTGTGGCGGTGGCGTTTTCCAGCGGGGTGGATTCCACCTTTTTGCTGAAAGTCGCCCACGATACGCTGGGCGACAAGGCCATCGCCGTGACAGCTAAGTCCTGCTCGTTCCCCAAGCGGGAACTGGAGGAGGCCACTGCCTTCTGCAAGGCCGAGGGCATCAGGCAAGTCATCGTTGAGTCCGAGGAGCTGAACATCGAGGGCTTCTCCCATAACCCCAAGAACCGCTGCTACCTGTGCAAGCATGAACTGTTCGAGAAAATTATCGCAGTTGCGAAAGAAAACGATTTGCAGTACGTAGCCGAAGGCTCCAACATGGACGACAACGGCGACTACCGCCCCGGCTTGCAGGCCGTGGCCGAGCTGCAGGTCAAAAGCCCGCTGCGCCACGTAGGATTGACCAAGCAGGAGATCCGCGACTACTCCCACCAGCTGGGGCTGCCCACCTGGGACAAGCAGTCCTTCGCCTGCCTGTCCTCCCGCTTTGTGTACGGCGAGGAGATCACCGCGCAAAAGCTGGGCATGGTGGACAAGGCCGAGCAGCTGCTTCTGGACCTGGGATTTCACCAGCTGCGGGTGCGCATCCACGGTACGATCGCCCGCATCGAGGTGCTGCCCGCCGAGTTTGAAAAGCTGCTGCAAAACCGTGAGCAGATCGTGGCCGAGTTTAAAAAATACGGTTTTACGTATGTTACTATGGACTTGCAGGGCTACCGCATGGGCAGCATGAACGAGACCCTGAACCTGAAAGGCTGATGCTATGGACGCAAAACAAGTGTTGGAGCAGGTGCGCAGCGGTGCGATAAGCGTCGAGGACGCCGAGCAGTTTTTCCGCCGCGCCCCCTACGAGGAATTGGGCTACGCCAAGCTGGACACCCACCGCAAACTGCGGTCCGGCTTTGGCGAGGTGGTATTTTGCAGCGGCAAGGCCGACGAATTTCTGTCGAGCATTTTTGAAAAATTGGCCGCCGAAGACGGTGAGGTACTGGGCACCCGTGCCACACCCCACCAGTTTGAACTGGTCAAGGCCGTCTGCCCCAGTGCAGTGTACGATTCCATTGCCCGCATTATAAAGGTAGAAAAGCCCGGCAAGGTGCTGCGCGGCTGCGTGGCCGTCTGCACTGCCGGCACTGCCGACATCGCCGTGGCCGAGGAAGCCGCCCAGACGGCCGAGTTTTTCGGCACGAAAGTGGAGCGCATCTACGATGTGGGCGTCAGCGGGCTGCACCGCCTGCTGGGCAACCTGGAACCTATCCAGCGCGCCAACTGCGTAGTTGCCGTGGCGGGCATGGAGGGGGCACTGGCCAGCGTCATCGGAGGGCTGGTGCAGAACCCGGTCATTGCTGTGCCTACCTCGGTGGGGTACGGGGCCAGCTTCGGCGGGCTTTCCGCACTACTGACGATGATCAACTCCTGCGCCAACGGCATTGCCACCGTCAACATCGATAATGGCTACGGTGCCGGGTATCTGGCCACCCAAATCAACCGCCTGGCCCTGGGCACGAAAGAGGATTAACGTATGAATGAAAAAAAAGACGCCCTGTATCTGGAATGTTACTCCGGCATCAGCGGCGATATGGTCACGGCGGCGTTGCTGGACCTGGGCGCGGACGAGGTTGTGCTGCGCAAAGCGCTGGCCAGCCTGCCGCTGGATGGGTTCAGCATCAACATCAGCCGAGTGAAAAAGGCCGGGCTGGACGCCTGCGATTTTGACGTGGTGCTGGACGCCGAGCACGAGAACCACGACCACGATACGGCCTACCTGTACGGCGGGGTGGAGGAGTGCGGCCACACCCACGATGTGCATGAGTACAACCATGACGAGCACGACCACCATCATGACGAGGATGGACATGCGCACCGCCATGGGCATTGCTGCCACGACCACGAGGCTGAACATTGCCACGACCATGAACATGTCCACGAACACACTCACGGCCACCATCACCACGTACACCGCGGGCTGGCCGAGGTGCTGAACATCCTGAACAAAGCCGATCTGACCGACCGCGCCCGCGCCACGGCCGTGCGCATCTTTACCATTTTGGGCCAGGCCGAGGCAAAGGCCCACGGTGCTACGCTGGAAACCGTGCACTTTCACGAAGTCGGCGCGGTGGATTCCATCGTGGACATCACCGCTGCGGCCGTATGCCTGGACAATCTGGGCATCGAGGACGTCATCGTCCCCGTGCTGTACGAGGGCACCGGCAGCATCCGCTGTGCCCACGGCGTGCTGCCCATCCCGGTGCCCGCCGTGGTGAACATTGCCGCCGCTGAGCACCTGAACCTGCACATCACCGGCGCCAAGGGCGAGTACGTCACCCCCACCGGCGCGGCCATTGCTGCCGCCGTGCGTACCAGCGACCAGCTGCCCGCCGAATTCACCGTTTCCAAAATTGGTCTCGGCGCCGGAAAGCGGGAGCAGGAACTGCCCGGCCTGGTGCGGGCGATGCTCATCCGCCCCGCAGGCAGCGAGTATGCCGCGCAGGACGTCATCTACAAGCTGGAATCCAACATCGACGACACCACCGGCGAAGCGCTGGGCTACGTGATGGAGCGGCTGCTGGCCGCGGGTGCACGGGACGTGCAGTACAGCCCGGTCTACATGAAAAAGAACCGTCCTGCGTACCTTTTGACCGTGCTTTGCCTGGAGGAGGACATTCCCGCACTGGAAGAAATCATTTTTGCGGAGACCACCACCATCGGCATCCGCCGCGTGCGGATGGAGCGCAGCATCTTGAAGCGCCATATTTACACCATTCCCACCTCACTGGGTGATGTAGAGGTCAAAATGTGCCTGGTGCCCCATTGCAATGGGAACGAAGTTTTCGAGGATGTAGAAGAGCGCTGCTATCCCGAGTATGAGAGCATCAAGGCCATCTGCAAGCGCACGGGCCGCTCCTATCAAGATGTAACACGCCAGGTCCTGCGCGAACTGGCCGAAAATAAGGAGGACTAACCATGCATATGGCAGACGCATTATTGGCGCCGGGTGTTGCCGGAGTCATGTACGCCTGTTCGGCGGTGGCGGCGGGGCGCTCGGTGCGCAAGCTGAACCAGCAGCCCGATGACAAGGCCGTGCCCGTGATGGGCGTGATGGGTGCCTTTGTTTTTGCCGCCCAGATGATCAATTTTACCATCCCCGGCACGGGTTCCAGCGGTCATTTGTGCGGCGGCATGCTGCTGGCCGCCATCGTGGGTCCCTACGCCGCGTTTTTGACGATGATCGGCGTGCTGCTCATCCAATGCCTGCTGTTTGCCGACGGCGGCCTGATGGCGTTGGGGGCCAACATCTGGAATATGGCGTTCTACGGTTGTTTTGTGGGCGGGCTGATCTGGCGCGCCTTTACCCGCAAGGGGCTGAACCGTGCAAAAATTATCGCCGCATCGCTGATCGGCTGCATTCTTTCGCTGCAGCTGGGGGCGTTCTCGGTATCCGTAGAAACGCTGGCCTCCGGCATTACAGCGCTGCCCTTTGGTGCGTTTTTGCTGGCCATGCAGCCCATTCATCTCGCCATTGGCGCGGTGGAAGGCTGCATCACCGCCGCTGTGCTGGTGTTTTTGTACGAGGCACGCCCCAGTCTGCTATGGCAGGGCAGCGTGGCCGCCGGGGACCCTATTCTGGCTGAACAGTATGTCGAGGACTACCTCATCTATGACACCGGTGGCCGGTCGGGAGAGCACTTCGCCCTGCGTATCCGAGGGGACTCCATGATAGACGCCGGCATCCTGCCCGGAGATTATGTCATTGTCCACCGGCGGAACACCGCGGAAAGTGGAGAGATTGTCATCGCTCTTCTGGAGGACGAGGCCACCTGCAAGCGGGTGCGCTGGGAGTCATTGGACAGCGAGGGGCGCCGCAGGAGAAGGAGAAAGCTCTGGCTGATGCCGGAAAATGAGAACTACCAGCCCATTGACGGCACCCACGCCCAGATCATCGGCAAGGTGGTGGCCCTTCTCCGGCGGTATTGACGCCAAACGCTGCCCAGCCCGCCTTGGCAGCGTTTCTTCTTCCCCGGCCAGACCCCACAGCGTGTCAATTTCGCCTTGACACGCGAGTCCTTTATGGTAGAATGAGATGGTTTTGGATTTTTCCACTTCCCATTCTATCAGAAAAGGAACGAGATACCATGCGGAAAACCTACGATACCATGATTCTGGGCTGCGGAGAGGCCGGGGTATTTGCCGGCTACGAGCTCATCCGCCGCAATCCGGGGATGAAGGTGCTGATCGTGGATCAGGGCCAGGACATCTACCACCGCAGCTGCCCCATCGTGGCGGGCAAGGTGAAGGAGTGCATCCACTGCCCGGTGTGCGACACCATGTGCGGCTTCGGCGGGGCCGGGGCCTTCTCTGACGGAAAGTTCAACTTCACCACCCAGTTCGGCGGCTGGCTCACCGACTTCATGGACGCCCGGGAGGTGATGGAGCTGATCGACTATGTGGACTCCATCAACGTCCGTCACGGGGCCACTGACCAGGTATTCTCCACCGAGTCCCCAGAGGCCAAGGCTCTGGCCCGCCGGGCCCTGGCCTTTGACCTCCACCTGCTTCAGGCCCGGTGTAAGCACCTGGGCACAGAGAATAATCTGCGCATCCTCCAGAACATCTATGAGGGGCTGAAGGACAAGCTGGAGTTCCGGTTCAACACCCCCGTCACCCACATCGCCCGGGAGGGCGAGGATTTCCGCCTGACCCTGGGCAAGGGTGAGGAGCTCTCCTGCCGCTGGCTCATCGCCGCCCCCGGCCGCTCCGGCGCCGAGTGGTTCGCCGAGGAGTGCAAGGGCCTTGGCATCCACCTCATCAACAACCGGCAGTTCCTCCAGATAATTTTTAAGATAAGCTTCTTCTTCTGCTGTAAGAGGAATTTTTTTATGTTCAGGCTCCTTTGCTTCTTCTCCTGCCGTTTCCAGACCTTCAATGAGAATTCCCTGAGAAGTAAGATATTTTAATACACCCAGCAACTGGCTTTTGTCCAGGTCACACTCTTCAAATACCTGACGGATTTCGGCTGCATTTAACGCATTCCCATGTTGTCTGGCAATTTCCTGCACTTCTTTTAGTTTATTCTGAAACTCCTGTACGTTCATCACAGTTCTCCTTTATTCCGACAGTTCATCTGTCATTATCTTATTAAGATCATTTAAACACACTGTTATTTTTCATTTTTTCTCCGTTTTTTATTGTAACATCCTTCTCTGTTTTTTCCAAAAAAATCTATCTCTTTTCTATAATTTTTACTCTTTTCGCAATAAAATATAAAACTTTTTTCCACCTGAAACCCCTGTAAAATCAATGTTTTTTAGGTCTTAAAACTTTTTTTTAAAAAAAATTGAAAAAAGTTGTTGACATTTGCATATCACTATAATATAATATGTCTTGCGTTGAGCGACAAAGCCAAACGCAAACAATTAAATACCGTTAACGGGGTGTGGCTCAGCTTGGCTAGAGCGCCTGGTTTGGGACC
>OLNX01002425.1_pt1 | contig 13928 bp, 7 predicted proteins | sample 1672611 | NCBI WGS metagenome assembly OLNX01 (sample SAMEA3136705, study PRJEB25190) | human gut metagenome | reverse complement strand
TATTTTCAATTTAGGACAGTTAATTTTATCGTCCTATTAAAGTATAGCCCTCCGGAGCAAGTTCAATGGCTGTCTGCGTTTCGCCAAAGGAGGATGCCCAGGAATCAAAATGTCCCAGTCCCATCCGCTGCAGCGTACCATACTGCAGATAACGCATGTTGGTATATAATTCTGTCATGCTGTTGGAGATTGGTGTTCCCGTTGCAAAAGTGATTCCCTTTCCGCCGGTCAGTTCATCCAGATACTGACACTTGGCAAACATATCGGAAGATTTCTGTGCCTCGCTCTGTGCGATTCCCGCAACATTCCGCATTTTTGTATGAAGGAACAAATTTTTGTAAAAATGACTTTCATCCACAAAGAGCCTGTCCACTCCTAACTGTTCAAATGTCACAACATCATCTTTTCTGGAAGTATCGTTTAGTTTCTCCAGTCTGGTCTGCAGGGTTTTTCTCATCTTTTCCATCTGCTTGATGGTGTAGCGTTCCCCTCTCTCTGCCTTGATCTCTTCAATGGACTGCGTGATTTCTTCAATCTGCCGCTCGATCATTGCTGTCTGCCTTTCTGCGGATAACGGGATCTTTTCAAACTGCGAATGCCCGATGATCACGGCATCATAATCGCCGGTAGCGATCCGTGAGCAGAACTTTCTGCGGTTGGCAGGCTGGAAGTCTTTCTTGGTTGCCGCTAAAATATTGGCTCCCGGATACAATCGCAAAAAATCGCCTGCCCACTGCTCGGTCAGATGATTGGGTACGACAAACAGACTCTTCCGGCATAATCCCAGCCGCTTGCTCTCCATTGCAGCCGCAGTCATTTCAAAGGTCTTGCCGGCACCGACACAGTGGGCAAGCAAGGTATTGTTTCCATACAGCACATGTGCCACGGCATTTTTCTGGTAATCCTTTAACTCGATGTCCGGGGTCATTCCCGGAAAAACTAAATGCGAGCCGTCATACTCTCTTGGTCTGGTGGAGTTAAACAGTACATTGTATTTTCCCACCAGCACCTCGCGCCGCTCTCTGTCACGAAATACCCAGTCTCTGAAAACTTCCCGCATGGCATCCTGTTTCTGTGCAGCGATCGTGGTTTCTTTTTTGTTCAGCACACGCTTCTCTTTCCCATCCTCCACTATAATGTCATACACACGGCTGTCCTTCAGATTCAGAGAATCCTCTAAAATCTGATACGCATTTCTCCGGCCGGTTCCATAGGTCATGTTGACAAGAGAATTTCCATAGTCTGCATTTTTCCCTTTTACATTCCACTGCCCGGTCACATCGGAATACTGGATCTTTATCACATCCCGATCCAGTAAATGCTCCGGTGTCTCAAACACCTCCCGCATAAAGTCCTCGATGTACTTTGACGGGATCCATGTAGCTCCAAGCCTTACTTCGATCTCACTGGCATCCAGTTCTTTTGGCTGCACCCGTTTCAATGCTTCCACATTGACCGCATACATGGGTTCATTCTTTGCAAAGTTTTCGGCTGTCTCCAGTTTGTTTCTCACATTACCGCTTAAATAAGCATCCGCTGTCTCCCATTCCTCACTGATCGGGTTTTTAAAGATTACTCCGGTCAGCTCACGAATCAGCGTATCCCGGTCTTTTCCACTTAGTTCCGACATATATTCAAAATCAATCGCTGCTTTTTCTGCCAGAGATACCGCCAGTGCTTCGCTTGCCGTGTCCACACTGGTCACCACTTCTGCTTTCTTGATCGTGCGTTTCGTAAACATGTCCGCTTTTCCGATAAAGTTGCCTTCCTCGTCCTGCTTTTCTAAGGAACAGAGCAGACAGTAGCTGCTGTCCTGATGAAAGGCACGCTTATTGGTTTTGGAATAAATCCTTCCATAATCCTTTACAAAGGCATCATACAGATCATTTAACTTCTTCTGTGCAGACCGTATCTGTTCCTCCGGATAATCTTCTAACTGCAGCCGGATCAGTTCCTGTGTGCAGTCCCTTATGGAAGCCATACCCTTGATCCGCTCAAGCATTCCCTCGGAGGCTTCCACCGGACGCATCACCGAGTTTTCACGGTAATACAACCGATCCTCTATCTGTGCATAACTAAAGTTTTTTACTTCCGGTACGGCAGGGATCACCTCAGCCGTCAGCTCCTCATTCATCTTCTCCAGTTCGATTTCTTCATAAGAACCTTCGATAAAAGACAGACTCTTTTGTAACTGCTCCTCGAAAGGAATGGAATCATCCGGCACACAGGTACTCTCCATTCCATACGGTCCGCTGGCCATTTCCATAGAGCCAACAACCATCTCCGGATGTTCCACAAAATAGCTGCTCATGGCAATGCCATTCTCATCCTGTGAAAGATGCACCCAGTCCGGTTCGATATCCATGATACGGTCACGCTTTTTCAGGAAAATGATATCCGATGTCACTTCCGTTCCGGCATTGGCTTTGAATGCGGTATTCGGAAGCCGTACCGCCCCCAATAGTTCTGCTCTCTGTGCAATGTACTTTCTTACCTTTGGATTTTCCTTATCCATCGTTCCCTTACTGGTAATAAAAGCAATTACACCACCCGGACGCACCTGATCTAATGTCTTTCCAAAGAAGTAATCATGGATTAAAAAGTTATATTTATCGTATTTCTTATCTGCCACCTTATACTGACCAAAGGGTACATTGCCAACAGCAGCATCAAAGAAATCATTCGGAAATGTTGTTTTTTCATATCCATCCACCGTGATATCCGCTTTGGGATACAACTGTCTGGCAATCCTTCCTGTCAGATCATCCAGCTCAACACCATACAGATGACTCTCCCGCATTGTTTCCGGCAGCATTCCAAAAAAGTTACCGATCCCCATCGAAGGCTCTAACATATTTCCTTTCGTAAATCCCATTCTCTGTAAAGTCCGGTAAATCCCCCGGATAATCACGGGACTGGTGTAATGGGCATTGAGGGTACTTTCTCTTGCGGATAGATACTCTTCCTCGGACATCAGATCTTTTAATTCTGCATACTCCTTTACCCAGGCACTCTTGGTTTCGTCAAAAGCATCTGCAAGACCTCCCCATCCGACATACCCGGATAAAATCTCCTGCTCGTCAGCGGTTGCCATCCTGCCCTCAGATTCGATCATTTTCAGGGTACGAATAGCCTCCACATTTCGCCAAAACTTTTCTTTCGCCGTGCCGGTACCAAGCTCCATGTCGGTAATCTCATAGTTTTCTGCCGAAACTGCCGGCATACTGATGTCTGTGATATCTGGCAGGCTTTGTGCCAACTCTACATCTTCTTGCTTTGTCTGTCGAATGTGAGCAGCTCCATCTGCTACTGTTTCAACTGGAACGTTCTCTTCCATTTTTTCTGCCGCATCCTCTGACAGATTCTTTTCCGAAACTGTTTCTGCCATCTCTATCACCTGATCTGATCCGCCAAGTTCATCGAATACCTCTCCATGAACTACTGCAGACTCATCCACCACCGGTCCTAACTCTTCCTTTGCTTTCTGCAGTGATTTTTCTTTCTGCTTCTGCTGATAGATGGCATACTCTTCTTTCTTCTCTGCTGTCAGGTAACGGTCCTCTTTCATCAGCTTTTCAATCCGCTTTGCCACCACATTCCACGAAAGCAGGATCTTAGCATCCGGCGTAAAGATCTCTCCTTTACTTAACTTGATCCCCTTTGCATCATAATCCTTAAAGCTGTTATCAGAACCCGGCAGTACCTGGCTGGTTCCTCCGGTTCCATACTCGTTTTTCAGAAAATCTGCAGCATCTTTTAGCGTGTGTTCTTTGTGAAAGTAATCATAGATGCGAAAATCACCATGTTCAAAGCCGGATCCTCCGGTCAGCGTGTAGTCAATCTCATCGGCAGTAATAAAATCTTCCGTTAGCACATGGACTCTGTCTGGCAACGGATAGTCCACCTTATCTTCCAAAAACTCTGCAATGTCATCCCGCAGTTCCTTTGGATCCTTTGCCAGACGAAACCGGTATTGTATTTCTCCTGCAGCCTCCTTTTGCAGTGTCCGGTTCATCTGCTCTACGATCATGCGGACATCATCTTCATATGACAGCATTTCAGCAATCTCCGCATGATCCTTTGGATAATCAAACCCATGAAGTCCCAGTTCTTCCGGAAAGGAACCCACCGAATCCCGGTAATAAAAGAAAAGCATATCCGCTAACTCATTTCTTACAAACGAATCTGCCAGATATGCTTCGTTACTGTCTATGTATGTTCCCGCTTCCATCTGTCCCCGGATGACAGATTCCACCGCACTCCAGGATAGATGTACCTCCGTATGTTCCAATGCTGAGGTGCCGTGTGCTGCATACATTCCATTCTCATCGAACCAAACAGAGATCTGCTCCTCTCCAAATAAAAATCCTTTTCCGGTTTTTCCATACTCTTTCCTAAGAAAGGCTTCCATTTCTTTGGGCGTATTTCCTGCATGATACTTAAAGTAAATACGTTTTCTGCTGTTACTTTTCCCACCGCCGGTACGAAGGATTTCCTCGATATGCTCCGCCGCAATCGTTCCCAGAAAAGATTGTTCGGCTGGTCTTTCCACTTGCGCCACGGCTACATTTCCTATCTGCTCTGACATCAGCGAAAACAGATCCATCTGCCGGTACGGACTGTCCGCCGGCGGTTCATAAGTTTCTAGTTCTGCTTCGGATAAAGTATTTCCACCGGATCGGTCAGATGGCTCTGATAAGAAACCGTCTCCCCGACTTTCGGTTACCGGTAGATCAGCTCCTTCAGAATGATCTCCTCCGCCTGCTGATAGACCATGTTCATCTCTTTGGTCCACTTCCACGGATCTTTCTGCTTCATGGCTTCCGTCACGCCCTGTGAATCTGCTAATCTCTCGGTCAATATCTCGAATCTCTCCTCTGCCTGTTCCTGTATATTCAGACAATGTTTCATCAGTTCTCCGTTCAGAAGAAGTCCCGTGTAAATCCCCCTCCTGTGTTTTTTCAGATAATTCTTTCGCAGCACTCCGTATTTCGTCAGCGTTTCTTTCTCCTCTTCCGGTATCAGGTTGGGAATGAGATAATCCCCATTCCTTTCGTATGTCAGATTCATGTTCCGGCACCTGCCTTTCTTTCTGATTGTTTGTTGGTAATGGTTCTCTTGACGGTATCTGCTTTCTTGCAGTCTCTCTGTTGTACCTTGCGATCGTTCTTCCAATCTGCACTAACATCGGTTCGCAAAGTTCTGATGTGCTACTGCCAAGCACCGATAAGGTTCTGAGTGTATTAAACTCATGAATGTAATCAAAGGTAAAATCATCGGCAAACTCTGTCATATCACATCCGCATCGCTTCAAAACGATATAACCTACACTCTGCACCAGCATTTCCCGGAACCGGACGGAAACCACGTCCCCATCCAGATCCTCCAGAAAACTGTTTGCCGCTGCATCGATCACTTCATCTACGGCTTCCTCATAAAAATCTTCCGCTATTCCTGCCGCAATCTCATAAATACGGCTTTCAAAGGAAAGCGAATCATTGGTGCTGCCGTAAATATGCTCCAGTCCGGCAAGAACCGCTTCTTTATGTTCTTCCCTCAAATGCCATATAAAAGGATCTCTGCCGATCCTTTTTGCTTTGTGCACATCCGTCACATCAAAGACATACCGCAGCCTCGGTCTTTCGCTTTCTCCATCCAGAAGAGCGATTCCTTTTGCTCCCCGGTTTACCCAGCAGAACATCTTCTCATTCCACATTTCAAGCGAGGCACAGGCTGTTGCGTCCGGTCTCTGTGCGTATATGAGAATCTGATCCTCAAACGGATACTTGTACAACCTTGACGCAACATCAAGGTATCGGATCCATTCCTCCCTGTTGGCACTAATCCTTTTGGCAGTCTCTCTCGCCAGAACAGAGATTTTTTCGTATTTCGTCATTTCTTGTTCTCCTCCTGTACCTGCTGCGTCTGGACAATTTGTCCAAACGCTCGTTACTATTCACAGCACTTTTCCACAGAAAAGAACCACATAAGCTCGCTTATGTGAAGTATTTTTCTGTGGAAAGCTGTGTGTGGGCTGTGTCGGCTGTGAATATCATTTACTGCTTTGTAAAACAGCGGCTGCATATCCCATCAGTCTTTTTTCACTGTCCGTCTTTATTTCAATATCAAACACCATTGTTTTTTCTCTGTTTTCTTCTTTTTTTACTTCTTTTGCTTCCATCATTTAAGTCCTCCATTTCTGATCGTTCATTTGTTGTGCATGTTTCATAAACATACGGTTTTTGAAAGATCAGCCGTATGCTGCTCCTCACGAGCTGAACCAATGTCATTCCATTTTTCTGATAAAAGCCACACAGACCGATGATGCCGATCACCGGCATGCACAGGGTTATGGCTGTATTGATCCCTACACCAAAATAAAAATGCAGAAGTAAGATTCCTCCTGCTCCTGCAAGTAATGCAATGCCGCCAAACACACACTCTCTCAAAGATAAGCCTTTGAAAAAGTCATCCTTAAAGGCGGCTACATCCGGATTGATTGTCTTTGTCATATACTAAGCGGCTGCAAACTCTGATCACAAAGTATGGCTTGCAGCTTCTACCTCCTTGTTTCCTGTTATAAATTAAATGCCTTCTGCATCACACTATCCGACATCTTCACGGAGGATGAGATCACTCCCATCTTCAGGCAGTACTCTAACAGTCTCACGATCGCATTTTCCGTATCAATCGCCACGGTATTGATAAAGCTGGCACTGATGGCGATCACGACCGCAATGAGCAGTGCCGAAAACACATAGCCGAAAAATGTCCGGATATAAGAATAACCAACATTTGCCGTCTGTCCTCCTGCCGCCAGCGTTGATAATGCCACACCGGCAAACGGAGCGATCATGTAAATCTTCAAAATACGGTTCAGCACTGTCATAACCACGATAAATCCACACACCACGGTAAACAGAAAAAACAGGATACTGGTTAAAAATGCGGTCATCGTTCCAAAATCAGCACCAGATATCCTCTCATACACCTTTGCACCATCAAAGTCATAGACCATTGACAGCTTATTTTCTCCCAGTATTGCCGATGTCAGGTTCTTTCCCCATGTAAAAAACTTCGGCATATAGGTAAGTGCCATACTCATCACATTGGATGTGATGATCATCCGGATAAACATTTTTATTGTTCGTTCAAATGTCAGATCCGCATGCAAATCGCAGCTGTCTCTGCAAAATCCATACAAAAAGAAAATGCATAACAGCGATACGGCAATCACATTTAAGGTGGTATAGATCGTTGATATATTATCCCAGACATCCTGATAAGTGCCGGAAGAAGGATCCTTCGTTAAAACATCCGTTGCCAGTTTCATCATGTCATTCCATGCATAACCGGCACACTCAAAGAAATCTTTTCCGCTGAAAAAGTCTCCCAGATCTTCAAAAAATCCTGTTACGGAATCCCACAATCCCACCTGCATCACCTCCCTTCAGGATCCCTGTTATTCTCACGAAACACCAAGCAGCTTTAAAATTGCCGGTACTGCGACCATGATCAGTCCGCCGATCACCTTTTTGATTGCCTGACTCTGCTGTGTTGTGTCGTGTGCAGAATACCCAGTACCAAAGTCTAACAGTCCCCAGGCAAGAAAGATCACACCGACACCGCCAACACATCCAAGCACCAGCTCCTTGATCACATCAATTCCATCGGTCACCTCCTTGACACCGGTGTCCGTCGCAGTACTCTTTCCCTTTTCCGCCGCCAATGCCCGGATCGGTGTGCTGGTAAACAGCCGGTAATACAAAACGATTACAGCTACTCTGCACCTTTCCCACAGTCCTTTGCATCGTGGTTTCATCACTTCTAATTCCTTGTGCATCCAATTTCTTCCTTTCTTTTTTCATCATTGTGTCGTTTTTTGCAGCCGATCACCATAAGCCGCTTGTCTTTGCCATCCATCGTCCGGCAGGTTGAAAGCGTTACAAACCGGTATCTCCGAAAGAATGCTTCCGCATCGCTTTCCTCCATCTCTTTTTTCATCTTCTTTGCCGCCTCATTTTCAAATCTGCTGTGACTCAGGATTTTCTCCACCATCCCGTAATAATCCTCTTCATTGCCATAGTCCGTGAATGAGTAATAATCCGCATATTTATCCGTCTCCAGGACAGATATGATATGGTATTTCTCCTCGTTTCCATCCACCGGCGTGAAGAAAAACACCGGATGCTTCTTAAAAAATACTTCCTCCCGGAAGTTCTGCAGATAGCCAAAGTATCTCCTGCCATTGATGTTGTGACCGTAAATGATGCGGTTGTCACTGTCTGCCCTGCATCGGACATCCAGAAACGGCGTCCCATAAAAACTGTACCCGCCATGCACATCCCGGTGGAGATAATACTGCCAGTCATCCGGATGATGACCTTTCATGCCTGTCTGCATAACCGGATAAGAAAATCCGGTGTCTTTGATCTCTAGCCACCCGATCATATCTTTGTACTTTTTGTGGAGTTTCCGTACACCCGTCTTTTCTTTCTCCGTGGTAATCTCTTTTTCTATATTGTCCTGCTTTCTCTCCCGGTCCGTGTATCTTTTCAGGTTTAAACCGAGAACCAAAGCAATGACTGCTAAAATCAAAAAAAGGAAGAAAAGTATTCTTCTTGAAAATACTCTTCTTCCCTTTGGGGTTGAAATGTTATTTTGTTGGTTCATATATGCTCTCTTTCGTGTAATATCTGCTTTTTTATCAGATCATTCGTTTTTTTCATATCGTTTCTTTAAACCCATTCTATTACCAGATTAAAACACTCCTGCTTTCCAAAAATCTTTCATGTTTGCAATAAAATAATTACTTTTCAACTAGCATGTCCTCACATTCTGGTTTTATAATAATATTCAATTTATCTATAAATTTTTGTGTATGTCCAGCCGCAATATTCTTACCTTTTTCTTTGTATTTCCGCATTACATAATTCAGATCATCTTTCAGCTTTTTAAGTGCTTCCACTGTAACTGCACTATCAATCTCGGATGAATTACTATACTGTCCCCAAAGTTTAACAAACCAATCAGGAAAATATTTCTTATCACAATTACTGGCTTTCTTAAATGCATCAATTGTTGCAGATTCCATTTCAAGCGAAAATATATGGTATCTCTTATTACTCAGTTCTCTAAAAGCAGCGTTCAAATCTGAACTAATCAACTTAGTATAAAGTTTTTGATTTTTTTCATATATCCACACATCATTTTCCCAAAATTCTTTTATAATCTGATATGCGGACCATTCATCCTCTGTGAAATCATTTTTACTGTTATCCCCAATCATTCTATGATTATGGCTATCTTTTTTATCTGATTTTATTAAAAATGTAATTTGCCCCCTAATTCCCTCTCTTACTTTTTCCCAATTGATGGCAGGTAAATTAAGTTCATATTTTCTAATAAAATAACAATTATACAAGAAAAGTACATACTCATCCAACGACAATTTTCCTGCATATACTTCTTCCATTAATTCTTTAAATCCATCACTAATTACTTCTTCTTCAACCTCAGTTAGACAATGTGTTCTCAGAATTTCAAGTGGAGTAACCGCTTTCCTTTTTTCCAAAAGTAACTGTATCTCTTTCGATATGGCATCGTCATTCCACTCCCCATAAATAATCCATTTCGAGAATCCATCTAAGATATACTTAGCGTCAAATACATTTGGATAAAGTAGTTCTACATCATTATACAGAAATAGATTCCCATATCTTTGATTTTTTCGAATCAATCCTGCTTTATTCACCATCATAAGGCATGTAAAAGAAAGAAGCCAGTTATTGCATTCTTGAATGTCTGCCTTAATCAACCGATTATACACGCGTTCAAAATCCTGAATGGCACATTTAAAACTTCGTATATTATGCGGTCTTTGAGCTAACAGCTTTCTAAGTTGCTCCTCTTCTTTTTGAATTTCTTCTCTTTTTCTGCCATCAATAAGCTTGTAATGCTCAGCCATATGCTGTTCAATGATTGCGCCATCATTGAAATCTCCTGACAATATTTTAATCAACAACTCTTTATTCTTTTTGAGAAATCCCTTGTATTCTGTGCTGCAGGACATTGAATCTATAGTATCAGAAACAACTTCACTGTAATCAGGAACAAACGGAATAACTCTCTGCACTATTTTTTCTTTAATTTTGCCATATGATAATTTGCCCTCTGATCTTTCTCCTATTTTTTCTTCATTTGCAATAATAATCGTATTAAAGTTCTGATTTTCACAGTAATCGTTAATACAGCCCAGAAGATCTGTGCAAGAAATATTAGACCTCTCTAAATCATCAAAGACAAGTATAACCTTTTTTCCAAACATTTTATTACTTATAGGCACAAAATTAATCAAGTCCATAATAGAAGATACCACTTCTCCCTTTTTTTGCCAATTTTCAGGCAAAATATCCTTGATTGTACCAAATATTTTTTTAAAAGAATCTGTAAATTTGGAAACTTTTGTTTCATTCAGCCTATCAAACTCACTTGCTTTCTCCAACCATTTTTTCTTTACTTCAACTCTTAATTTATCTAAAGAATCTATACCAAATAAGCTAACACTTACAAAAACATATATATCTTTCACTGACGGAATAAATTTATTTTTAATAAGATATGTTTTACCACATCCCCACTCTCCAGATATCATAAGAGCACCAACTGGATTATTTATATCGCAATAATCTTTTAATTCTTTAAGCAGTTCCATTCTCTCCTCCAAATACAAGATGCTTCTTGGCTGTCACATCATCGTAATATATTCCAACAGATTCATTCTATCGGAATTTCTTTACCTAAACATTATGAATATCACAACACATGGCACTCTTTTATCTTGCCAGTCTATTTCTAGTCACTTATGATATTCTTGCCACTTAATATTAACGTTTTTCTCCACATCTTTTAATTTGCAGGGAACAATTTCTTGTTCCCTACAATCAGATTATACCAAAGAGTACCTTGCTCTTCTACAAAAATTTTATTTCTTTACCAGTCCTCTTTTTCTCCATACCAGCACCGCAACACCAGCCACCATAAGCAGTCCCACTGCGATCGGAATGATCGGCATGGTTCCTCCGGTCTGTGGTGTATCCGGTACATCCGGGATTGGTGCATCTTTAACCGTTATAGTTTGCACTTTTCCGGTATCCTTGATGGTAATCTTGACCGGCTTTGCCAACTGATAACCGGACGGAGCAGAAGTCTCCGTAAAGGTGTAAGTCTCTCCAACCACCAGTTTTCCGGTGATGTCATATGCGTCATCTTTTGTCACAAACTTCATCACCGTATTCCCTTTGGAATCTGTTACGGCAAACTTTGCACCACCAAGCGCCTGTCCTGTTACCTTGTCCAGTTTCAAAAGCCGGATATGTGTCTGCTCATCCACCATGATCACCTTATCATCGGTATGGTCTTCATATCTTCCGTCTTTCTTCTTGATTGACACAACGGATGTATAAGACACTCCAGTTTCTCCTGAAACGGCAGACCCACTCACCGGTTTGATAGTAACAGCACTTCCGCTTGCCACCGTGTTCTCTGTATCGGTTGCTGTAGATGATGCTGCCACCGGTTTGATCTGATAAGTGATCGCATCTGCTGTAACATAACCATCTGCAGGTCTTGTTTCTGTCAATGTATAGTCCTTGTCGTGGAATAATCCTCCCACAAGAAGATTTTCTTTTTCGTCAAAGGAATACTTAAAATTCTGATAACCGTCTTTCTCTGTTACATAGACTTTCACAGAATCCTTATCGCCTGATGTCCAGCTGATAATCTTTTTTCCGGTTGCATCTGTAATCTCCAGTTTACAGCCGTCAATCTCTTTCGAGCCGGTCACACCAACCTTGCTGACCACATTGGTTGTCTGGGTATTTTCTTTCACTGCTTTTGCCTCGATTGTCTTGGTTTCCGCATCCTTATATTCCAGATGGATATTGATCGGTGTTGTATCTACAAAGTAGCTGTCCGATACAGATAACTCCTGCAGATAATAATCCCCCGAATTTAACTTTACTGCTGCAGCACCATTCGTTGGTGCCGGAGAAGCGGTTGCACTCAGATCCAGTCCTGGCATCACTTCCGTTTTTCCTGCTGTAAACGGTAAGGATGTTGCTGCCGGTGTAGCCGTTGCCGCTGCATCACTTCCTGCTGTTTCTGTATAAAGTTCACTCATAAGCGGCAGTTTCTTGTCGCAAACCACGCTTCCGTCCTCCGTTGTGGTAAGCGTTGCCAGCTGTGTACCTGCATCTACGATCTTCTCTCCGGCATAGTTGTAAATATCATGCTTAGAATATAAACCAAACTGTGCTCCTTCAATGGATTCCTTCGTCTTTGCATCCTGCTTTACAAGCTGAAGCTTTGTTCCTGCAAAATCATTCTTGATATGGAGCAGTCCCTTTTCGTCCGTCACATCCGTACTGTTAAGGACATATTCATCCTGTCCATCCTTCCACTGAAACTCTAATGACCACTCTTTCGTGTCCGGATACACATAACCATAAGGTGTCTTGTTTTCTTTCAGCTTGTATTTTCCTAATGGAAGCGATACATGAATGGTTCCATCTTCATCCATCGTGTAACCGGTAATGCCGCCACACTCCGAAGTAAATTCCACACCTTTTCCGGTTGTAAGAACAGCCACTTTATCGCCATCCTTGAACCATGTGTCGCGGGCATTGTCGGTGCTCTGTCCATCCTGTGTCAGGATATCTCCATCCGCGTAAAGTGTAAATTCCACGCCATCCAGTTTCATCTCTTCAAAAATGAACTCCTGCTTCTCGTTGTCCCAGCCCTTTAACACTTCGCCGGTCTTTAAGAGATTTAAGCGTCCTTTTGTCTCTTCATTCAGGTACTCCAGCGTGATCGTCACATGGTGATATCCTTCCTCGTCAATGTAGCTCTCGTAATTGTCTGCCTTGCTGTTTACCACAACCTCCACATACTGATGATTGATATGCATACCATCTGCAGCAGCTGCCTCATAAATATGATAGGTTCCGGAACAGAGCGAATCCACCGTTACTACTTCACCCGATTCATCACAGATAAAGGTATCTGCCGTCTTGGTTTCACCATCTTCCATATATTCCTGTGTCACCAGCTCTTCTTTTCCATCTACTACCTGATAGATCTGATAACTGGTTCCCGGCTTTAATACGGTTTTCTCAGTGTTTTTATCTTTCTTGATAATCTTGAAATAAGCCTTGAATAATTCATTGACCTTTTCAAACTCATATACCTTGCCATTCTCTGTGATCTGTGCCTCAAAATCATCCACATAATACGCATCTACATCTCCGGAATCCACTTGATGTACCACATAGTTTCCATAAACCAAATCTCCTGTTGCAGCATATCCGTCCGCATTTGTCTTGATCGTTGCTCTTTCGTCATCGGCACATTTTTCATAACTGCCTTTCGATTTCAAATACACCTGAAATGTTGTATTGTTCTCCGGATAATATTTTTTTCGGGTTGGATCATAGGATTTCTTCTTTACAGCGATCTTTCCTTTGATCGGTGAGTCGGAAAAATCTGCCTCAAAAAGAACCGGTGTAAATTCGTCCGTCTTTGCAGATGCATCGATCTTTAACTCTTTTACTTCATCACTTAACAAAAAACCTGTCGGGGCTTGTATCTCTTTCAGGTAATAGGTGTTACCGCTTCGGAGATAATCGGTTGTTAATTTCCCTCCGATTGTCTGATAGACACCAGCTGCTTTGGCATTGCCTGCCACATCATAAACGGTTGCTTTCTGCGTACATTCCTTGTCTGCATACAGTTGAAATACGGCACCGTCTAAAGTGGCATCTCCATGAGCACTGCCATCTGCAGAGCCTCCGGATTTCTTTGCGATCGAAATGGCTGCCTTTTTGTATTTATTCGTCAGATTCGTAATATATGCTTTCTCATACTGTGTC
>OLNX01002420.1_pt1 | contig 13943 bp, 13 predicted proteins | sample 1672611 | NCBI WGS metagenome assembly OLNX01 (sample SAMEA3136705, study PRJEB25190) | human gut metagenome | reverse complement strand
ACCTTGCAAAGGTACAGATTAGGGGCGATCCCCGCAGTGGCAGTGATCTTTGTTTCACTTAACACATCCTGGATCATTTTCATCGCCAGTTCCCGGGCTGTCATCCTGTAAGTGCCCAGATACTCTGTCACATCCATAAATACTTCATCAATGGAATATACATGGATATCCTCCGGAGCCACATACTTTAAATAAATATGATAGATCTTTGTACTCACTTCCATATAGTGAGCCATCTGAGGGGGCGCGATTACATAATCAATCTCAAGCCGCGGATCCCTTTCAAGCATTTTCGCATCACAAGATCTCCCTGTAAACTTTCGCTGTGGCAATCCGCTTCTTCGCAGACTATTAGCCTGCTTCACCTTCTGCACCACTTCAAATAATCTCGCCCGCCCAGAGATCCCGTAAGCCTTCAAAGAAGGGGATACCGCCAGACAGATGGTCTTTTCCGTCCTTGAAGGATCCGCCACCACCAGATTAGCAGTAAGCGGATCCAGCCCGAGATCCACTGCTTCTACGGAAGCATAAAAAGATTTCAGATCAATAGCAATATAAATCTTATCAGAACCCATGTTTAAACCTCCATGACCAGTTACTGTTTAGTATACCATACGCCATTTTTCCTGTCCATGAACGCTACAAACATTTGTTCTTATCTATTCTTAACTTACTCATTCTCACTTCAATTCAAAATACTGATCATGAAATTCAGATATCCCACATAAGTCAGCCACACCAGATACGGCACCAGCGAATATTAGAATTTTCAGAATATCATTAAAGTCATTTGCTTATTTCTATCTCCACACCTCTTCAGCAATTTCTTTCACCAATTTTAACTTTGCCCACTGCTCTTCTTCTGTAAGCTTGTTTCCGATCTCACAGGAGGCGAAACCGCACTGTGGGCTTAAGTATAAGCGGTCTAAAGGCACGTGTTTTGCAGCCTCATGGATCCTTGCGATCACGTCTTCTTTCTTTTCTAATACCGGGGATTTGGTGGTTACAAGGCCCAGAACTACTTTTTTGTCGCCGGAAACTTTTGCTAAAGGAGCAAAACCGCCGGATCTTTCATCATCGTATTCCAGATAGTAGGCGTTTACATTTTCCTCGCCAAAAAGCAGGTCGGCTACTCCGTCGTATGCACCGGAACTGAAAAATGTGGAATGATAGTTTCCGCGGCATACATGGGTATTGATCACCAGATCCGCCGGTGCCTGAGCTGCAACTTCATTGTTTAACTGAAGGAGCAGTTTCTTGTATGCCTCCAACGCATCTCCCTTTCTTCCGGTCAATGCAACTGCCAGCTTTGGATTAACCATACCGCCCCATACACAGTCATCAAACTGAAGGTTGCGGCAGCCTGCTGCGTAGATCTCATTGACAAATTCCACATATGCCCCTGCCACATCTTTTGCAAAAGCTTCTTCACTTCCATAGATATCCAGTGTAGTTCCAAGAAGCTCGGCACCTGTAAAGTAAGCATAAAACTGTCCTGGAGACGGAATAGTCTGCTTTGCTACTGTATTTTCATCTTCTAATGCTTTTACAAATTTAAAATGCTCTACAAACGGGTGGTTCTTTACAGAGATCTTGCCTACCATGTAGGTATCGTCGATCATAGCTGCCTCTGCATCGAAAGTCGTATTTCCTTCTACTGTCTTTCTATGCTCAATGCCCTGAAATCCCCACATAAAATCCAGATGCCAGGTAGATCTGCGGAACTCACCGTCTGTGATCACATGATATCCCAGCTTTTTGATTTTTCCAACCAGATCACGGATGCAGTCATCTTCTACTGCTGTCAGTTCTTCTTTTGTGATCTTTCCTTCTTCAAAATTCTTTCTTGCCTGCTTTAATGCTTCCGGTCTTAAGAAGCTTCCTACATAATCATAACGAAATGGTGTTTTTAAATCTGCCACTGTCTTATCCTCCGTTTTCACAATTTTATAGATCAATCAACCAGTTGTTATCTGGTTCCCGTCTGTTTTTTTCTGAGGATAGTTTAACAGTAGTTTTCATTTTGGGATAATACTTTATATTTTATGTTATCCATAGTTTCAATCTATGGATACATATTTTTTCAGTGCTTCAATATAAGTATCTGCATAACGGCTGAACAGTATATTTTTCTTTTTCACCAGACCGATCCGCATCTGAACATCCATGTCAAGCGGTCTTGCAATGATCTGGGAGCCATTTAGTTCCTCGCTTATTACTCCGGAACACACAGTAAAACCATTTAAACCAATGATCAGATTAAACATGGTAGCCCTGTCTCTTACCTGAATGTTTTTAGGCATGTCCAGCATGCTTAAAAACTCTTCTGCATAATAAAAAGAATTCCGCTCCCCCTGTTCGTAAGTAAGATATGGATACGCCTTCAGATCCTCTAACTGTATCTTCGCTTTCACCGCCAGAGGATGTACATTGCTGATAAATACATGCGGCTCTGCTGTAAATAATTCTTCAAAGATCAGGCCATTCTTTTTGATCAGCTTCGTCAGCACTTCTTCATTGTGTTCAGACAGATAGATCACTCCCAGCTCACTTTTTCCATTTGCCACATCATCAATGATCTCACCGGTCTGTGTTTCCCTGAGGATAAAATCATATTTTGCCGCATCATAGGTCTGGACCACATCTACAAAGGCATTGACTGCAAAGGAATAATGCTGGCAGGAAACAGAAAACTTGGGCATCCGCGCTTTTCCGACGCCGAAATGCTCCTTCATAATATCCACCTGTTCCAACAGCATTCCCGCATAAGACAGCAGTTCTTCCCCTTCCCTGGTAAGGACTACACCCTTTTTGGACCTGACAAAAATAGTCACTCCCATTTCTTTTTCCAGGTTATGGATCGCTGCGCTGAGGCTTGGCTGGGATATAAAGAGTTTTTCTGCCGCTTCTGTGATATTTCCACATTCGGCCGTCATTTTTATGTAGGTCAGCTGCTGCAGTGTCATAGATGTACTCCTTTTGCCCTTTTTTATGTTTCCTTCTGCCTTTCCCAACTTTCAGGATTTTTACGCTGTTTGATGACTGTTTGATGACTGTTTTATGGCCGTTTGATGCTCTTTTTGCACCCTACTTTCAGAGTCTTTAAATATTCCTTCTGCTCCGGCGTAATGCGGAAACTTTCCCTTGCCTTCTGGATGGTCTTATTGTGGGTCCACGGTTCTAAAACCGGATCCTGCAGATAAGGAATGGTTGCATCCCACTGCTTTGCAAGAGCGGTTGCAAAGAACCAGGCGATCATCATATTCACATAGTATTCATCTGACCGGACAGAAGCCGGCATTTTCAGATATTCCGGCTTAAAATCTTCATCTAAGAACCAGCGCATCAGCATTTCAATGCCAAACCGGCAGATATACGTATGCTCAGAAGGGATCCACTGTTTGATCTTTTCTAACAATTCCGGTTTGTGGTTTTTAAATACCTTAGGAGAAAGGCCGTCACAGATAGCCCAGTTGTCAATATAGGGAAGAAATTCTTCCACTACCTTCATACAGGTATCATAGTCTTTGATCTCCCCCAGCAAAAGGATATGGACCATGTATTCTTCATAATAGGTATGAGGCAGCTGCTTTAAAAATGTTTCTGACTCTGCCTCTTTTTTATACTCTTTTACAAATTTTTTCAGAACCGGCACACGGACCCCGATAAAATACTCTCTTGGCAGTTCCGGGATCAGCCCGCTGTGGAAATCCCCATATGCATGATCCTGTAATTCAAATAATCGTTTCTGAATATCCGTCATATCAGCTTTTTATCCTTTTATTTTAATAATTTAATCAAACTGCGTTTCCCAGTGCTTCGCTTCATTTGCCTTAAAACACATTTGGATCTGTTCTTTATTCGTCTTTTCCAGAGCCAGGTTTTCAGGAATTTCCTCTTTACCAAAATACCGGATCTCTGTTGTTTCAATATTTTCCGTAAATGCCCCACTGATCACTTCACACAAAATAAATACTTTCACGATCCCATAAGCATAAGGCGGATCATTGTGCTTGTTCCTGTCCTGAACTGCGATCATACGCACCGGCTTTACATTCAACCCTGCTTCTTCCAATGTTTCTTTCACTGTATTTTCAGCCACGGACTGATTTACATCACACCATCCTCCCGGCAGTGACCAGGTCCCATTTTTCTCATGGACCAGAAGGATCTTTCCCTCTTTAAAAACAGCCGCCCTTGTATCTACTTTTGGAGTCTGATAACCTGTTTCGTTGCAAAACAGATTTTTTACTTTTTCCAGCGGAATATCGCTTTTGCATGCGATCATCTCCGCTGCGATCTCCCGTATCCTGGTATACCGTTCCAGATCGTACACATCTTTTCCATAAGCCAGTCCCGCCTGTGCAAGGCTTTGAAGTTCTACTGCAAATTCGATCCATTTATCCTGAAGCATATATAATTCCCCTTTTCTGCTCCTTTTATCATATCAAAAAAGCAGCCGTATTTCTACAGCAGCCTTTGATCTGAAATGTAAATTGTAAAAAGACATCTCTCGTTTTATTCTAAATATCAAACACACCAAGCATTACAATACCAATGATAACCAGCAGGATCATTGCATAATGCTTCCAGGACAGCTTTTCCTTTAAGAAAATGCGGCTCCAGACAACAGATGCCACGCAGTATGCGGAAATGATCGGCGCAGAAATAGCAGCATGTGCAGTATCAGATAATGCAAAAATATAAGCAAACTGACCAGCAGTCTCGCAGATTGCACCGAAGTATTTCGGTCCTTCCTGGCTGAATGCAAACTTCTGCTTTTTGATAAAGCCTACATATACGATACAGCAGACAGCTGCAAAAAGGAAAGTCAGTTCATAAGCACAGTTGGATACAGAAGCTGCATAGGAAGAGCACTCCTCTGCTGTTGCAAACAATCCTGCTGCTTCCGCTTCACCAGCCAGTGTATCAAGAACTAAGGTATCTGCAAATGTACCTGCTGCATCTAACAGGCAGTACGCAACGGGAAGTGCCAGAGCCAGCCAGGATTTTGCATATTTGTAATTGGATGCTTTCTGACGTTCTGCACGCAGCTCATCATCTTCTCTTGACTCAACGACGCCAAGTCCGATGACGCCGATACATACAAGGGCAACAGCGCCCATAACAGCCAGACGCATGGAACCTTCAATTCCATCATCCAGTGTACCTGTGATAAAGCATAAAACTGCTACCAGGGCACCGGAAGAGTTGCAGATCGGTGAAGAAATAGATAACTCAATGTAACGAAGGCCGATATATCCCAGTGTCATAGAGGAAATGTATAACAGGGATACCGGTAAATAAGTAAGTATTACGTGCCAGGTAACTTCCACACCGCCTACGAAGATCTCGTACAGTGCATGGATACCCATGATAATACCTACAGCAATGACCATTTTTAAATGGGCATATTTGTCATTGCCGCGACAGCCAATCTTTGAAAACAGGTCGGATCCGCTCCAGCACAGGAGCGCAATAAGAGCAAGCCAAAACCACATATTTTTCTAAATTCCTTTGCATTTTTCTTATCTTCCAGTTTTTCCCATCTGGACAGACTTGCTTATTATATATCCGAATTTACTTTTTCGCAAGGGCGATCAACCCTTTCTGGTGCCAAGTTTTATCATTAATCCCAGATATTTCCAAATAGAAGCAGAAAAACGGCCGCATCACTGCGGCCGCTTAAGCTTAAAAACACTTGTATTACTATTATTAATATTCATCTACATACAGATGCATTGGATAAGTTCTGTATTCTACGCTGTCTAATTTGTCTACGGTGATAAATCCTGGAGGTGCCATAATTACATCCGGGATACGGTTTACGATGGTTGCGCAGGTGTGGACAGGTGTATCCGGTTTCTGTACATAGAAGGTAACATCCGGCTCGCCCTTGATCTTCCAGTCACACATATCGCCGTCATCTGGTCCGTAAACTTTACCGATACACTGTGTCTCGATCACTGGTCCCTGGAAAGTCTCGGTCGTAACCACTGCGCTCATACCAATGCAGCGTCCTACCGGAATGGTCAGTCCCATGGTCTCTGAATAAACTTCTTTATCGGAGAAATATGGAACGCACTTCTGGGTCTGGCTCTTAATGGTCCATCCCATCAGGTTGCAGAGCGCTTCGTTGGAGTTCCATACATAAGATGGTTCCAGAACTTCCGGATGAGCAATGGTCTTTTCAAATTCTTCCGGTGTCAGGTTGCAGCCGTGAGCTTTTGCAAGTGCAAGACCATAATCTTCTACATTGTAGCTTACAGCGCCTTCGATCTTCTTAATATCATGGCAGCCGCCTGCTACGGTTCCGATCAGATGTACCCAGAAGATATCTTCCATACCTGCTCCAACGATGGTACAGCCGTTTTCTTTTGCAAGAACGTCTAATTTATTGGTGCATGCTGCGGAAGTGGTCCATGGATAGGTTGCTTCCTCGCAGGTGGTAATTACATTGATGCCTCTGCTTAAACATTTTGCATAATGCTCATAGCAGTCATCCACAAAACTGAATAAGGTTACAATGGCAATGTCCGGCTGGCACTCATCCAATACTGCGTCTGCATCGTTACGGATCTTTACGCCCAGATCAAATCCCAGTCCGCAGAACTGTCCAACGTCCATGCCTACTACAGCAGGATTTACATCGATCGCGCCTACAATATCTGCGCCTTTCTCATAAAGATAACGCAGTGTGTATTTTGACATCTTTCCGCATCCGTACTGAACCACTCTGATTCTCTCTTTATTCATAGTGTAACCTCCTTGTAATGATGTACATGAATAATAACATTGGCAACATTAATTTGCTTGTTAATTAATTAACCTTCTTTGTACTTTCATTATAGAGCCTATACTAAGTAGAGAGTCAAGGGCAGATTTAGGACAATTTTTTCTCTTACCTCACATTTACAGGCACCTGAAGCCGCAAAAACATTCCTCTTTCATCCTTCTCAAAAATAGGTGTTTCCACAATAGTCTCACAGAGATAATCCCCTGCAATGGTATATCCGTTCTTTTCCACCTGATCAAGAAGCTTACATGCCAGCTCCTTTTCTGTATCAAAACTGCTGCAGTAAATGCATTGATACATTCCCGCCGGGATCTCTGTAATCTCATCAGGACGGAACCTCTCCGCATCTGCCCGGACATAAACTTCCGTGGAAACAAATTCCCGCTTCATCACCTTATCTTTGCGCCAGATGGTCCCTGGATTGCGGTAATATATATGCTCCACATTCCGATCTGCCAAGGCGTGTTTTAACTGCAAAAGGCTGTGTTCATAAAATTCCAGCCCTTCTTCAAAGTAATTATTCCCGCTGTCCAGCACGATAATACTGCGTCTGGGGATATATTCCAGGGTAATAGTACCTGCAGGCGGAGCCACACGGTACTGTTCAAAAGACTCCAGCGTGCGTTTTACTGCCTCTTTCTGTTCTGACAGCCGTCTCATCTCTGTACCGATCTGGTCTAAGGTATTGCGAAGTTCCCCTTCCAGGCTTTCAATATTCCCGTTTTCAAAATATGCCCCAATCTCTTTCAGGCTAAGGCCGCACTGCTTCAGGCTGCCTATCAGATCCAGCTTGGCACACTGCAGGATACTGTAATACCTGTATCCGGAGCCTGCATCTACTGCTACCGGCTTTAGCAGCCCCATTTTATCATACAATCTTAAAGTCTGGATGCTGATGTGGTTGATCCTGGCCATCTGACCAATACTCAGATCCATAATTTTCACCCCCGTACACCCCAAATTTTTTTGTAAAAATGCCTCAGTTTTTGTCTATACCTATCTATACTTACTATAGAGTTTTACCGTTCTGTCATGGCTGAACCGTAACTGACTTCGGTTCCAGTGATGCCCTGATCTTCTTCATTACAAAAAGATAAGACACACCTGTAAACAAACCTGCACTGAGCCATGCAGCCGGATCGCAGAAACAGGACAACGCATAGCTGTGAACACGCATGGCGATCATAGCCACACTCAATCTGGCTACCAGTTCCACTACACCTCCCATCATTGGAAGGAAACCATAGCCGCATCCCTGCATGGTATTTCTGAAAATAAATATCGTACTAAGAGGAATATAAAACAATGTACAGATGGTAATATAAGTCCTTGCCCAGGGCATCATAACCGTAAGGTCCACATCTCCTGAGAAGAACAAGCCCAGCGTCACACCTAAGAGCAGGGATACCAGCACGGCTGATACAACAGAGTAGATCACATCGATCAGCAATGCTGCCTTAACACCGTCCCGGATCCTCTTTGCATCTCCTTTTCCGTAGTTCTGGCCGCTGTAAACTGCCATGGTCTGTCCCATAGCCACCATTCCCTGTGTCAGCAAACTATGTACCTTGCAGGCTGCAGTATAGGCGGCTACTGCCTCTGAACCGAAAAGATTGATAGCTGACTGCATGATCATGGTTCCGGAAGAAGTAATTGCAAACTGAAGAGCCATGGGAATACCCATCTGCAGCTGATAGCGGGTATCTCTTCTGGTAAGACGCCAGTGCTTTTTCTCCGGCACCAGGGCAGGCACTTTCAAAAAAATGTATCCTGCACACAAAACAGCCGATACTCCCTGTGACAGATTGGTAGCCCAGGCTGCTCCCGCCACTCCCGTTTTCAGGACTACAATAAAAAACAGATCCAGACCTACATTTAAGCAGGCTGAAAAAACAAGGAAAAATAAAGGTGCCTTGCTGTTTCCAACTGCTCTTAAATAAGAGGACAATAAGTTATAAAATACATTGGCGATCATTCCCAGGCTGATCAAAATGATATAGGTATATGCCTTATCAAAAATATCATCCGGCGTATTCATCAGATGCAGCAGCGGGTTCATGATCCTACAGCTTAAAACAGTAAAAAGAATGGCACCTATAATAGATAAAAGAACGCCGTTGGTCACGCTTTCTTTTACCCCTTCCTTTTTTCCCGCACCAAACCGCTGGGCCGTAAGAACGGAAAAGCCGGCTGTAATGCCCTGTGCAAAACCGTTGAGCAAAAACATAATGGTTCCTGTGGAGCCAACTGCCGCTAAGGCATCTGCTCCCACAAAGCGGCCTACGATGATCGTATCCGCCATATTATAAAGCTGCTGGAAAATATTTCCAACTGCAAGAGGCAATGTAAACATAAAAATAACTGACAGTGGATTGCCCCTGGTCATATCCTGTTCCATAATTTTCTACCTTTCTTATCTTATATCAAAACAGATCATAAATAAACGCGGACTCAGGTTCCGCGCAACATAGCATAGCACACTGTCCGTTAATTGTCATTGAAAATTTTTTACTCTTTCACAGATTTTTTGGCAGGTGATTTTTCAATGATCCCATAAGATCATGTATATTTTAACTGTCTCCGGTCCATACTGGCTATGTATAAGGAGGTAAACTGCCATGAAAAATACGGCACTGGACGCTACAGCTCTTACCTTATCCATTATCGGAGCTGTAAACTGGGGGCTGATCGGCCTTTTTAAGTTTGACCTTGTTGCATTTCTTTTTGGAAGCATGACATTGCTGTCACGGATCATCTATACCATAGTAGGCATATGCGGTATTTATCTCATCAGCTTTTATGTCAAAAAAGAATAAGGGGGCATCTCAGCCCCCCGTTCTTTTAAACCATTATCCATTCATTCTCTTATCATAAGCCTCTTTCAGGCTGCATTTTAATGTAATTCCCAGATCTGCAAATACTCTGTCCAGTCCGGCCATCACAGCTTCTACTTTTTCAGGATATGCATTTTCACCCATATGACCGATACGGATCACCTTTCCTGCAAAAGCACCGAAAGAACCTGCTAACATAATGTTGCATTTTTCCTTCATTGCAGTAAGGATGGCTGTATCTGTGGTTCCTTCCGGAACATTAAATACAGTGACTGTATTGGAAAAACCGGTTTCCTGGTATAATTCCAGTCCTGCTTCCACTACCGCTCCTCTCACTGCTTCACCGATCTTTGCGTGGCGCTCTAACATGCCCGGATCATTTTTAATATTATCAAAGGCCTGACGCAGACCATAGATATCACTGATCGGCATAGTATATGGGAACCACTGCTTCTCATAGTAGCCGTCAAATGCCAGGATATTTGCATAGAAAGACGCAACCGGTGTTTTTCTGGAACGCATTGCCTTATAAGCATCATCACTGATGGTAACAAAACTTAATCCTGGAGGTGCGGAAACTGCCTTCTGGGAACCGCCGCACAGAAGATCGATCCGGTAATCATCCACACGCATTTCTTCACCGAACATGGCGGAAACGGAGTCTACCAGGGTCAGGATACCATATTTCTTTAATAATGGACAAAGCTTTGAAACATCATTTAACATACCGCTTGGAGTGTCACAGTGTACTAAGGCTGCATACTTAAAATCGTGATCCTTTTCCAGATATTCTTCCAGCGCTTTTACATCAAAAGCATTGCGGTAATCTGTGGAATACAGGACTGGTTCTCCGCCGTACATAGTCACGAAACCGGCGAAACCTTTTCCATATTCTCCATTGTCCATTACTAACACCCGGTCTCCTTTTTCCGTGAGAGTGGCACAGGCTGCTTCCAGTCCCAAAATGCCTTCTCCGTCCAGGATCAGGGTCTCATTTTTTGTATAAAGGAGTTCGCTGATCTCTTCACAGGTCTCCTTATAAAAATCATAAAAATCTGCATCCAGATCTGGATTGGTGCAGGCAAGCGCTCTCGCCTGACGTACATTTTCCCTTACCTGTGTTGGGCCGGGTGTCATGATATCGTACATGATCATGGTTCCTTTCTCTTATTTTTCTGTCTTATTTTAAAATAGGACGAAGTACCTTGCGAAGCTGCTCTACACAGATCAGAACGATCACAGCTGCTGTACCGATCTGCACCAGGTTTCCAGGAATAGAAGCAACCGGTGCAAGCGGATTACCGTAGATTACGACTTCCGCGATGTAGTATCCTGCAACTTTGATCACGCAGGCTGCGATGAGTGCGATCACATACCATTTGAAGTTCTGGTGTTTTTCATTCTCAGTAAGTTTTCCTACTGTGAAGCCCATCAGTCCAACGATTACAAAAGTAAATGGAGCCCATAAAGTCCAACCGGAAAGCAGGTCAAACAGTCCCATTCCGACACCACCTGCGATCGCTCCGGTCTTTTTGCCGAAGATGATCGCGCCGATAAACAGCGGAACATTGCCGAGGTGGATAAGTCCTCCGTTGGCTGCAATCGGAAGACGGACGTTGATGAATGCCGTAAAGATGTAAGTGAGAGCTACAAAGATAGCGGTCACGGTAAGAAACTGAACGGAAGAAGTAACCTCGCGCTCAGCGGCTGCTGTCTGTACGTTTGTGTTTGCCATGATACTTAACCTTCCTTTTTCCTATGTTTTTTGATTGGGTATACTTTACAATAGAACTGTGTATTAATAAAGAGGCAATTTGAAGAAAAAATAAGGGGACAGTTTGCGGCGACCAAATGTGAATGACTCTGTTGGTATTTGTACTTACTGTTGCTGGAGTCATTGGTAGCCTGAGAATTTGTGGATTTGTTCTGGATTTGCTTTTTTGGTGGTCATTTTTGACACGAAAATTTGTTGGTTTAATTTGCATTTGGTTGTTTTGGAGTCATTGATAGACTGTGGATTTATAGTTGAGATGAACAGGACGACATGGTATGATAATCTAAGATCAAAACAGATTTTTACACAAAATGAAAATATGAAACAGCTTACAAATAAAACAGATTACGGAGGAAAAGCGTGAAAAAAATATTGTCTCCGATGGAAAAAATTCGATTTCCGGAAAGTGAAGAGCTTCCGGAGGGAGTGAAAGAAATCGAAGTAAAGGACACCTTCGGATACTGCACAGAACTTTATCCGGATGTAGAATATGCGGAACACAGTGGAAAGAAACTGCACCTTCAGATCATGACACCGCTGGTCTACGGACAGGAGCTGAAGTGGCCGCTGATCGTATATGTACAGGGATCTTCCTGGCATAAACAGAAACTGTTTCAGAGCCTTCCGACACTGGTGCGGATGTGCGAAAGAGGATATGCTGTGGCGATCGTGGAGCACAGAGAAAGTGAACTCGCACCGTTTCCGGCTCAGGTAATAGACACCAAAGCAGCCATTCGTTTCCTGCGGATGAATGGAGCTCATTATGGGATTGATGCGAGTAAGGTGGCACTCTGGGGTGATTCCAGCGGAGCGCATACTGCCCTGATGGCGGGAATCACCGGAGATGCAGAATATCTTCCGGAAAAATATCCGCAGACAACAACCGAAGTAGACTGTATCATAGACTGGTTCGGACCTACCGATCTTGTGGCGGCGTCACAGTATCCGTCCGCGATCGATCATGATTCCACAGACAGTCCGTCAGGAGTATTGATCGGTGGAAAAGCACTTCACGATCATCCAGAGGATGCTTATCCGGCAAATCCCGTGGTACATCTGCGCCGCAATCGTAAGACACCGCCAATCCTTATCATGCATGGCGGCAGCGATCCACTGGTTCCGTTTAACCAGTCCTGCATTTTATACGAGGCTTTGAAACGGATGGATAAGGAAACGGAATTTGTCAAGCTTAAGAACGCCGGACATGGATGGGGTGGTTTTATGAGTGAGACAGCATTAGATATAGTAGAAGAATTTATAAAGAAAAAATTTTTATAATACAAAGACAGGGAGAAAGAAATGGAACAGGAAACACAGACACCACACAAACGAAGAGTACGATACAAGGGGAAATATCCACGCAAATTTGAGGAGAAATATAAAGAACTGAATCCGGAGAAATATAAGGACACGATCGAGCATGTCATCAGCAAAGGAAACACACCTGCGGGAATGCACATTTCGATTATGGTAAACGAAATCCTTGATTTCCTCAAGATCCAGCCAGGTGAGACCGGATTTGATGCGACACTTGGATATGGCGGTCATACAAAAGCAATGATGGAGTGCCTGCATGGAGAAGGACATATGTACGCGACGGACGTAGATCCGGAAGAATCAGCAAAAACCCGCAAACGTCTTGCAGACCAGGGATTTGGTGAGGATATCCTGACAGTGAAACTTCAGAATTTTTGTACGATTGATGAGATCGCGAAGGAAGCAGGAGGTTTTGACTTCATTCTTGCTGACCTTGGCGTATCTTCCATGCAGATCGATAACCCGAAGCGAGGCTTTTCTTTCCGTGCAGACGGACCGCTGGATCTGCGGCTGAATCAGGAAAAAGGAATCAGCGCAGCCGAGCGGCTGGACAAGATCAGCCGCGATGAGCTTGCTGGAATGCTGTATGAGAATTCCGACGAGCCGTACTGCGAAGAAATTGCAAAAGCCATCACCGATGAGATCCGCAAGGGAAACCGTGTGGATACTACGACGAAATTACGCGAGATCATAGAGAAAACTCTGGATTTTCTTCCAGAGAAAGAAAAGAAAGATACCATCCGCAAAACCTGCCAGCGAGTTTTTCAGGCACTGCGTATTGATGTGAATCGTGAATTTGAAGTTCTCTACGAATTCATGGAAAAACTTCCAGATGCTCTCAAGCCAGGCGGACGTGTGGCAATCCTGACTTTCCACTCCGGCGAGGACAAACTGGTCAAGAAAGCCCTCAAAGCCGGATACAAAGCAGGAATCTATTCCGACTACGCCAAAGATGTCATCCGTCCATCCGCCCAGGAATGCGCCCAGAACGGTCGCGCCCGCTCCACAAAGATGCGCTGGGCAATAAAAGCAGAATAAAGAAGACAGAGGAATGGTCTGCCAGATAGAAAGTAGTGATCAGACTATCCCCAAAATGATTTCAAAATGACCTTCTAAGAAATAAGTACAGGTGAAGTCATCTCAAAATAGGACTCAAAATGACCTGTGAGATAGTAAGTTTGAATTTGGTCATCTGCAATTCAGTTAATTAGATGACTTAATA
>OLNX01002406.1_pt1 | contig 14000 bp, 9 predicted proteins | sample 1672611 | NCBI WGS metagenome assembly OLNX01 (sample SAMEA3136705, study PRJEB25190) | human gut metagenome | reverse complement strand
TTGTTATTATTTTACCAGAAACCTTAGCAACGCCCGATACACCGTTGATTGCAAGGTAATCTCTGTTAGGAGTTGTTGCCTTGATTTCCTTAGTCTGAAGCTCACCCAAGTATCTGTACAAGCCTGTACCCAAGCCTGTTACAGCCGTTGCATTGATTGTGTATGGCAATGAAACCGATGTATCATTATATGATACAGTAATAGCCTTGCTATTCTTGTCTACTACGAAGTTTACCGTAAAGTCGCCTGACGGCAAATCATTTGAAAGCAATGCTCCGTTTGTGTATTTGCCTGTATCGTCATACACATTCATTCCGGCAGAACCTGTCCAACCGGTCCAAGCATACAAGCCGTTTGCACTGAATTGAAGACCTACAAGCTTACCGCCGTCTGTGTCAATGTACCATACCTTTTGACTTCCCGAAAGGTAGCTGCCAAAGCCCGCAAAGTTCATATCAACGCTTATGTTTGTCAAATCTGACAAGTTTTCAGAACCCAACGATATTGAATCTCCTCTTGATCCGGATGCTGAAATATATGCACCGTCTTTATTACCGAAATCTGATTCCATGAACAATACGTCGGAATCCTTCAAAGCCAACGGCTTATCCTGTGTAACATTGTCACTGTCAATGCTGATAGTTCCTGTTACGTCATTATAGCCAACTTTCTTCAATGTGTAGTTAATTTCCGTTCCGCTTGTTAAAAGAGGAATTTCAATCTTACCCGTTGCATCTGCATAATAAGTATTATCATCAGTTACCATAGTAGCATATCTTGTTGTATTGATTGTTGCCGTATAGTAAGTTGTATCCGGAATTTCACTGTCTGTCGGCTTACGAAGCTTGATGTTATCTATCTGCATATGAGCCGTATATCGTCCTGATACATAATAAAGTCCCTTTATACCGCCTGCACCGTTTACCGGCATAATTTCATTGTCAACAACGGTTTCGCTTCCTTTTGTCACTGTCAAATAAGCTGTTGTACCGTTTACAACCACCTTATAGTGATACATATTTTCAATACCTGTAGGGATTGTCTTTGTAGAATTTGTTATTGCCCATGATGCTGCATTTGCAGGAGCGTCCATCTTTAATATATATCCGCTTTCACAGCCATAATTTGCATTTTTTTCTTTATAAGCATAATCCGAACCCAATACTGCAAATTGTGAGCCTTGGCTGTCTGAAGCCGCAAATGCCATATCAAATTCTACTACATATTTTGAACCTGCCGCAAGGTCACCGAAAAGCAAATATTGTCCACGGCTATTGGCACTGGCAATATGTGTTGTATCAACCATTTTACCGCCGTTGCCGTCGTCTACCAAAGTAATTGCACTCTGCATGTTTGGCGATACCCAATCAACACTCGCGTCTGCCGCGTCATAATTTTGTTCAAAATAGACATCACTGTCATCTGCCAATTCAACAGCTTCAGACTGCTCATCTTCTGTTACCGCTTCGGTCGATGTTGTTTCATCAGCCAAAGTTATCTCGCTGTCAGCACTAATCGGCTGTTCATCTGTATTTTCGGCAATTGCTGTTACTGCAAAGCCTGTGAAAGCAGATGCTGTTATTGCCAAAGCTGTAATGATTGACAATAGTTTCTTTTTGTTATTCATGTAATCTCTCCCTCTCTTTATTAATTTTATACGGCACACCACCGTACAATATAACATGATAGCTATATTATATACTATTTACTATTTTTTTTCAAGAGTATTTCTACGACTAAAATATTATCACTGATTTTTAAACATTATTTGTTACCTATATTTTTATAAGATATTGATTTTATATCGTTTTTCCCTTATAATAATAAGTAATAAAACAATTCGGAGTGATAAAATATTTTGAGTAAAGCAACACAATTTTTAAAAGGTGCAAGGCTCGGTATGCCTATTGCACTCGGATACATACCCGTTTCATTTTCATTCGGTATGCTTGCCGTACAAAACGGAATACCTGCTTGGGCGGCAATAGTAATTTCAATGACTAACCTTACTTCCGCCGGACAATTTGCCGGTATGAACATAATTTCCGCCGCCGGCGGTATGTGGGAAATGACAATTACAACGTTTGTGATAAATCTTCGATATATGCTTATGTCGCTTTCCCTGTCACAAAAAATCGGTAAAATGTCGCTTGCAAAACGGCTTATAACAGCATTCGGCATAACAGACGAAGTATTCGCCGTTGCGTCAACAACACCGATTGCCATTACATTTCCGTTTATGCTCGGACTGATTGCAATACCGTACATCGGCTGGACACTCGGCACAGTGCTCGGTGCTTTTATAAACAATCTGCTGCCGACATCACTTGCGGACGCAATGGGAATAACATTATACGCAATGTTTATCGCAATAATTATCCCTGCGTCAAGGAGAGATAAAAACGTACTTTTTGTACTTATCGCCGCAGTTATATTGAGTTGCGTTCTGTATTTCGCACTTCCTTTTATATCATCGGGCTGGGCTGTTATCATAACGGCAGTGTTGGCGTCGGCATTCGGTGCGACGTTTTTTCCGCACAATGAGGAGGGCGAAAAATGAAAATGATTGCTTTAATGGCAGTTATGGCAATAGTGACGTACATAATTCGTGCGTTGCCTATAACGCTTTTCAGAAAAGAAATAAAATCAAAATGGCTTAAATCGTTTTTATATTACATACCGTATGCCGTACTCGGTGCTATGACGTTTCCGGCTATATTTTTCTCGACAGGCTCGGTTTTCTCCGCCTCGCTCGGATTGGTCGGTGCTATGCTTATGGCATTTTTCGATAAAGGTCTTATGGCCGCCGCCGTTACGTCTGTCATAATTGCATTTGTGAGCAGTTTTTTTGTGTAATATACAACTGAAATTTACATATTATATTATCAGAAAGGAACGGATGTTATGAGCTACGATATTGATTATCTGACACTGCTTTCACAGCAGTATCCGACAGTTAAAGCCGCGTCAACCGAAATCATTCGATTGCAGTCAAGGCAAAAACTGCCGAAACTTACAGAGCATTTTATGAGTGATATTCACGGTGAATACGAATCTTTTTTGCACATATTAAAAAATGCCTCCGGTGTAATCAAGGACAAGATTACGCAAATTTACGGTCGTACGTTGTCCGAACGTGACAGACAAGTTCTCGCCACTCTTATTTATTATCCGGAGCAAAAGCTTGAATATATCAAGGACGAAGTGGACGATATTAACGATTGGTACAAAATCACTTTATATCGCCTTATAGAAATATGTCGCGTTGTTGCGTCAAAATACACACGTGCAAAAATCAGAGAATTTTTGCCGGAGGCTTTCGGCAGCACGATAGACGAACTTATACACGCAAATACCGATTACGGCTCGGACAAGGAATCATATTATAACGAATCTATTTCAACAATCGTTGAACTCGGACAAGCCGATGATTTTATTGTGGAAATTTCAACGCTTATCCAAACGCTTGCAATCGGTCGTCTGCATATTATCGGCGATATTTTTGACCGTGGTCCGCGAGCCGATATAATTCTTGACACACTGACGAAGTACCACAGTGTCGATATTCAATGGGGCAACCATGATGTTCAGTGGATGGGTGCCGCTGCGGGTAGTTTGGCTTGTATTGCAAATGTGCTTGCTATTTCCACCAAGTATTCAAACTTTGACTGTCTTGAGGACGGTTACGGAATTAATATGCGTCCGCTTACGGTATTTGCACTTGAAACTTATGCGGACGATCCGTGCGAATGCTTTATACCGCGAAATCCGAATATGGTTTATATTTCTCAGCATGACGAAAACTTTTGGGCGAAGGTACATAAAGCTATATCTGTAATTCAGTTTAAGTTAGAAGGACAAATTATAAAACGTCACCCTGAATTTAATATGGACAACCACCTTATGCTTGACAAAATCAATTACGAAAACGGAACAATTATGCTTGAGGGCAAAGAATACAAATTAAAAGATACCAACTTCCCTACAATCAATCCCGAAAATCCGTTTGAACTTACAGACGCCGAAAAAGAGCTTATGAATTTATTGCGTTCATCGTTTTTACGCAGTGAAAAACTTCAAAATCACGTCAAATTCTTATACGAAAAAGGCAGTATATATCTGACATTCAACAACAATTTGTTGTATCACGGCTGTATACCGATGAACAGTGACGGTACTTTTACGGAAGTTACACTTTTCGGTGAAACGGTAAGCGGCAAATCGCTCATGGACAAAGCCGAACAGCTTGCACGTGACGGTTATTTTGCCAAAAACGGTTCCGAAGAAAAAGAATACGGCAAAGATTTTCTGTGGTTTTTATGGTGCGGTTGCTACTCCCCTGTTTACGGCAAAAATAAAATGACTTCGTTTGAACGATATTTTATTGATGATGAAAGTACATGGGTGGAAATTAAAGACGAATATTATCACCTTATCGAAAAACCGAGCGTATGCAACAAAATTTTATGCGAGTTTGGAATTGACCCGAACAATTTTTCTCATATTATAAACGGCCATGTCCCCGTAAAAATAAAAAAAGGCGAAAGCCCAATTAAATCAAACGGCAAACTTTTAGTCATAGACGGCGGTCTTTCAAAGGCATATCAGAAAGTTACCGGACTTGCCGGTTACACATTGCTGTTCAATTCACACGGTTTGCTTTTAAGTGCGCATGACGCATTTGAATCTATCGAAAGTGCCATAAAAGAAGAAAAAGACATTCACTCAACGCTTGACGTTGTTGAACTTGCTCCGAATCGTTTACTTGTTGAGGACACTGACGCGGGTAAATCGTTATCGAAAAAAATCACCGACTTAAAAGCACTTGTTGACGCATATTTAAAAGGAAAAATAAAAACACATTAAATAAAGAGAGGAAATCCACAAATGAATTACGAAAAAGAACCACTGCATATTTCAACACCCGTACCCAACGGCACTTATGAAGTAACTGTCACAGTTACCGCACACGAAGATATTGTTTTCACAATACTTTCGCAGTCACGCCGTTTTATGGCACAGGATATAAATCTTGGCAAAGGAGAAAGCACAGACATTACTTTCAATGTAAGCGTATGTGACTACCACAAAAACAACGAAGATTACACAAACGTAAACGGAGTTGAAATTGATATTATGTGCGACGGTGATTTTACCGCACTTTCCGCAGTATCGCCTGTCAATATTCCGACAGTTTACATCGCCGGTGACTCAACCGTCACAGACCAGCCTGCCGAATATCCGTACAACGCTACCTCTACATACTGCGGTTGGGGGCAAATGTTTCCGCAATTTTTTAACACGGGCATTGCGGTTGAAAACCACGCTCAATCAGGTTCTACAACCGAAGATTTTAAAAATGTGAATTTCACCGCATTCAAAGACAAAATCAAAAATGGTGATTTCCTGATTATCGAGTTCGGTCACAACGACCAAAAAATAGATACTCTTGACGCGTTCGGCGGATACACGGAGAACTTAAAATATTTTGTAAACTTTGTCCGCGAAAAAGGTGCAAATCCGATAATATGTTCACCAATCAACAGAATTATATTCCAAGAGGACGGAACACTTCTTAACTTGCTCGGTGATTACAGAACAGCAGTTAAAAACGTATGTGACGAAATGAATGTACCGTTTATCGACTTGTGGTCACGCACAACCGAATTTTTTGAGGCGGCAGGAGCGGTAAAAGCTTGGGATTATTTCTGGGGCAACGGCACTGACCGCGATTACACCCACACAAACGATATCGGCGGCAACATCGTTGCACGATTTGTTGCAAACGAAATGATTAAAAACAACGTTCAGCCGATAGCAGACTTAATCAAAAAAGATATGATTAACGTCGAAATGCCAAAACACGATTCAAGTGTCAAACCGCAAAATTCAAAAGAAATCGAACACTTAAAAACAATCGGTCTTGTCAACGTTCCGAAAGCGTCCGAGCTTGCCGACCTTGACAAAGACATCACCAATATCTAGTAAAGCGGACAAAAACATAACGGTTTTGTCTACAAAATAACAAAAACTGCATTTTGAATAAAATCAAAATGCAGTTTTTTATATCTTATCTTAATTGAGCACCGATTTGATTTTCAAGATTTTTAACAACCTTATCAAATACTTTCTGTACTTCATCACCTGTCAAACTTCTGTCTGCGCTTCTGTATATAGCACTGTATGCAACGCTCTTTTTGCCCTCAGGTATCTGTTTACCCTCGTAAACGTCAAACAACTGCAAGCTTTCAAGCATTTTACCCGATGTCTTTTTGATTACATTTTCAATATCCGCAACAGGAACTGTCTTATCAACAAGCATTGCTATATCACGAGTTACGGCAGGATACTTAGGAAGTTCCTTAAACTTAATATCGGTCTTAATATTAAGGAATACATTCTCAAAATCCAATTCGGCAATATATACAGGAGTTTCAATTCCGTATTTTCTGCTTACTGCAGGGTGAATTTCACCGATTATGCCGATTACCTTATTGCCGGCACTTATCTTTGCACATCTTCCCGGGTGGAATGTCGGGTTATCTGTTACGGCCTCATACTTAACATTCTTTACGTTAAGTTGTGCAAACATTGTTTCGCATATACCCTTAATGTCATAGAAATCTACGTTATCGCCGTACATACCCATTGTGATTTTAACAGGTTCGTTCGGAAGTTCACCGTCCGTTGTCGGAATAAATATCTTTCCTATTTCAAACAACTTGGCAGACGGATTTCTGTAATTATAGTTTCTTGACAATATATCCATCATACTTGCGATAGTAGTTGTACGCATTACCGATGTGTCCTCGCCAAGCGGATTTGTAATTTTTACAACGTTTCTCATTTCACTGTCTTTCGGAATATTCAGTTTATCGAATATTGACGGACTTGTGAATGTGTATGTGTAAATTTCGTACATACCTTGTGCTGTAAGAAGTTCGTTCACTCTGTCCTGTACCTGCTGACGTTCTGTTTTCATTCCGCAAGTAGCCTCGCCCGAAAGAAGTGTTACAGGTATTTTATCGTAACCGTAGAAACGCGCAACTTCTTCCGCAATATCCGCCTCACCTTCAAGGTCAGGTCTGAATGACGGAGGAGTTACAGTCATCTTGTCAAGGTCAACCTTGATTTCAAGTGCGTCAAAATACTTAACCATATCCTCTGTCGGAATGTCTGTTCCAAGGAACGCATTAATTTTATCAGGTCTGAAAGCAAGCGGCTGCATATCTGTTACGTTACCCATAACGTCAATCATTCCGCCGACATTTTCACCGCAGCCAAGTGTTTCTACAAGCTGACACGCTCTTTCAACGGCAGGAACTGTATTGTTATAGTCAAGTCCCTTTTCATATCTTGATGATGATTCTGTTCTAAGACCGACTCTTTGTGCTGTAAGTCTTACAGACGCACCGTCAAATGTAGCCGATTCAAAAATAACAGTTGTTGTATCATCCTTAACTTCACTGTTAAATCCGCCCATAACACCTGCAATAGCAACAGCTCTGCCACCGTCTGCGATTACAAGGTCGTTTGAAGTAAGTGTTCTGTCCTGTTCATCAAGAGTCTTTATAACTTCACCGTCATTTGCACGTCTTACGATAATTTTGTTATCCTGTAAATCTCTCAAATCAAATGCGTGCATAGGCTGACCGTATTCAAGAAGTACATAGTTTGTTATATCGACAATATTGTTGATAGGTCTTACACCGCACGCACGAAGTCTTTCTTGCATCCAACTTGGTGACGGACCGATTTTAACGTTTTTAACCATTCTTGCACAGTATCTCTTACACTTATCCTTGTCCTGTACATCAACGCTGATTGTATCGGCGATATTTTCACTGTTTTCGTTAAACTTAACTTCAGGAATAGTGAACTTTTTATTAAATGATGCCGCTGTTTCACGCGCAAGACCGATTATGCTGAAACAATCAGGTCTGTTTGAAGTGATTTCAAATTCAACGACAGTTTCATTCATACCGAATATATCCTTAATATCCGTACCGATTTTTATATCGTCCGGAAGAATAAGAATACCGTATTCAGGTTCATAGCCAAGCATATCCTCTGTTATACCAAGTTCATCGTGTGAGCAAAGCATACCGTAAGATTCAACGCCTCTAAGCTTGCCTTTTTTAATTTTTCCGTCAGGAAGTACCGCACCGACAAGTGCAACGGGAACGATTATACCCGCTTTTACATTCGGCGCACCGCAGACAATCTGCAAAATCTCGCCTGTTCCCGCGTCAACCGTACACACATGAAGATGGTCACTGTCAGGGTGATCTTCACAGGTAAGCACCTTACCCGCAACTACATTCTGAACAGATTCGCCCATATTCTCCCAACCCTCAACTTTAGAGCCTGTCATTGTAAGTCTGTCTGAATATTCTTTCGGCGTAACGTCTATATCCATATAGTCATTAAGCCAACTCATAGGTAAATTCATTATATTTCATTCCTTTCAATTTCCGAATAATATATTAAAACTGGTCTAAGAATCTCAAATCATTTTCAAAGAAAAGTCTAAGGTCGTTAATATCATACTTACCCATTGCAATTCTTTCAAGACCGATACCGAAAGCAAAGCCCGAATATACTTCAGGGTCAATACCGCAGTTTGCAAGTACCTTAGGGTGTACCATACCGCAGCCCAAAACTTCAATCCAGCCCTCGCCTTTACATACGCTGCAGCCTTTACCGCCGCAAGCGAAACATGAAACGTCAACTTCGGCTGACGGCTCTGTAAACGGGAAATGGTGAGGTCTGAAACGTACTTTTGTATTTTCGCCGTAAAGACGGTGGATAAACATTTCAAGAGTACCCTTTAAATCTGCCATTGTAACACCTTTATCAACTACCAGTCCTTCGATTTGGTGGAATACAGGTGAGTGAGTTGCGTCAACCGCGTCACTTCTGTAAACTCTTCCGGGTGCTATAATTCTGATAGGCGGTTTCTTCTTTTCCATAACACGAACTTGGATAGGTGAAGTTTGTGTTCTCAAAACCGTATTTTCGTTTATATAGAATGTGTCCTGAGTATCACGTGCAGGGTGATTCGGCGGAATGTTAAGTGCCTCAAAGTTGTAGTAGTCAAGCTCAACTTCCGGACCTTCCGCGATTTCAAAACCCATTCCGATAAATGTGTCTTTAATGTTGTTCATTACTTTTGTAAGCGGATGAAGTTTACCTGTTTTTTGTGCCTTACCCGGCATTGTAACGTCGATTACTTCGCTCTTCAGCTTGATTTCTTCAAGCTTTTCTGAAATTTCCGCTTTCTTCGTATCTATGTGGTTTTCGATTACACCGCGAATTTCGTTTGCAAGCGCACCGATTTGCGGTCTTTCTTCTTTGCTTAACTGTCCCATACCTTTTAGTACGGCAGTAAGTTCACCCTTTTTACCGAGAAACTTTATTCTTGCTTCTTCAAGAGCATCAATGTCAGTTGCTTTTTGAAGTACATCAAGGGCATTTTTTTTGATTTCTTCTAACTTTTCTCTCATTTCAAAATTCCTTTCAATATAAATTAAAAAACACTCCGTCCCATAAGGGACGAAGTGTGTAAATTCAAACTCCGCGGTACCACCCGACTTCCGATAAAATATCGGCACTCAATTATGTATAACGGCACTACCCGTCACAGACTACTTGCAAACCGCTTTCACCTATGCAGCTCCGGAATGAAATTTCAAATAAATCCTTACCGTATCGGCTCACAGCTCAATAACCGATACTCTCTTTAGGCGGTATATACCTTACTTTGTTCCATCATTGCTTTTAATATTCAATAATAAAGTATTATATCACCTTTTTTTTATTTTGTCAATCAATAACACAAAATTATTTAAAAGGATTGATTTTTTTAACAAAAAATTATATAATTTATCCCGAAAGGGTTGATTTTAATTGAAAGAAGAAATTTTAGATATATTAAAAAATGCAGACGGATATATTTCAGGCGAACGCATAAGCGAAATGCTGAACGTTTCAAGAACGGCAATATGGAAGCATATTAAATCATTGCGTGAAAGCGGTTACAAAATCGAATCAGTCACAAACAAAGGCTACCGCCTTATTTCCTCGCCTGACATCATAACCGAAAGCGGCATCAAAAGCGGACTTACCACCGATTTTATCGGTCACAGCTTATTTATATATGATGAAACCGACACGACAAACAATCGTGCAAAGGAAAGCAATACCTCGCCGGACGGCAGTGTATTTATCGCCGAAGTGCAAACGCACGGCAAAGGCAGTCGCGGACGCGGTTGGACTTCTCCAAGAGGGATAGGTATTTGGCATTCAATCCTTTTAAAGCCCGAAATCTCCCCGCTTGAAGTTTCACAAATAACGCTCGTTGCAGGTCTTGCTGTCTGCAAGGCTATCGGTCTTAATTCAATGATTAAATGGCCTAACGACATTGTTATTAACGGTAAAAAAATATGCGGTATTCTAACCGAAATGTCTGCTGAGATAAATATGGTCAACTACGTTGTATGCGGTATCGGTGTAAATGTAAACACAGAATCATTCGATGACGACATCGCCGACAAGGCTACTTCAATGTTTATCGAAAGCGGTCACAAATATGTGCGAAACGAATTAATCGCAAAATTGTTAAACGAATTTGAATGTTATTATAAGAAGTTTCTCGACGGCGGACTCAGTGCAATTCTTGATGAATACAAAAAGTGTTGCGTCACGCTCGGCAGAGAAGTAAACGTCATTTTCAAAAACGAAACGGTTCGCGGAACTGCCGTTGACGTTGACGAAAACGGTTCACTCGCCGTACAAACCGAAAACGGTATTATTCACGTCACTTCCGGTGAAGTTTCAGTCAGAGGTATCTACGGTTACATCTAAAATCGGATATATTATGAATAAATTGTAAATTGTTAGCACTCACATCCGTTGAGTGCTAATTTTGTATTGACAAATCTTACTTTGAGTATTAATATATATTATGTAAATTAATTAAACTTCAAGGAGTGATTTATATGGCAAAAGGTAATATTTCAGTTGACAGTGAAAATCTTTTCCCTATTATAAAAAAATGGCTTTATTCCGATAAGGATATTTTCCTTAGAGAACTTGTTTCAAACGGTTGTGACGCGGTCACAAAATTAAAGAAACTTGCAAGTATCGGTGAAGCTCAAATTGACGAAAATGAAAAATTCAAAGTTACCGTATCAATATTTAAAGACGCTAAAAAGCTTGTCATCAGTGATAACGGTATCGGTATGACTGCCGAAGAAATTGACAAGTACATCAATCAAATCGCATTTTCGGGTGCAAGCGACTTCCTTTCAAAGTACAAGGAAGAGGACGACAAAGGTTCTCAAATTATCGGTCATTTCGGACTTGGTTTTTACAGTGCGTTTATGGTTGCCTACAGTGTTGAAATTGATTCGCTTTCATATCAAGACGGTGCAAAAGCCGCAAAATGGACTTGTGACGGAAGTATGGAATTTGACTTAACAGACGGTGACAGAACAGAAAGAGGTACTACAATAACTCTTAACATCGCCGAAGATTCGGAAGAATTTCTTGAAGAAAGCACAATCCGTCAAATTCTTCATAAGTATTGTGCATTCCTACCTATTGAAATATATGTTGAAGTTCCTGAGGACAAACACGAAGATCACTGTGACTGCGGTCATGATCATGAACATGAACACGAGCACGAGGACGATACACCGTCAGAGCCAAAGCCTATCAACAACACAACACCGCTTTGGATGAAAAAGCCGTCGGAGTGTACAGACGAAGAATACAAGGAATTTTACAGAAACGTATTTATGGACTTCAACGAACCGCTTTTCTGGATTCACCTTAATGTAGACTATCCGTTCAACTTAAAAGGTATTTTGTACTTCCCTAAAATCAATCATGAATTTGCAGGTCAAGAGGGACAGATAAAGTTATACAACAATCAAGTATTTGTTGCCGACAACGTAAAAGAAGTTATTCCCGAATTTCTAATGCTTTTGAAGGGTGTTATCGACTGTCCTGACTTACCGCTTAACGTATCAAGAAGTTTCTTGCAGAATGACGGTTATGTTAAGAAAATTTCTTCACATATTACAAAGAAAGTTGCGGACAAGCTTGCAAGTATTTATAATAACGAACGTGAAAACTATGAAAAGTATTGGGATTACATCAATATCTTCATTAAATACGGTTGCTTAAGAGATGAAAAGTTCTATGAAAAAGTTAAGGACGTAATTATTTATAAGGATATTGACGGTAAATATTTGACATTGGACGAGTACCTTGACGGTAAGGAAGAAAAAGACGTTTATTACGTTTCCGATCCGCAAACTCAATCACAGTACATCAATATGTTCAAAAATCAAGGACTTAATGCCGTTGTACTTCCGTCAATGATGGATACACATTTTATTTCACTTGTTGAAATGAAACAGACGGGTGTTAAATTCAAACGTATTGATTCCGCCATAAATGACATTTCGGACAACACAGAAAAAGACGATTCAACTAAAGAACAAGAAGAAAAGTTGATCGAAAAGTTCAAGAATGAAATCAAGGACGATACATTGAAAATCGAAGTGCAGTCACTTAAAGACGATTCAATCCCTGCCGTAATTTTGCTTGGTGAACAGTCAAGACGTATGCAGGAGATGTATAAGGCTTACGGTCAGCAAATGGCAGGTATGGCTGATATGTTCCACGATGAATTTACACTTGTACTAAATTCAAACAACTCACTTATCAAGAAAATAGATACATTAAATGACGAGGACGCAAATCTTGTTATTGACCATGTTTACGACTTAGCGAAAATAAGCCACAGTCCTTTGCCGGCAGAACAAATGACAAAGTTTATCGAACGCTCCAATAAATTGCTTGAAAAGCTGTTTTAATTAACAGTTTTTTCTTCCATCGTCAAAGAGGGACACTAAATTTCAGTTTAGTGTCCCTCTTTTAATATGTTTAATAATTCTTCTATTGTATCCACAGTATAATCCGGCACTTCAAATTCATTTTTAGGTGTGTTTAACTTGTGAATACCCTGTTTTACGCATACGGTTTTCATACCCAACTTTTTAGCCGGTGCAACGTCATTATCCACCCTGTCACCGACCATCACAGCATTTTCACCTTTACAGTCGGCTTTCTCAAGTGCTTTTTGAAAAAGTCTTATATCGGGTTTTGATACACCCTCCTCCGCAGAGGATATGACAAGGCTGATATACTTTGCCAAGCCGTACTTTTCAAGGCGTTTTTGTGTCCCCAACGGCTGATTGGCTATAACTCCGATTTTGTACTTACCATACAGTTGTGACAAAACATTTTCAGAATATTCATAAGGCATTTCAAGTTCACTGTGCCATTCTGCCCTATTCAATCCCGATATAATAACAGCGTCATCATACGGAATTAAATTTTTCAAAGCACAGTCGTCCATTAATTTATAAAACTCGCTTACGCTTATGTTGCTCCCTTTTACCGTATCGCTGACGCGTTTTTCCCACGCCTTGCTTTCGTCAACAAGCGTTGAACCGACATCGAAAAATATCCACTTTATCATTCTCTTATCTGACCGTCACCGTAAATTATATATTTAATAGAAGTCAATGCCTCAAGTCCCATTGGACCTCTTGCGTGCATTTTTTGTGTACTTATGCCTATTTCAGCACCAAATCCGAACTCAAAACCGTCCGTAAATCTTGTTGACGCATTAACATAAACCGCCGCCGCATCAACCTCATTCAAGAACTTTTGCGAATGTTCGTAATTGTTTGTAACAATCGCCTCAGAATGTTTTGTGTTGTACTTATTAATATGCTCAATCGCCCCATCAATTCCGTCAACGACTTTTACCGCCATAATATAATCATTATATTCAGTATAATAATCCTCGTCTGTCGCGTCATTTACATCTGCAAATATTGCTTTTGAATTTTGGTCGGCTCTGATTTCAACATTCTTTTCTTTCAGTGCCTTGAACATAACAGGAATAAATTTATCCGCTA
>OLNX01002383.1_pt1 | contig 14135 bp, 10 predicted proteins | sample 1672611 | NCBI WGS metagenome assembly OLNX01 (sample SAMEA3136705, study PRJEB25190) | human gut metagenome | reverse complement strand
TTTATAATACTCGGCAAAGTTCTCTGCATAATTCTTAGCTTCGGGACTTCCTTTTGTTTATGTACATCATTATCCATTAGAAGCAATTAATTCCATTTTGCCGCTATCTACCACCTTGACATTTTCTTCCAATACAAACACATACCTCAATAATCCAGAATGTATCTTTTACATTAGATTGGACAGATTCTTATCAGTACCTTTGCTATAGATAAATCAATTACCAATCTATTTATTTCTACAAAAATATGCAAGTAACACCCAAAAAGAGCACCGTGATTTCTTATTTACCACAAGAGATTAGAGAAACTACATATACAGATATTATATACAGACCTGTAACAAGGGAGATGTTAGAACAACTATTCTCAAATTCAGCTAAGAAGAATAAGCATAAACTAGTCAAGAAGAGAAGGAAATGAACTAAAAGGCAGCAATTAGAAAGGAAAGAGAGGTAGTAAGTTAATAAACCTACGACCTCTCTTTGTCGTTAAAACTCAAACCCAACCTTGAGATTGACAGAACCACATGCCTTGTTCTCTTTGGTTGAGCCTGTATAACCCTCGTTTATGTCTATGATATACCCAAGTCCTACATTAAGGAACATATTACGTCCTAGTGCAAAGCTTGTTCCCACGGTTGGATTGGTGTAGAAGCCATTATTACATGAAACATCATATCCTGCTTTCAACTGTATAAACGGTGAAACCTTCTTGTCATTGAAGTTGTACTTAGCATCTGCATAGATAGGGAAAGCATTATCTACATAGCCGTCTGCGTATTGCGGATAATTGATATACCCTCCACCTATACCAAGAAAGATGTTTGAATTAAGTTGATAGCCTATGGAAGCTGTGAAACCAAAGTTCATGGCATTCTCTACACTTGATGCACCGACCGCGAAATGTCCTTCTACTGCGTACCTCATACCTTTCTGCCTTTCGGGATTAACACCGTACACATTACTAATACAGAGAGCGAAGGTTAATAATATAGTGAATAGTCTGATTCTCATAGTAGTTATTTCTTTTGATATGTCATTTTAGAATATTCCTTATCACCATCTGTCTTCTCTTCATAACATTCAAGTACCAACTTTGTAGAAGTCAATTCTGTAACTTTCAAATCATACACATCTGTATCTGAACCATAGCGTAAAGATAAAAGACCATTACTTAACGTCCATTTACCATTACCAATGACAGAGTTGTCTAATTCATATTCAGTAAATGTTCCGTCTGCTCTAAATGTCAAATGTCCATAATCATAACATTCTCCTTCGGGGACTCTCGACCATTCTTCATCATATTCGGGATATGCAGGATTCTTCTCATATCCTTCTTCATAAACCAATATCCACTGACCTACAAGTTTCTCGGAAGTAGGAGTATCATCATCGTCATCATCACCACAAGCGGTAAAGTTCAAACACAATACAACCATTAACAAGGTCGTTCCAATTAATCTCAAAGTTTTCATAATTGATATAAATTTAATTCTGCCAACCTGTTCCCCTACGGTAGGCATTATTAAATAAAGAAGGTGCAGGGAACTATTAACTTCATCCTAAAGTCAGGTCTTCGCAATACCTTTGGAATGGATAAAGCAACAGCAACCCCACACCCATTTAGAACTATGAAGTCCCATAGAGGGAAACATAATCAAACAGATATGGGTGCTATTGCTATCATCTTCATTCCAATTAATCAAAGTTGCGAAGTTTGACTTTAGAAGATAATATCAATAACACCTTTCGTAAAAAATACAAGCCAACCTTAACGCTAAAGGCTGAAACTGCCACAAAGTTACGAAAGATGTTTATATTTGCAAGAACTATTGTTTATTAAAAGTTGAGAGCTGTCTCTGCTCAATAATTCAAGGTTGGTATGAAACTTGCCAAATCCCCATATAAGTAGAAATTCTGAATTTTCATACCAATCTAATTATCAGAAGCTAAGACAATCATAAGTATTAAGTAGCTCTTCCTGTCTTAATCCCAAGTATCTTTTAGTGATTGATACACTGGAATGATTGAATAGCTCCATGAGCTTGACAAGTGCAAGCTCTGAATTATTGTTATTCATGTTGTAGACCTGTCTGCCAAAGGTCTTTCTAAGAGAATGACACGAAAAATTGCCTATTTGTAGCCTGTATTTTTTCTTAATCTCCTTCAGCATAACATTGATTCTTTGAACTGTGTACACTGTCCCCTTCTGACTTATCAATACAGGAGCATTTATGCCAACTGAATTTATATGCTCATAACAATCTCTGATATGTTGCTGTAGCTGCATATTAATCCTAATTGTCCTTTGCTTTCCTGTTTTAATCTCTGTAATGGTAAACTCTTCTGCATCTAGTATCTGATTCCACCTCAAAGCAAGAATATCAGAAATTCTTAGACCTGTGAAGCAACCCAAAGCGATAAGAAGTGACATCTTATAATTACTATCCCTTGCCAACTTTCTTATTAAGTTCATCGCTTCGCTCCATTGCAGATAATCTGCTGTTGTACTTGAATATTTAAGTGACATAATGTTCTGTTTTATAGTGAAACTAATATAAGTGAATATTAATTTTGAGTTGGAATATCTAACTTACTGATTACTAGCTAAACATTCACTAATATAGAAAGTGAATATTATACTACTGGCTATAGCTAATAAAGAGTACCTATATATAGTATATAGATACCCTTATTAGTACTTCATGTACTACTTCACCGTAATAATCTTGTATATAGTCCAAATAATCATCAAGAAGAATACAATAGGTGAGATTGCACACGCAATAAAGTACATAATAATCCAAAATGTAACGACTACTAACGTTTGTAACATAAATCTTTGATTATTAATAAGTGATAGAATAAAGAAAGGACACCTATACTTTATTATATAGATGCCCTTTTTCTGTATTTGACAATCCTGTATATTCTCAAATACCACTAACTAAGAAACCACTGATAATTATCATCACCATGTAAAGCGGAACATATACCCGTTGCAAGTTCTGTAGCATTATAGGCTCTATCCAAGAATGAATCTATATAGCTACTCTTATTTGCACCTGTGAGCAAGTTGTAGAACTTCCACATAGACAAATCATTCCCCAAGCTGCCAAAGTTCTCGTCATTGATATACGCTTTAGCCACATTGTTAACCTGTGTATCAGTAAGCAACATTTTAGGTATATCTTTCTGATAGCCTTGCGGTAATGATTGATAAAGTCTCATTCTTCCAAGTAGTTGGCAAAACTGATGCTCCGTCATACTGGTATTGCCTAAAGACTGCATCAAATGTATGTGTTTGGCTGCATCGTATTTGTGGAACATTTCCAATACCGCTTGGTATAAATCCCTTGTATTGGTAACTTCCAAGCAACTAAGATAACCGTCTGTAGATACACATAGATTTGTGCAAACCTTACAAGTAAAGCCAATAAACACTTTAAACCGTTCCGCACCTTTCTTTGAATAAAGATTGGTGTGGTTATAAGCTCTGACACCGCCAATAGTAAGTGTTAGCCTGTTACCGTGCACTGTCTCATAGATAGTAGGAACTTCAATAACAAAAGCGCATCTTTCGTAGTAGATAGTCTTGTCACTCTCTAGTAACTGATTGGCTGGCTTATGAATTGCTTCGGGAATCCTACCTTTGATTACATGAGAAACACGAATATCTGGCGATTCAATTTGTTCACCGCTAAAGAATGTATTGGTTGCATCCTGTACCGCTTCAATGAAAGCCACATGAGATAATGTAGCTTCATTGTCCTTTGCGAATACTGGTATAATGCAATCATTCCTTAGATGCTCCAAACTGGCTTCAATCGTATTAGCTTCAATGAATAGAGGTCGCTTCTGCTTAATAACAGGCTCTTCAATTATTACCGCTTCTTCTGCAAATTCACCAAAGTTTCTACTAGTTCTCTGTACTGGCATAATCTGTAATGTTGATTCCATAATCTGTAATTTATTAAGTTAATATTAGAAATTTCTCTGTCTGAAAGCTAAGCAAGCCACAATCAGTATTAATAATCCAATAAAGAACTGTGGCATTAAGACTACTGGCACAATTAGAATTATTCCAAACGTCAATAAAATCTTTAAATTCTCCATACGCATAATAATAGATTAGTAAATAGTGTATTTAAGGACAAAATGAGGGCTTGACATGAAGTGCTATTCATTCACTTTCCTTTGTGCATCTTTATATGTAGACATATACAAATCATTGATAAGTCCGCACATTTCAGAAGTTCATAAGGTTTGTGGGCTGAATAGTGATTCATGTTATCCTTTCTTTTTCCTAATGATTGGTATGGGGGTGTTAGTAGTTTCATGAAAGCCTAGCGCACGATATACATCTGATGCGCTCACTGACAAATCAAATATTTCACTCTATAGCTGCATAAACTCCAAATAGAAAACACTTCCTCAATAAAAGGGAGGGGGTATGATTTTAAGTACCTATATTTTTTGAGTTGGGTATCAAAAGGAACTTTACCAGTAATATATATCACTCTCAAATGCCATTAGTGCCCTTTAGGACATGCTTCCCTATAGAATAACGGACTTATGCCAGTATCAGTATAAAGTTTACAGATTGTCCACAATTCATGATTTTACTGTCGGAATATTGATTACCTTTGCAATATCAGGACAATGGGAAACACCCAAAATATAATTCTCAAAATTATTCCAATTCCATGTTAGAGATACCCTGAACGGGCATAATTCGACCTGATGCGTATCAGGTTTTATTATTCTTGTGACTGTCCAATATTTCTACCATGACTCCCTTATACTAAAGATAAAAATTCTCTATAAAGTGGACATCACTAAATTAGATTATTCCAGTCAAATTAACTTTTAACTTAACTCATGAAGAAAGAAATGATTAAAATTCCGGCAAATATCAAGTATTTAACCGAACGGGAGAAGTTCATAGAAGAATTCGGGAAACCGTTTGAACTTCCCAATGGTATTTTGAATAAAGAGATACCCGGCTGTGGAGCAACTACAGTCGCATTGACAGATGAACATAAAACTATTATATGCAGCCCTCGCAATGAACTGTTGAAAAACAAACATGAACAATACCCTGATACCTTGCTTGTAATTGGCGGAGTAGACACCAAAGAGATTGAGGCATATTTGCAGACTGCGGAGCTTCCCAAGATTCTGGTCTCCTACGATTCCGTGTATAAATTGATTGGCTGTATTAAATATAAATCAGATTGGCGTGTAGTAGTGGATGAATTCCAATGCCTGTTGGCAGATAGTAGTTTCAAGTCTGAAATAGAATTGCACTTTTTGGATAATTCAAGGTCGTTTCCGTATGTTACATTCTTATCGGCAACTCCAATTCTTGACAAATATCTGGAACAGATTGACCACTTCAAGGATATGAATTACTATCAGCTTGACTGGGAAGAAAAGGATATTGTCAGAGTATATAGAGAACGCACAAAGAATCCTATCAATGCAGCATTGGAAATAGTTCGCTACTATCAGAATGGCAATTATCCTTCTGTGTATGTTAATGGGGAAAGGATTTACTCCAAAGAATGTGTTATATTTCTCAATAGTGTAAATAATATTGTGAACATTATTAAACAAACAGAACTCAATCCGGAAGAAGTAAATATCATTGTAGGTAATTCTGACGATAACGACAGACAGATTGCAAGGATTGGGGAAGGATTCAAACGGGGAAGAATTCCCTTGAAGGGGGAGACGCACAAGAAATTCACCTTCTGTACTTCCACCGCTTATGCGGGCTGTGATTTCTACTCTACCAATGCCGCAACTTTTGTCATTAGTGATTGCAATCGCCCGAACACTGCGGTTGATATAGCAACGGAACTGGTACAGATTGCAGGCAGGCAGCGTCTGGCATGCAACCCCTTCAGGCAGTTCCTCACCTTCGTTTACAATGTCAATGCAGAGGAGGTAGAGCAAGAGGCATTCAATGAGCATCTGTGCCGGAAGGTCAATGTGACACTTGACGAGATTAGGGATAACAACAATGCAGGTGAAGCATTGAGAGCCAAACGTATCAAGGATTTTAGGAGAATCCCCGACAATGTAAAATATCAGGATTCATATACAATGTACGATGAACAGAAAGGAGAATTTGTTTTCAACCGTTTAGCCTATGTAAATGAGCAATACTGCTTTGATGTCCAGAAGTTCAATTATCAGAAAGGGGTAATTGTAAAGAAACTGCTCCAAGATAGTAGTTTCGATGTCAGTGAGAATCAAACTTATGCCGTTTACCAAGAACAGTTGAAACATCTAATCAAAAAGGAGCCATTTGTAGACAGGATGCAGGCATACTGTGAATATCGTGCCAAGCAAGGGCTGATTGTCAATCTCGCAATGTCAACACTGGAAAGCAAATATCCAGAACTTAGGTATTATTATGAGGCTTTGGGGGCTGACAGGATTAAAGCTTTGAATTATAAAGAGAAGAAACTGCTCAATGAAATCCATATCATGAAAACCAAAAATAAGATTCGTCATGAATTACACGGCATTATTCATATCGGAGACAGAATATTAACTACTGATATTCAGCAAACCTTACGTGTTGTATATGACAGGTTAGGCGTTGACAAGTCACCGAAAGCGGCCGACCTCAATGAATTCTTTGAGATTCATCCTGTCAAGATACCGACCGCCAACGGCCGGAAGAATGGCTTTGAGATTCGAGGAATATTGTAAACAAACAGAAAGAGGCTGAACTCAAAATCAATTTGAGACAGCCTCTTATTTTTATGTATCATGTACAATCCGGTTATTCTTATTGCTGTTGAGCGTTACGCATCTCAATAACTCGCTCGATGATTAAGTGCTGAATACAGCTAATTTTATCTTCGCACTTAGCTGCTTCAATCCGCAACTTCTCTGTTGCTTCAATGCTGTTTAACACATTACAGACTGTATCAAAGTCATATTGCGAGATGCAATAATTAATGGCCTTAATATATCTGGTTTGTTTTGCAGCTTTCACGCCAAAGGCTTGTACTGTTGCCTTCATCAATTGCTCTGCCTGCGCATAAGTTCTATATTCTTCTTTAAAAAGAGAAGAACTCATAGCAAGGGCTTTGCTTTGTAATAAAGAAACAGTAGTGCTTATACCAAAATATCCCTGTACGGCAGTACCGGAAATAGAGTACTTCTCACCGAAGCTGCGGATATTCAGTAATAATTCATCTCCCGTTACAATTCCGGCATATCCTATCCACTCATCCTTTGAAGGACATTGAGAGAAATATGCAGTTGTTGCTACTCTGCGGTAAGCGTCGGCAACACTATCACATTCCACTAATTCAGCTTGCAGTGGCTCATCCGTCAAACCGAGCAAGTTAACATTGTCGGCTTTATCCAGATAGACCATTACAGCCGGAGCATTATCGGGAAGATTCTTTATTTTATTACCAACGTAATCGTATAGAGGAACATTCTCTGTGTAGAATGGTTTTGCGTCACATAAGCAAACCAGAGTCGGCAAGAGCTTACTCTTATCTATAGATTCATAGGTTTTATTCTTCTCAAAGTTTTTACGTTTGATAGAATAATCGGTGAAGGCAAGAATGATTTCCTGTTCTTCGCCATTAAAATTCACTGTGGTAACAAAGTACCACTTGGGAGCTTCTGCGCTCCCTAAATTTAAAAGCTTCATAAACTTCAATTTTGTTAAAATTATTAAGCGGGCGGTATATAAGAGCGGGCATACTTACACCTTCATATATACCCGGCAATCCGAGAATTGCCTAATTAATAATATTAACAATTATGAACTAATTGCCACAGCTTATCACTTCCAAGCAAAAAGCGATAGCTTAAAGCACCGAGGTGCTGGGGTCGGATTGTACATGATTTCAAAGAGCGGGTTGTTCAATGCTTACTCATCAACAATATGAGTTAATCATTTAACTGCTGCAAAGATAAACCATTTTACTGATAACATCCAAATTCTACAATCCATTATGGTTGATTTCGTCCGGATTATTGTACAAATATAGATTGTCTGTTAATGTCAGTTAATGAGATTTTACCATACCTCCTTACAGCCGTATCTGTCTGGGGGAGAATATGGCGGTTTGGGTAGTATTCCGTACCAGAATCACTTTACTTGTCTTTAGCCTTCAATATTGCCGCTACAATTTCTTTCATGTCATTAAGGCTGTCATTATCCAGAATCCCCATTTTGAAAGCCTTATCAACAATCTGCATGACAGTTTCCACATTTACCTCTATCTTTATACATTTGACAATTAACAGCTTAAGCTCGTCCCTCAAATTGGACAGATTACCAACAGACAGCCGTTCCACATATTTATGGGCTACTTCAAGGCCGGAGGCGGGAGATTGCATATAAGCCTCTATTTCTTTCACAATACCACTTATCTCGCTATTGTAATCATATAGTTTGCCGTTCTTCACATATCCCATACGTTCAAACATGTCACTGGCTTTATTGATTTTAGATGCAAAAAATTGAGTGTCCAACAGAGTATCGAAGGTTATATTATTAGTTGCATCGTTCGTAGGCTTTACTTCATTGAAAGAATTTGTCTCCACCTTGCCCATATTGAAAATGCCATTATTTAAACTTTTGAAAGCATTAGAGACTTTCTTTGCTTTATCTTTACTGTTTAAATGAGAATAAACTTTGTCTATCATTTTTGTATCTTCATGTCCTGTCGCTATAATAACAGTTTCCTTTGGGATGCCTTTTCTACACAATATTGTGATAAAAGTATGCCTTGCTGTATGTGTATGCAGTAATTTATAAAGAGGTTGGGTTTGTTTAATCCCGTTTTCTTCATAAGTGATAGGCTCGTCTAATCCTGCTTGTTCTGCTACTTCTTTTAAGGCTTCATTGACAATGGACTTTCTTTCTTTATAATATAATAATTCTTTATTCTCATATTTGGATATAATTTCTTTGGCTAATGGCAATAGTGGAATTATAGCTCTGGCTTTTGTCTTTTGTTGTATAATGGAGATGGTTCCTGCTTCTTCGTCCATTTCATTATCTCCATTAAAGAATTTTTGCATATCGCCAATTCGTTGCCCAACTAAACATTGTAGTATGAATAAGTCTCTGATTTCTGTGTATTTCTTTATTTGTCTTTCTGTTCCTGTGATGATATGCTTGTAGAATTTATTCAGTTGCTCTTCTGTTAATGAAACTTTTTTGTTGTCTGCTAATTCTTTGTTGGACTTATCTTTCACGAACTCAAAACTGTTTAAATTGCTGTCAGACCATTTGAAAGGAATATCCAGTCTTTTATCTGCTATCCCTAGTAAATTAAATATAGTTCCTTTAATTATGTTACGTAAAGTGTTATGAGGATGCAATGGGTTTTCTTTTATGATTTGCTTTTGGTAGCGATTGATAGTATCTAAATTCATGCTCTCCCATGTATTGGGAATTTCATTCTCTTTGAGAAAACGCTCAAACTTGTCTATGTTAGAACGATATTGTTTCTTACTGCTTTCTGCACAAGTCTTTGCTTCTATAATTTGTTTCATTATAAAAGTTGCGGGTTTCTGTAATTCTTTCTTCATCCTATCTTTATATATGTGTTGTTTTAATAGTTTCATACTTTCTCCAATCTCGTCTGGATGCATACAAAGATAATGCTTAAATTCGATGAAATATTCTTTTAGTTTTGTGATTTTCTTGTTCACTATAGTGTTATTTATATTATCTATCTCTGATAGGCGTACGCTGATATATGCTTCTTGTCTTTTTTCATTCCAGTGGTCTGGATATATCTTTACCCCTGTAGATAGTTTAACTTGTTTGTTGTTTATTCTGCATACTAAATAGAGATTGGTTGGCTTCTCGCTACGTGGTTTTCTTAAATTGAAACGAGCTTGCATCTCATTAATAAAAATCTGCCTTTCCATAATCTTGTTCTTTAAAGTTGTTCTTTAATTCGGTTCTTTGAATGTGTTCTTTTAAGGCAATTCTTTCTGATAAGTATTAATTAGCTCCCCTCATTAAATATTCTGGTGCACAGTTTGCGCATTTTGAATAAAAACCGTATATTTGCACGCAATAATTTTTAAACGCATAGCCCTATGTCATTTATTGCTGATAAGATTGTAATGGATGGGTTAACTTACGACGACGTATTGTTGATCCCCGCTTATTCTGAAGTTTTACCGCGCACTGTCGATCTCTCGACTAAGTTTTCAAAAAACATTGAGTTAAAAATTCCTTTTGTGACGGCTGCCATGGATACGGTTACCGAAGCGAAAATGGCTATTGCCATTGCTCGTGAAGGTGGTATCGGTGTGATTCACAAAAATATGTCTATCGAAGAACAGGCAAGACAAGTTGCTATTGTAAAGCGTGCCGAAAATGGTATGATTTATGATCCCGTAACTATTAAAAGAGGTTCTACTGTGCAGGATGCACTGGACATCATGGCGGAATACAAAATCGGTGGTATCCCTGTGGTAGATGATGAAGGTTATTTGGTGGGTATTGTTACTAACAGAGATTTGCGTTTCGAAAGAGACATGGCTAAACATATTGATCTTGTCATGACTCCGAAAGAAAGATTGGTAACTACAAACCAGTCTACTGATCTGGAATCTGCTGCACAGATTCTTCAGAAACATAAGATCGAGAAACTTCCGATTGTCGGAATGGACGGAAAGTTGATCGGTCTTGTTACTTATAAAGATATTACAAAAGCAAAAGATAAACCGATGGCTTGTAAAGATGCCAAAGGTCGTTTGCGTGTAGCTGCCGGTGTAGGTGTGACTGCCGATACGCTGGATCGTATGCAGGCATTGGTAGATGCCGGTGCGGATGCAATTGTGATTGATACGGCTCACGGACACTCTATGTTTGTGATTGAAAAACTGAAAGAAGCTAAGAAACGCTTCCCGAACATTGATATTGTAGTGGGTAATATTGCTACCGGAGAAGCTGCAAAAGCGTTGGTAGAAGCAGGAGCGGATGCAGTGAAAGTCGGTATCGGTCCGGGTTCTATCTGTACCACTCGTGTGGTTGCCGGTGTAGGTGTTCCACAGTTGTCTGCTGTCTATGATGTAGCAAAAGCCTTGAAGGGTACAGGTATTCCTTTGATTGCCGATGGTGGTTTGCGCTATTCGGGCGATGTAGTGAAAGCGTTGGCTGCCGGTGGATATTGTGTAATGATCGGATCGTTGGTTGCCGGAACAGAAGAGTCTCCGGGCGACACAATCATTTTCAATGGACGTAAATTCAAATCCTATCGTGGTATGGGATCGTTGGAAGCGATGGAGAACGGTTCGAAAGACCGCTACTTCCAGAGTGGAACTGCTGATGTGAAGAAGCTTGTTCCGGAAGGAATTGCTGCCCGTGTTCCTTATAAAGGTACACTTTTCGAAGTTGTCTATCAGTTGTCAGGTGGTTTGCGTGCAGGTATGGGATACTGCGGTGCTGCCAATATTGATAAACTTCATGATGCTAAGTTTACCCGCATTACCAATGCAGGTGTAATGGAAAGCCATCCGCACGACGTGACGATTACTAGTGAATCGCCTAACTATAGCCGTCCGGAATAATAGATAGATACGGTGAACTATTAACGGTGAACGGTGAACAGGCTGTATTGTCAGCAAGGTGTTCACTGCTCACCGTTTGTTGTTTATCTGTTATTGCCTCTGTGATGTTTGTTGTTTATTGTTTGGAAAATAAAAAATGATGATGAAAAGAAGCCTGTTGTTGGGATGTATTTCTCTCTTTGTTGTCGCGGTCTTTGCGCAAGAAGATCCGGTATTGATGCGTGTTAACGGAAGAGAGGTACTCCGTTCGGAATTTGAAAATGCATACCGCCGTTATGCAGAACGCTCAAATGCCCGGCTTTCACCAAAAGAGTATGCGGCACTTTTCGCTCAATCAAAGTTGAAGGTGGAAGCAGCCAGGGCTGCCGGGCTTGATACGACTACAGTTTTCCGTAAACAACACGAGAAATGTTGGACAGAATTGGTAGAATCTTATCTGATTGACAAACAAGTGATGGATAGTTGTGCCCGTGTCTTGTATCAGAAGATGGGACTGAAAGCACGTAGCGGCCGGGTGCAAGTCATGCAAATATTTAAACGTTTACCGCAGACGGTGACTTCCCGTCATTTGGAAGAAGAAAAAGCCCGGATGGATTCTATATACTGGGTGATACAGAATCAGCCGGATTTGAATTTTAACCGTTTGGTGGAAATCTATTCGGATGATAAGCAGAGTAGATGGATAGAAGGTCTGGAGACAACGAGTGAATTTGAGGATGTCGCTTTCTCTTTGGCGAAAGGTACGGTATCACAGCCATTCTTCACTCCTGAAGGGATTCATATCTTGAAAGTGATTGACCGGGAGGAAGCATTTGCTTATGAAGATGTCAGTGGTAGGTTGATAGAGCGGTTACGGCGTAAGGAAATTTTAGACAAAGGCACGGCAGCGATGCTCGACCGATTAAAAAGGTCATGGCAGTATACCCCGAATCAGGCAGCAATGGAAGAACTGTTAACGAAAGGCCGGACAGAACAAAATCTCTTTACGATTGATGGACAGGCATATACCGGAGCTATGTTCACGCGTTTTGCCTCTTCTCATCCTCAAGCTGTCAAACGCCAGTTGGAAGGGTTTATTGCTAAATCATTATTGGATTATGAAAGCCGGAATATAGATAAAAAGCATCCGGAAATTCGTGTTGCCTTGCGGGAATCTGACGAAAACTATTTGGTAAAAGAAATCACACGGCAGAAAATAGAGTTGCCTGCCATTAATGACCGGGCCGGATTGGCTACCTATTTCAAATTTCATTCGTCGGATTATCGGTGGGAGAGTCCCCGGTATAGAGGAGTCGTGCTTCATTGCGTTGATAAAAAGACGGCAAAGCAAGCTAAAAAAATGCTGAAGAAAGTGCCGGAAAAAGAGTGGGCGGACCAGCTTCGGCAAACTTTTAATACATCCGGGACGGAAAAGATACAGGTTGAACAAGGTATTTTTGCCGACGGAGACAATAAATATATAGATAAACTGGTTTTTAAGAAGGGTGGTTTCGAACCCGTGATGTCTTATCCTTTTACCATTGTTGTAGGCGAAAAAATGAAAGGACCGGATGATTATCGGGAAGTAATTGAACAGGTGCGAAAGGATTATCGAAGCTATCTTGACACGTGCTGGGCGCGGGAATTGAGGGAGTTTGGTAAGGTTGAAATAAACCAAGAGGTTTTAAAAACAGTTAATAATAACTGATGTAACCGATTATTCACTATCTTCGTACCTTAAATAAGTAGATTTTAGTTGCCAATGCGAATATTAGTCCTCTTACTGATTACCCTTCTTGGTTGTGGAGCGTGCAAGGAACAGCGCGACCACAAAGGAAAGACTCCTTTGGTAGAGGTGGACGGTAACTTTTTATATAAAGAAGATTTGATGTCCGTGCTTCCGGTCGGATTGTCAAAAGATGATAGTATTCTCTTCACCGAACATTATATTCGTAGTTGGGCGGAAGAGATTTTATTATATGAGAAAGCTGCGAACAATATTCCCGATAATGTGGATGTAGACAAACTAGTGGAGAATTATCGGAAAGCGTTGATTATGCATACTTATCAGCAGGAGTTGATAAACCAGAAGCTGTCGAATGATATTTCCGAACAAGAGATCGCAGAATATTACGGAAAAAACAAAGAACTGTTTAAGCTGGAAACCCCGTTGATTAAGGGATTGTTTATCAAAGTGCCGTTGACGGCTCCCCAGCTGAACAATGTGCGCAGGTGGTATAAGTCGGACAAACAGGATGCTGTTGAGAGCCTGGAAAAATATAGCTTACAGAATGCAGTGAAATACGAATACTTCTATGACAAATGGGTGTCCGTGACTGATGTACTGGATATGATTCCATTAAAAGTAGAGGCACCGGAAGAGTACGTAGACAAACACCGTCAGGTAGAATTGAAAGATACGGCCTATTATTATTTCCTGAATGTGAGCGATTATCGCGGAATTGGTGAAGAGAAACCGTATGAATTTGCCCGTTCGGAAGTGAAAGACTTACTGGTTAATCAGAAACGGGTGAGCTTTATGGAACAGGTAAAGAACGACTTGTATCAGCAG
>OLNX01002356.1_pt1 | contig 14257 bp, 9 predicted proteins | sample 1672611 | NCBI WGS metagenome assembly OLNX01 (sample SAMEA3136705, study PRJEB25190) | human gut metagenome | reverse complement strand
AAAAAAGAAGCTTCAAAAAATTAATTACACTTTCGCTTACACTTGCAATGCTGACAGGTGTGGCAGGCTGTGGAAAGCAGCAGAGCTTAAATGCTGAGACAAATCCGGACACACCGGTATCAGATGTGCAGTTTCCTCTGAAGGAGAAGGCTGAGCTGTCATTTATCACAAGTGCACCGGCCACATCCACACAGGATCCTAATGAGAGGACTATCTTCAAGAGAATGGAGAAGCAGACCAACGTGCATATCGACTGGACATGCTTCGTTTCAGACCAGTTCTCTGACAAGAAGAATCTGGCATTGGCGCAGTTTGGTAATCTGCCGGATGGACTGTTTAATGCAGGTATGAGTGATTACGACCTGCTCAGATATGCAAAGCAGGGTATTATCATTCCGGTTGAGAATCTGATTGACAAATATATGCCTAATCTTCAGGCAGTTTTTGAGAAATATCCTGAATATAGGACAATGTGTACCGCACCTGACGGACATATCTATTCATTTCCATGGATAGAGCAGCTTGGTGCAGGAAAAGAGGCAATTCAGGCAATCGGAGATATACCTTATATCAACAAGAAATGGCTTGATTATCTGGGACTTGAGGTGCCGACCACTACAGATGAGCTCGAGCAGGTGCTTATTGCATTCAGAGATCATGCAGACGAGCTTGAGAAAGAGTTTGATATCGAGGGCGGGGTTATTCCTATGTCATTTATTATAAACAACGGTGACCAGGATCCAGCCATCCTCATGAACGGCTTTGGTGAGGGTTATGGTGATACAGGTGACCACTTTGCAGTAACAGATGAGGGAAAAGTCATCTATGCTCCGACACAGGAGGGCTACAAGGAGGGTATCGAGTGGCTTCACAAGCTTGTCACAGAGGATTTGATTGACCCTGAGGCATTTACACAGGAGTGGTCAACCTACGTAGCAAAGGGTAAAAACCACAGATACGGGCTTTGCTTTACATGGGACATTGCAAACATTGACAATAACACAGATTACGTCATGCTTCCTGCTCTCACAGGACCTGACGGAGTCAGAAATATCACCAGACAGAACAACAGTGAGACGAGTGGTTTCGACAGAGGACGATGCGTACTGACATCAAGCTGCAGGGATACGGCTTTGGCAGCCGCGTGGATTGATCAGATGTATGCTCCAATCCAGTCTCCACAGAATAACTGGGGAACATACGGTGAGAAAGATTCGTTCAATATATTTGAGATGAGTACAAACGCTGACGGCGGACAGATGTTAAAGCATATGGATCTTGGCGATCAGTCACCGGTTGAAGTGCGTGAGGCACAGTCAGTAAACGGACCGCTTGCTGTTTTAAACGAGTACTATGATGTTTATGTGACAGAGCCTGCAGATGCCAAGTGGCGTCTTGACAACATGCATGAGGCTTATCTGAAGGACATGAACAGTAAGTATGTCTATCCAAACGTGTTCATGAGCATAGATGACACCAACAAGGTGTCACAGTACGACACAGACATCAAGAAATATGCTGAGCAGAAAAAGGCCGACTGGATATTAAACGGCGGCATTGATAAGGAATGGGATTCATACCTTAAGAAACTTGATAAATATGGTTTACAGGATTATTTGAAGATAAAGCAGAAATATTTTGACAGCTATCAGAAATCCCTTGAGAGTACGTCAGAGGGCAAATAGGTTACTGTTCATAATTCTGTATTACCGGCAAAGCAAACAGAATGGGAGGATTTGCATGAGCGAATTATTGGAAAAAGCAAGAAGCTACGAGGCCAAAAAAATAGCTGCTACAGATAAAGAGAGTAAACCTTTGTTTCATATCAGTGCACCGGCAGGATGGATTAATGATCCGAATGGATTTTCTGTCTATAACGGAAAAATTCATCTGTTTTATCAGTACTATCCATATCTGCGTGAGTGGGGACCTATGCATTGGGGGCATAGTACGACAAGCGATATGATTAAGTGGGAGCAGCTTCCGTGTGTGCTGGCACCTGACGAGGAATATGATAAAAAAGGATGTTTCTCAGGAAGTGCCATTGAGGCAGATGGTAAGCATGTGCTTGTATACACAGGTGTCACAAGGATTAAACTTCCTGACGGCAGTGAGCAGGAGAGACAGAACCAGTGCATCGCATTTGGAGACGGACTTAATTATGTGAAGCATGAGAATAATCCTGTTGTGACAGGCGATATGCTTCCTGAAAACTGCAGCAGAATCGATTTCCGTGACCCTAAAATATGGAAAGAGGATGAAACATATTATCTTATAGTTGGAAGCAAGGACTTAAACAATGTGGGACAGGTAGTGCTCTGCTCTTCAAAAAACCTGACTGATTGGCAGTTTGAGACAATCCTTGCGGCAAACAGCACCGGCAAAATAGGTACCATGTGGGAGTGCCCGGACTTCTTTGGGCTGGAGGATAAGCATGTGCTCATCTGTTCACCGCAGAGTATGAAGGCAGACAAATATGAGTTTCATAACGGACACAACTCTGTATATTTTCTGGGGGATTATGATAAAGAAAATCATGTATTTATCAAGGAAGAGCCGCACACACTTGACTATGGCATGGACTTTTATGCACCGCAGACTACACTGCTTCCGGACGGACGCCGCGTGATGATTGCCTGGATGAAGTCGTGGGATGCATGTGTCGTTCCTGATTCGCAGGATTGGCAGGGCATGATGACACTGCCTCGTGAGCTTGAAATAAAGGACGGCCGCATCTGGCAGAAGCCGGTTAAGGAAATAGAAAATTATCGTGCAAACAAGTGTCATTATACAGATAAAAAAATAGACTGCTACACGACCTTTGATGGCATAAAGGGCCGCACTCTCGACATGACAGTGGAGCTTTCAGGCGAGGAGTACAATAACTTCACTGTTGAAATGGCATGCGATGATGAGTATAGCACAGCGTTTACCTACAACAGAGTCGCAGGCATGCTCGAGATTGATCGTACCTGCTGTGGCGTCACAAAGGATGTCGTCTGTGTCAGAAAAATTAAAATCGCAGATACAGACAGAAAGCTAAAGCTTCGTTTCATCGTGGACAGACAGTCTATAGAGCTCTTTATCAATGACGGACAGCAGGTCGCAACCACAGCTATCTGTACACCTCTTCAGGCAGACGGAATCTGCTTTAATTGTGACGGAAGTGCTGTTGTGGATATTGAAAAATATGATATAATTTTGTAATATGACAGCATATCAGTAGGGCATACAAATAATAACCGGACAAATTATTAGTCCGGTTATTTGTAGAATAATATACATAATATTTTGACAGGAAAGAAAGAGGTACAATATGGATGTAGTTGCATTAGGTGAATTACTTATAGATTTTACAGAAAACGGTACAAGTGCGCAGGACAATAAGCTTTTTGAGGCTAATCCGGGTGGAGCTCCATGTAACGTGCTTGCCATGCTTCAAAAGCTCGGTCATCAGACTGCTTTCATAGGAAAAGTGGGACAGGATGCGTTCGGAAGACTGCTTGTTGATGCCGTAAAGGAGCAGGGCATCGACACAACAGGCGTGCGCTATGATGACAATGTCCATACCACTCTTGCATTTGTACAGACCGCAGCAGACGGAGACAGAGATTTCTCATTCTACAGAAATCCGGGAGCAGATATGATGCTGACAGCGGATGAGGTGGATTTATCCCTTGTGAGAAACGCAAAAATTTTCCACTTCGGAAGTCTTTCAATGACAGATAAGATCTGTGAGAAAGCGACAAAGCATGCAATAGCTGCCGCAAAAGAGGCAGGCGCACTGATTTCCTTTGACCCTAATCTGCGCAAACCGCTCTGGAAGAGCATGGACGATGCAAAAGAGAAGATAAGCTGGGGCCTGAGTCAGTGTGACATCTTAAAAATATCTGATGATGAGATTGAATTCATGACAGGCGAAAAGGACATAAAGACAGGTGTGAAGAAGCTAATAGATGAGTATCACATTCCGTTTATCTGTGCCACCATGGGCAAAAACGGAAGTATGGCATTTTTTGACGGACATATCGTGGATGCAGCTCCGTTCCTGCGAGATGACACTGTCGAGACTACAGGTGCAGGAGATACCTTCTGTGCATGCCTGCTTCACGATGTGCTGGAGCATGGTATCAATGACCGGAAGGATGACGATGTGAAAAAGATGCTCACATTCGCAAATGCGGCAGCCTCTCTTATTACCACGAGAAAGGGCGCACTTCGCGTGATGCCTGAGAAGGGCGAGGTTGAGGCTGCGATTAAGTAGTTATAATTTAATACGATAAAAGAGATTATACTCTTCTTAATCTATGTTTAAAAACGTGATTAAGAAGAGTATATTTGTTTCTTGCAGTGCATAATTGTATTGGCTATAATATCATATATAAAACAATGATTTGAGACTATACAGGGAGTCAGATATGGTAAAAACGATTGGTATTGGGAAACAGGATTTTGCTTCTGTTATAGAAGATAATTGCTTTTTTGTGGACAAAACGAGCTTTATAAAGGAATGGTGGGATTCAAAGGATGATGTGACTCTCATCACGCGTCCGAGGCGTTTTGGAAAAACACTTAATATGAGCATGCTTAACTGCTTTTTTTCAAATCAGTATAAGGACAGGAGCGATTTGTTTGATTCATTGTCTATATGGGAGGATGAGGACTATCGAAAAATTCAGGGTACTTATCCTGTGATTTTTATGAGCTTTGCTTCGGTTAAGGCCGACAATCTGGGAGATGCAAAAATCCAGATAAAAGCACAGATAGAGGCTGTTTACAAAAGGCACAGATATCTGCTTGAGGGGGATACTCTGACAGCAGACGAAATAGCTGATTTTGAAGGAACAAATACCAGGATGGGTGATGCTGAGAGTGGATTAAAATTAAATATTTTGTGTGAGTATTTTCATCGTTACTGGGGAAAGAAGACGATAATTATCCTTGATGAGTATGATACTCCTATACAGGAGGCATATCTTCATGGATATTGGAATGAGTTTACTGCATATATAAGAAGCCTGTTTAATGCAACGTTCAAGACAAATCCGTATATGGAGCGTGCTATTATGACAGGAATCACGCGTGTATCAAAGGAATCAATTTTTTCAGACCTCAATAATCTGAATGTAATAACCACGACCTCAAGCAGTTATGCAACGAGCTTTGGATTTACAGAGAATGAAGTTTTTGATGCAATGGAAGAGTATGGTCTGTCCGGTGAAAAAGATACTGTAAAAAAATGGTATGACGGTTTTAAATTTGGAAATCACAGTGATATTTATAATCCATGGTCTATAACGAATTTTCTAAAGGAAAAACAGATAAGTCCATACTGGGCATCTACCAGCTCAAACGGTCTGGTAAATCGTTTGATCAGAACAGCATCTGCAGAAATAAAATCTATGATGGAAACACTTCTGGAAGGCGATTCTGTGGAGGTTAGCATTGACGAACAACTGGTGTTTGAACAGCTCGATAACGATGAAAATGCCATTTGGAGTCTTTTGCTTGCCAGCGGTTATTTAAAGGTTGATTCCTTAGAAAAAAGAGGTCTTACGCTTGAACCGTGGTATCATCTGAGCATTACAAATCTTGAAACCGTAAGTATGTTTTCAAATATGTTCAGAGGATGGTTTAATGCCTCTGTTTCGAATTATAATGGATTCATAAGGGCATTGCTTAGAGGCAATGTAAAGGAAATGAACATATACATGAATGAGGTCGCTTTATCTACCTTCAGCAGCTTTGACAGCGGAAAGCATCCTTCGGGAAAATCTGAACCGGAGAGATTTTATCATGGTTTTGTCTTAGGCCTGCTGGTCGAGCTTAGAGATAAATATGAAGTGCAGTCAAACCGTGAAAGTGGCTATGGCAGATATGATGTGATGATCATTCCACGTGATAAAAATTCGCAGGCTGTAATAATAGAATTTAAGGTTATTGATTCGCAAGAGGAGACATCACTGGATATGACTGCGGATAGTGCTTTGAAGCAGATTGAAGAGAAAAATTATGATGCAAAGCTTTTGGAACGAGGATATAAAAGAGAAGCAATTCAACATTATGGTTTCGCATTTGAAGGAAAGAAAGTATTGATAAAGAAGGCACAAATCTAAATGAAACAAAAATTATCAGTTGCACCAACACTCAAAAACTACGACAAGAAAAATCTCCCAAAGGACATTCTTGCGGGAATCATCATCATGGCGGTTTCGATTCCTATATCGATGGGCTATGCGCAGATATCCGGGCTCCCGGCGGTATATGGCTTGTATGGCTCGGTATTCCCAATTATATTGTTTGCTCTGTTTTCCACATCACCGCAGTTTATATTCGGTGTGGATGCTGCTCCGGCGGCGCTTGTCGGAGCAGCAGTGCTTGGCATGGGAATAGAGGCAGGAAGCAAAGAGGCCATGACGGTTGTACCGGTGTTTACATTTTTTGTGGCACTGTGGCTTTTGGCATTTTACTTCATGAATGCCGGAAAGCTGGTGAACTACATATCTGCGCCGGTTATGGGCGGATTTATCACAGGCATATGTACTACAATCATACTGATGCAGGTGCCAAAGCTCATGGGCTCTGCGGCAGGAACCGGAGAGCTTTTTGAACTGTCTGAGCATATATGGGAGGCATTATACCACATAAATGCAGCCGCACTTGTCATGGGGATTGTAGCGCTTGCCATTTTGGTTGTGAGTAAGAGGCTTGTTCCAAAGTTTCCTATGGCGGTTGTGCTCATGGTAACAGGCGCGCTTTTTACATATTTTGGACCGGTAAAGGAGTGGGGAGTGCCGACTCTTTCAGCAGTTGAGCCCGGCATGCCGCGGTGGTATATACCGGATTTCGAGGCAGTTTTTTCAGTTCAAAAGGCCTCAGAGGTAATAGTTTTAAGTCTTTCGGTTGCTGTTGTCATCATGGCAGAGACACTTCTGGCAGAAAACAATTTCGCACAGAAAAACGGATACAGAATAGATGATAACACGGAGCTTTTGGCATTTTCCATAGGAAATATGGCTGCGGCTTTTACGGGCTGCTGTCCGATAAACGGTTCAGTGTCACGAACTGCGATGAGCGAGCAGTACGAGGGTAAGACACAGCTCACAGGGCTTGTTGCAGGCGTTTCCATGATAGCAGTGCTTCTTTTTTGCACAGGCTTTATAGGATATCTGCCGGTTCCGGTGCTCACGGCGATTGTCATATCAGCGCTCATGGGTGCCACGGAGTTTCATCTGGCAAAGAGACTGTGGAAGGTCAGCAGGACAGAATTTTTCATATTTGTTGGTGCTTTTTTCGGAGTACTTATTCTGGGTACGATAAACGGAGTTTTGATAGGAATCATTTTGTCTTTTGCCGAGATGATAATCAGAAGCGCAAAGCCGGCCACCTGCTTTCTCGGTGTGCAGCCGGGACACAGTCATTTCCGCGATATCAGGGAGAGCACAAACATCCACGAGATTGACGGTGTGATTATTTACAGATTTTCGAGCGGCCTGTTTTTTGCAAATGCAAAGGTACTTGTGCGTGATATTGAGGACCACCTAAAGCATGATACAAAAGCTGTCATAATCGATGCCGGAGCTATCGGAAGTATTGATATCACAGGAGCTGACAGCATAGAGTCACTTTACCGCTCACTGAAACAAAAAGGTGTAAAGCTATACATAACAGAGCACATTGCAGAGCTCAACGAGCAACTCAGGAAGCTGGGCTTAGGTTATTTAATTGAGCAGGGCTGTGTCAGAAGGACAATACATATTGCGCTAAAGGATATGGGAATAAACAGACCTTATCCGCTTGAGGGTGGCGTAGATAACGAGGAGCGCAGTGCCTCAAGAAAGCGTGCTGACAACAGAGTGCAGGAGTTTGTCTGGGCGTTTGGCGCCGAGAGTGAGGAGCAGATTGAAAAGCAGATAAAGCTTCAGATAGAACAGCTCAAAAAGACAAAGGATATAGAGGAAATCATGCATGGCCGCTGGGCGCATATGGATGAGTTTGACCAGGATGAGTGGCTGGAGCATCTGGAGGAGCATCTGAAAGAAATCGTCAACATATCAGGAAAGGATGTGCACACGCTTGCGGCAGATATCGAGATGCACCGTCGCGAGGTGCATGAGCGTATAGCAAGAGAGCATCCGGAGCTTGCAGAGCGGTTTGCACAGAGGAGACACCTGCTTGATAAGCATCTGAAGGAGAGAAGGCCTGAGGTCTACAGGATTATCGTGCAGCTAAGGGAGGACAACAAGCATAAATGAACATAAACCAGACACTCAAACAATACTTTGGCTACGACAGTCTTAGAACAGGGCAGGAGGAGCTCATAAACGGCATACTTGCAGGGCACGATGTGCTCGGTATCATGCCGACAGGCGCAGGAAAATCGCTGTGCTACCAGCTTCCGGCGCTTATGCTTAAAGGAATTACGCTTGTCATTTCGCCACTTATCTCGCTCATGTCAGACCAGGTCAAGGCTTTAAACCAGGCTGGAGTGCATGCCGCCTATATCAACAGCTCACTGACCGAAAACCAGATAAGGATAGCACTTTCATATGCCTCACAGGGGCGCTACAAGATAATCTATGTCGCTCCGGAGCGCCTCAACACGCCACGTTTTCTGGATTTTGCCTGCAACGCGGACATATCAATGCTGACAGTTGATGAGGCACACTGTATATCGCAGTGGGGGCAGGATTTTAGGCCGAGCTATCTGGAAATTGCCGGATTTTTAACGAGACTTCCAAGACGACCGATAGTCAGTGCGTTTACAGCGACCGCCACGGAGCGCGTGAAAAATGATATAGTGGCTTCGCTTGGACTTAACAATCCGGTTACTATGGTGACAGGGTTTGACAGACCTAACCTGTTTTTCAGGGTTGTTACAAGAAGGGGAGGCAGTCAGAAGGACAACAGTATCATCAACTATGTGAAAAAGCATGAGGACGAAAGTGGAATAATATACTGCGCAACGAAAAAGAATGTGGATAAGCTGTATACTCTTTTAAATGAGCAGGGCATTTCGGCGGGCCGTTACCACGCAGGGCTTTCCAATGAGGAACGTAAGCAGAATCAGGAGAATTTTACATACGACAGAATCCGTGTGATGGTTGCCACAAACGCATTTGGAATGGGAATTGACAAGTCAAATGTGAGATATGTGCTGCATTACAACATGCCACAGAGCCTCGAGTATTACTATCAGGAGGCCGGAAGAGCGGGACGAGACGGTGAGGAAGCGGAATGTGTGCTGTTTTTCTCAAAGCAGGATATCATGATAAACAAGTTCCTTCTGCAGAATAAGGCTTCAGCAGGCGATGTGGCATCCGACATGCAAAAGACAGCCAATGACAGGAGGAAGATGCAGCAGATGATAAATTACTGTGAGACGGACAAATGCCTGAGAGAGTTTATACTTTCATATTTCGGAGATACAACGCCATGCATCTGCAACAAATGCAGCAACTGTGTGGTTGTGGAGGATGAAGAGGAGGAGACATACGTTGAAACCGGCAAAAAGCGCAAAAAGGCAGCACAGCTTGCAGGGCTTAACGAGCTTGGTGCTGCGCTGTTTGAAAAGCTGCGCAGCGTGCGTACAGAGCTTGCTGCAGAAAAGTCGGTGCCACCGTATATCATCTGCTCTGACAAGACCTTAAAGGATATGTGCGCAAAGCTGCCGCGGGATAAGGAGCAGCTTGCCGATGTGTATGGAATGGGTGAGCAGAAGATACAAAATTATGGTGAAGCATTTGTGATGGCGGTAAATTCATTTGTTGCAGATAACCCAAATCCATCAGGCAGCACGACCGGTGAAAGACCACAGACTGTTTTAAGCGATGAGGAGGCTGCTGAAACCGGCAGCACGAGAAAAAAGAAGCTTCCGTTTTACATCGAGCCACAGAGGCTTGATGAGGTAGAACTCACCGACAAATGCAGGCTTACAGAGCTTACAAACAAAATAAATGAGCTGTGTCCTGCGGATAAGGAGCACAAAAAGCTTGCAGCCTCGTTTATAAACGAGCTTCTTATTGCAGAGGGATATCTGGAGGAAGTTACAGAAGACGGGAACAAGATAAAGCGTGTCACCGAAAAGGGACGAAGCGTAGGGATAGATGAGGAAGAGCGCAAGGCAAAATTTGGTGGAAGCTATTACGCTATCACCCATTCGAAGCAGAGCCAGCAGGTGATAATAGAAATGCTGAAAAAACTCTATAGCGGAATTAAACCATAGGTGTAAATGGACTTTAGATAAACTGGATATATAAATTTATATAAAATTGGATATATACTTGATGCCACATAAGAGTATTATATAGTTTAATTGTAATATTTAGGAGGCATTTTATGAGAAACGAAAAAGTTCAAAAACTCACACTTACAGCACTTATGGCAGCTTTATCATATGTCATATTCACATTTTTACAGATTAAGGTCACATTACCGGGTGGCAGCGCCACATCCTTTCACCTTGGCAACGCAGTCGTAGTACTTGCAGCTTTGCTCTTAGGCGGAGTATATGGAGGAATCGGTGGAGCAATCGGAATGACAATCGGTGATTTACTTGACCCGATATATATCACCGGAGCACCAAAGACATTTTTCCTCAAGCTTATGATTGGTGTTATCACCGGTCTTGTAGCACACAAGCTTGGAAAGATTACATATTCAACCGACAAGAAGCATGTATTTAAATGGACAGTCCTTGCAGCATGTGCAGGAATGCTCTTCAACTTTATTTTTGACCCGATTATAAGCTATTTCTACGATATGCTTATCCTCGGAAAGCCGATGGCACAGCTCAAAATCGCATGGAGCGTGACCACAACAGGAGTCAATGCAGTGATATCGGTGATTGCTGCAACAATCGTGTATGTGGCACTGAGACCGGTGCTCATCAAGGCAAATCTGTTTTTCAAGATTGGCAAAGAAAAATAATAGTTACATAATATTTAGCATTAAAACCTGATTATGATGAGACGAGATGAAAATACAAATATATTCGACAGAGTAGCTGAAATAAGTTTATACCATCGGTTTCTTCATTACAAGCTGACGTGTGAATACTAATGGACAAAATATAATCAATATATAATCAATATATAATACTGCAGTTGACATAGCTTGTTAATTGTCATATTATAATTATAGAGAGGTCTCCATTAACCTTATGGTCTTGAATCGTAGAAGAGATGAACATTAAAGAAGGTCTCCATTAACCTTCGGTAATCAATCCGTAAAGAGATGAGCATTAACGAGTGGGAAGCTTAGGCTTCCCACATTTTTAATCTAAAATATAAAGGAGCAGTATTATGTTTATACTAGAGGGAAAGTTGACATTTATCAACATTGAACAAAGTTACCTCAAAAAGCTGCATGATGCATGCTCAGAGGTGTATTACAAGCCAAGCGGTTATGAGAATAAACCATACATAGGGATTTTGATAAACAAAAATGACAGAAAATATGTAATTCCATTATCCTCAGCGAAAGAGAAGCATAAGACATGGAAAAATGTCGATAAAGAATGCTATTTGGTTTATGAAATGGCAAAGAAGTCCAGTATGGCGCAAGGAGATATTTGGGTGGCAGCAGAAGAGGATGATGTAAAGCATATTCTTTCTGTTATGGATATTAAGAAAATGATTCCGATTGTGGATGGTGTTTACAGTAGGGTAAATATTAATCCAGATGACACAGATACCGATGATGTCAAGAAATATAAGGATTTGCTAAATAAAGAATATTCTTTTTGCTTGAAGGTAATTGATGAAGTTATCGGAAGGGCTAACAAGTTGTACGACAAACAGATGGCAACCGGAAAGGTGGTTAAGTTCTGTTGTGATTTTAAGGCATTAGAAGAAGTGGCAGATAAATAGTGGCGGATGGCTCGCATGAGCCATCCGTTTACAACTATATAGAGGGAGGTATTTAGTGTCGTGCAGTTGTCATATTTTATGATTTAACTGCCGCAACAAAATCATGTATCTTTTCCGGATTCTTCCCCGCTTTGTCATCATTTTCCACACCTGATGATACATCGACTCCGTCAGGATGCACGGCTTCAATTGCCATGCGCACATTGTCTGGATTTAAGCCACCTGCGAGCAGCAGCAGCTTTTCATCGCGGGGGATATTGTCAACCAGCTTCCAGTCAAAGGTTTTTCCACTGCCGGGTTCGATGGCATCAAACACATAGCCTGCGATGCGTGAATCGTTGTGATACTTTTCATAGCTGTCCATATCAGAGACATTGAAGGCTTTAAGAATCGGGATAGCTATCCTTGCCTCCGCCTCTGTCTCCGGAATTTCCCCATGTATCTGGATATAGTCAAAGCCTGCAGCCTCAATCTGTCTGACCTGCTCTATGGATGGCGAAACTACAACGGCGACTCTTTTGATGGAAGCATCAAGGGCTGCCATAATATCCTTTGCCTGTTCGATGGATATATTTCTCTTACTCTTTGGAAAAAATAACACCATACCCGCAAAATCAACGTGATTTTCGTTGAGATACCGTGCTTCAGCAGGTGAAGTCAGACCGCAGATTTTTATTTTGGTGCTGGAATTTATATTTATATCTTTATCTTTATTGTTATTATTATATATATTCTGTGTATTCATATCCTAAGAATAGCATTGTTGCAGGTTGATCGCAAGTGGATATATTTTAAATTATTGAGCATTAATTGCAAGTGGATTTACGTTAAATTATTGAGTATCGTTCGCAAGCCGCGGGTACCCTGGAGCACACACTATCCCGCGAAAGCGAATAGCGGAGCTGCTTAGAGACTGTAGAATTGTGCTATGTAAAGCAGAAATGCCGAGGCATGGACGCCGAGGCAAGGAGAAATCGAGCCATGGATGGCGAGTTTCGACGGTTTCGTCGAGTTAAGAAAACCTTGGGCACAATTCGTACAGCCTCTTAGCTGCGTAGCGTAGCGAACGTGGGATAGTGTGTGCACCATGGTACCCGCGGTTTGCGAACAGGTGTACTACTACAAACAACTACAAATAACGGTTAATACGGATTGCATGCGCAAAAATGAGATGTTATAATGCAGTTAATAAACAGTAATAAAGTAGGAGATAACAATTATGTCAACAGAAGAGATTAAAGAATATATCGGAACACAGCTCAAAGCACTCACATCAATAGCAAGCCCTACAGGCTTCACAAAAAATGCCACAGGCTATCTGATGAAGCAGCTTGAGGCTATGGGATATGCGCCACAACTTTCAAATAAAGGAAATGTCAGCGTGGAAATCGGTGGAAAGGGAGCACCTTTGGTATTGGCAGCGCATGTGGACACACTTGGAGCCATGGTACGTTCAATAAAGGATAACGGACGTTTGCGCCCGACAACTATCGGTGGTCATCAGTGGAGCACGGCAGATGGAGAAAACTGCATGGTTTTTACGCGTGATGGCAGAATGTACACAGGCGTGGTGTTAAATACAGAGCCATCGGCACATGTGGCAGACGAAAAAGTCGAGACAAAGGAAGAAAACATGGAAATCCTGCTCGATGAAAATGTGAATGACAAGCAGGGCGTAGCGGCACTTGGCATCCAGACAGGGGATATTATCGCCATGGATCCACGTACAGTCATCACAGAGAGCGGTTATATCAAGAGCCGTTTCCTTGATGATAAGCTGTCAGCCGCCATCTTACTCGGGGTGGCTCATTCCGTAAAGGAGGAGGGCTGGAAGCTAAACCGCAAGGTCACACTGCTCTTTACGGTTTATGAGGAGGTAGGCCATGGCGGAAGCTTTGTACCGGCTGATACGGAGGAGATGATTTCCGTAGACATGGGCTGCGTTGGAGCCGACCTCGGCTGTACGGAGCATATGGTTTCAATCTGTGCGAAGGACTCAGGCGGACCTTACAACTATGAGCTTGTTACAGTGCTTTCAAATCTGGCAAAAAGCGAGGGGCTTGACTATGCAATCGATGTTTATCCGCACTATGGCTCTGATGTTGAGGCAACATTGCACAGCGGATATGATATCCGCCATGGCCTTATCGGTGCAGGAGTTTATGCATCGCATAACTATGAGCGCTCACACATTGATGGCGTGGAGAATACATATAAGCTTTTGAGAAAATATATTACAAAATAGTATCATTGTGATACATTATTTCATGTATTCAAACAAAGTAGGAGAGAGGTAAATACACCATGAATTTGAAAAAAGTTCATCATATCGCCATTATTGGGAGCAACTATGAGCAATCAAAGCACTTTTATGTGGATCTGTTAGG
>OLNX01002354.1_pt1 | contig 14266 bp, 11 predicted proteins | sample 1672611 | NCBI WGS metagenome assembly OLNX01 (sample SAMEA3136705, study PRJEB25190) | human gut metagenome | reverse complement strand
CCACTTATATCTTCAGCAACTTCTCCTTTTTCTAATCTATACAGAATATTATCAGAGCCATTTGAATACTCAATTTCAGCCATATTTGAAAAAGCCACACTATAACTATATGACTTATAATTCCTTATTTTATCAGGTATTTTAGCATTGATATTAACATTTTCTTTTAACTCATCTACACTATTATACTCTACATAAGGACTAGATGCAGTCTTTAACATCGGTTCGCCCTCTATACTGTCAATACTTTGTTCTGCTACTTCATTATCTTCATTAAGGCTTGTCATATAAAGTTTATCTGCCTGTGTAATCTTTTCTGTTGTAGTTTCAACATCACTTTTCTTTATTTTATTATCTGCAAGTGTTGTACTACTTTTTTCTCTTTTCGCTACAGCATTTTTTTCATATATCTTTCTTGCTGTAGTCATTTCGGTATTTTTTTCTACACTTTTAGTTGTAGTTATTTCAGTTGTACTTTCTACAGCTTGAGTGCTTTCCTGTTTTTCAGTTGTACTTTCACTACTTTTTTCTGTAGTTTCTACAACCACACTATCTGTAGAATATTTATTAGGGGAATCTGGTTCAATTTTATTCTGTAAAGCCCCATATACCACAGCAATTACAACCAAACAAGCAGCGATATTTACAATAACTCTATAATCAAATTTCTTTTTTTTAGCATTTTGGATTATTTTCTGTTTTTGTTCTTCTGTAAGAGAAATACTATCCATAGCTTTTTTATACTTATCACTCAAAATCATATTCCTCCTTTAAAATAACTTTTAATTTTTCTCGCCCACGAGATAAGAGGGAACGAACTGTACTTTCCCCTTTTCCCAATATTTTAGCAATTTCTGGAGTTTTATAATTTTCGTAATAATACAAATGTATAGGCACTCTAGATTTTACTGGTAGTGCCAAAACAGCCTCTAAAACTGTGTTATCCTCATAGTTATCACTATAGGCTTGCTCCTTTATTTCATCAATAGAACACACATTTTTATGCCAGAAAAGCATTAATTTGTTTTTACAAAGATTTATTGTAACCCTCAAAAGCCACGACTTTAAGTGTTCTTCACTTTGTATTTTACCCTCATTGTTATAATATTTAATAAAAACTTCTTGAACTATGTCTTGGGCATCATGGGTGTTTTTAAGATAAGAAATTGCCAATCTATATACCATATTGCCATATTTATCTACAACTTCTGTCAACTTATCCACCCAATTCACCTCCTATTTATTTAAAAATGTTTTTATTTCACTTAAAGATATTCCCTGTCTTGCAAAAACTGAGTATGTTACATCATTTTTTGTGCATAAAACATTATAAACTTTTGTTCCATTACCTTTTATTGTAACATCAGCGTCATTAATTTTCAACTTTTTTACATAAGCATACTTATTATAATCACCTGTTATATCTTCTGTACCCTGTGCTGTTCTATATGTAACTTCATTTTTACCATCACTATAAACTATCTGTAAAATTTTATCTGAAATAGTTTCAAAAGCTACAGCCTTATATTTTTCAGGCACATTTTTAGGAACTTTAGTATAAAAACTAAGTGACTTCTGTGCTTCCTCAATAGTATTAAAATCCTTTATTGGACTTGGCATACCCAACATAGGGCCATCATCAATTATAATAACATCATCAACTTTTTTAGCCTGACTATTTTCACTAATTACCATAACATCGTCATTACTTTCTGCCATAACTGGGCTAATTGACATTAAAGCTACTGACATAAGTACCATTGCCTTGCAAATATTCTTTTTCATAATTAATTCCTCCGTTAAAATATCTTTAATTTTAGTATAGTTACAACGCAACATTCGACCGGTCATTTTATTTATTTTCTTGCGTCTTTCACATATAATACAAATGAAAAACAAAAACCGTTGCAAAAAATTGAAATTTTTTCAAAAAAATTTTTTAACATCAGAATAAATATTCATTATAAAAATATCCCACAGAGTAATTTCTGTGGGATATAATACTTATTCAGCATTTTGCTGTTCTAATTTTTTATACTTTTTCTTATATGCCAAATAGTAAATCATAGGCACAAGAACAAGGTTTATACACATTGAAACTGCCAAACCAGCCATCATAAGAACAGCCATAGGCACGAACATAGCATCGCCGAAAAGTGCCAAAGGCAACAAACCTAAAACTGTAGTCATTGTAGACATCATAATAGGTCTAACTCTCTTACCACCTGCACTCTTACAAGCATCTTCCAAAGGAAGTCCTGACGCCAATTCATCATTTATAAACTCTACAAGAACTATTGCATTTGCCAATACACAACCTAGCAAACTAACTGCACCAAGAAGTGCGAACAATGCAAGTTTTTCTCCTGTAACATAAAGTGCAATAAAGCCGGCACAAAGACCAAAAGGAATAGATGTAAATACAATAGCAACTTTCTTCATTGTACCAAACTGATACATAAGAAGTAAAAGCATTACAATAAGTGAAACGCCTGCTGCTGTTGCTACATGACCCATAAGTTCCATATAATCTTTTCTTTCGCCAGTTTCCTCTATTGTTACTGTATCAGGGAAATCTGCCTTTTTAAGCATTTTTGTAAGTTTATTCTGCATATCAATATCAGAATACTTAGTAGAATTATAACAGCCTACAACTCTACCTCTCTTACCATTTGCTCTTGTAATTGTTGTAATCTTAGGATTAAGGTCAACATTAGCAAACTGATTTACAGCATACTTTTTGCCACTTATAGAGGACTTAACTTTGAAATCCTGAATTTGTTCTCTTGAATCAATATCAGAGTCCAAAACAATGTTATATTCTTTATTACCATTTTTAAACTGTGAAACTGTTCTGCCCAAAAGTGCATAACTAAGTTCATTCTGAGCTTCAGCCTTTGTAAGACCAAGAGTATTTAACTTTAATGTATCCATATCTACATAGTAGTTATAGGTATTTACTTCATTATCATTTATAATACCCTTTGTACCCGGAATACTTGCAAGCATATCATTTACTTGCTGTGCAGCTGAGTTCAAATCATCAAGATTATCGCTATATAACTTAACTTCAATAGGCTTTGCTGTAAGTGACATAATACCAAGTTCATCAACCATAAAAGTCGCTCCACCTACTCGTGAAGAAAGCTCATCCTGTAAATAGTCAACCATTTCGCTAGTAGTTTTAAATCTACCGCCCTTTTTCAAGTCAATCTTTACAGAAAAATCGCCAAGGGCATTACCCTGACCTAAAGGTCTGATTGAATAATCATATCTAGGAATAGCCTTACCTACACCGGCAAGATAATACTTTGTTTCTGGCTGTTCATCAAGAACTTTTTCAACATTATCAATAACTTCTCTAGTTTTTGAAAGTGAAGAATCGTTTGTACCATTTACTGTAATTGTAATAACATCCTTATAAGCCTTTGGAACTACCTCAAAGCCAAGTTGAGTAGCTAAAAGAAGACCTACAACAATAATAGCAAATGAAGAAACAAAAGTAATCAACTTATGATTAAATGTCCAAGCAGAAACCTTGTTATAGGTATCTATTAATTTGCCATCGCCCTTTTCATTTTTCTTATGCTCTTTTTTCTTCAAGAAGAAATAGCACATAAGAGGTGTTATAACTATTGAAACCAAGAAAGAAAGTACAAGGCAAGTTATAATTACTGATGGGAATGTAAATGCCAACTGGTGGTAAGCTCCCGGTAAAGTTAAAAGAGAGGCAAAAGCTGCTACAGTTGTAAGCATTGAAACAAATACAGGAACTATAACACTAGATGTACCCTCAATAACAGCATTTCGTTTATCAAGTCCCGCATCTAACTGTGTCTGTATAGAATCACTTACTACAACGGCATTATCAACCAGCATACCTAGTACAACTACAAGACCGGCTAAAGATACGAAGTGAATATCTAAGCCAAACAACTTCATAACTATAAAATTACCCAATATAGCAAGAGGCATAGCAAAAGAAATTACAAAGGCATTTCTTAAATTCATACCTACCATAATAACTAATATTACAAGTACAATAGACTCAATAAGATTAACTATAAAGCCGTTTACTGAACTATCTACATCTGTAGGTTGGAAATATACAGTATTTGCTGTTATACCCTCTGGTAATGTTTTACTATAATTATCTATTGTCTTTGTAAGTACATCGGCTAATGAAACAGCGTTTACACTATCATCAAAGTATACAGCTATTACATCACTTTTTTGCTTATTATAAAGGTAATAAGCATCATCTTCCGGAACATCAGTTGTAATAGTAGCAATATCTTTTAATCTAGTAATAACGCCACTATCTGATGCACCAATTACCAAGTTACCAATGTCATCAACTGTTTTAAATCTGTCAGTTGCGTCTACACTAATTTTATTATCGTCTACTTTTATTGAGCCTGTAGGAACAACTTTATTCTGTGCACCAATGAGAGTTGCAATTTCAGCCATTGAAACAGACTGATTATTTAACTTGCTACTATCAACAACAATCTTAATTTCTGATGAAACATTACCAGAAATTGAAACCTTTGATACACCGTCAATATCTCTTAAATCATCAGCAAGCACATTTGTTCTCTGATTTAATTCATCATTTGAAATATTGTCCCCAGAAACAGCAACTAAAACACCAGCTACATCCATTATATCGTCATCAACTCTAATGTAGCTAACTCCTGATGGCAATTCAGACTGGAGAGCATTCATTTTAAGTCTTAAATCGTCCCAAGCATCGTCTACTTCGTCTTGTGACAAATTCATATTAAGAACAACACTTGTTGTACTTACATTTTCTGAAATATTTGTAGTACAATTGTCATATCCGTTAAGCTCCATACATTTTTGCTCAACAGGTTTTGCAACTAATTCTTCCAATTCCTCAGCTGACGCACCAGGATATACAACAGAAACTGCAGCAACTGGTACTATAACCTTTGGGAAATGCTGTTTAGGAATCATAACATAAGATACCAAACCACCTATAAGTACAAGTATCATTATGAGAATAATCATAGGTTTTCTATCCAGAATACCTGCTACGAAATTCTTTTTACCCATATATTATTCCCCCTCTACCTTTACTGTATCATTTTCTCTCAGGCTTCTTACGCCGTCAGTAATAATAGTGGCAGTTGGGTCATCAATTTTTACTTCTACCTTGTCGCCGTCAATACTTCCTCTTACAACCTGTTTTTTATAAACCTTGTTTTCTGAATTTATTGCATAAACATAGTCAACACCATCCATATTAAATACAGCATTAATAGGAACATAACAGCCTGTAGCATTACCTGTTACAATCTTTACATTAACAGTTTCGCCAATAGTAAATTTATCAGCAGGAACAGATATATCTACAGCATAAGTTCTTGTATCCTCATTAGGGTACTGTGCTATAGTAGATATTGTGCCTGTTACACCGTCTTTAATTATAGCCTTTCCGCCTAACTTAATTTTAGAAATATCCTCATCAGATACTCCTACAGATACCACCATATCTGTACTCTTTGCTACAACAACTGGATAACCGGCAGCTATTACTTCGCCCTCCTTATAAGGAAGTTCCATAACATATCCGTCAGCATCAGCTGTTATTGTAGAGTCGTTAATATTCTTCTGAATAATATCTCCACTTGTATTAGCAGAATTTACAGCAGCCTGTGCAGCCTTAACATCTTTATCCTTACTTACATAGAGATTATTAAGTGTATCTTGAGCTGTCTTTTTCTTATCATAAAGTGAGCTAACTTCTGCTTTTTTAGACTGTAATTTAGCCTTTGCACTATTAAGTTACCTTAGTATCATATTCTGCCTGTTTAGAAACAAGGTTTGTTTCCAAATCCTTTACATCACTATCTGAAACACCACCAGCATTATTTAACGCCTTTGCATCACTTAATTTTTGTTTAAGTCTGTTTAAAGCATTTTCAGCTGCATCAAGAGCAACTTGGTTTGCATCAATAGATTTTTGACCAGCCTCAATACCCTGCTCTGCTGCTGCAATAGAAGTATTAAGTGTTTCAATACTTGTTTTTGCAGCCTGTATGTTTGTATCATAAGTGCTAATAGTCTTTTCAAGGGTAGCCTTTGCAGTTTCAGAAGTATTGCCACTTATATCTGCTGTATATTGCAAAGTCTTAGTGTCCATAGTAGCCAAAACATCGCCCTTTTTGAACTTCTGACCCTTTTCTACATTTATTGTAGCAATCTTACCACTCATTAAAAATGAATAGTTCTTGGTATCCTTAGCCTTTACAACTCCAATATATGTTAAGCCATCTACCAATGACTGTTCCTGAACTGATTGAGCTTTTACAATCTTAGGTGTAACTTTGACATCTTCGTCTTTTTTAGTTCCACAACCTGACAATAGGGAAACACAAAGTAAAGATGCAGTCACTATCGCTACATTTCGCTTCATATATATTCCTCCTTAAAACATTTTATTGCCGTATATTAACAGCAATTTGCCTTATAACAGTATTTTATATTTTTATTATAAATTTATCAATGGGCAATATTTCCGTTAAAGTGACTTATTACACATTTTATGTCAAAAATGTGTAATAAACCTTAAAAATATTAAATTTCGATTAAAAAACAATTAGTTTTTGCTAAATTTAATCTCCATATTCAATATTTATATAAAAAAAGGGAACGCAAAAGCGTTCCCAAAAAAATCAATATAATTATTTTTCACAAGGCATCTTGAATGTTGAATCAAGGCTCTTCTGTAATACATAAGTTGCATCAGCAGCTGTAAGAACTCCACTCTTATCAACATCAATATAAGTCATATACTTATCTGTAACTGTTTCAAGAGTAGTAGGAGTGTCTGTTAATACTTTCTGCATAATCATAGCAGCATCGGCAGCTGTAACTGTTGTATCGTTATTAGCATCGCCATAAACATAAGTTTCGCCTTCAGAAACTACACCAACAACAGGCTTAGTTACTGTAAGTGTTCTTTCTGTATCAGAAGTAGCTGTTACAAAGTAAACGCTACTAATTTCAGATACATCAATAGCTGCTGTTAATGGAGCCATATCATCAATAGTAAGTGTAACTGTCTTATTATCAATATCAAATTCAAACTTATAGTTATAAGTCTTATCTAATTCAAGAGCAGTTGTTGATGAAACATATTCCTTGTTGATACCTCTTAAAGCAAGGTTCTTATTTGCATCAGTTGTGAAAGCAGCAATTTCGTTTGCTTCGCCTGCTGCATTAATACCCTTTACACGACAGAATGCCCATTTACTACCTGCTTTACCACCAGCTGTAAGCTTACCTGTAATAACAAGCTTGCCACTCTTTTGTGGTTCAAATGTATTGTTCCATGCACTTGAAGCATTTGTTGCATTATCCTGTAAGAGATATTCGTCTGTATCAGCAAAGTAGAGTACATCTACTGTACCATCTGGAGTAACATTAGCTGGTTCAAAAGTCTTTGATGAAGAAACATCAAGGTGCTTTAAACCGTCATCTACTGTAGTTGTTTCTGTTGGTGCTTCAGTAGTGATTTCTGTTGTAGTTTCTGTAGATACTGTAGAAACTGTTACATCAGGGTTTGTATTTATAGAACCTGCATCAGCCTTTGTATCTTCAAGAACACCTGCATAAGTAGAACATTCAGCCTTTGCCTGTTCAGCTGTATTCATCTTTTCTACATTACTTGCACCATTGCTGTAATAGAACACACTTGAGTTTGTATCAAAACTTGGGTTTGCATTCTTATTACCAGTTGTTGTAAGAGCTGCATCTCTTGATGCATCATTCATAATGTTATCTCTCTTAGTGTACTTAGAAGAAGTAAGTATATCGCCAACAGCCTTTATAGCTGGGTTACCTTCTGAACTACTTGCTGTTACCTTATAGCAGTTTGAAGAACCTTCAAAATACTGATTTTCACTTAATACTAAAGCACTTGCTCTTGCATCAATACAAGTACCACAGTTAAGGTAATAGTTGTTGTACATATGAAGATTTACCTGTCTTGTAAGTGGAAGTCTTGACTTACAACCATTGAAGAAGTTGTGGTGGTATGTATAGTTATAACTCTTTACTGAGTCAGAACCACCATTAAGGCTTGTCTTATGTGTCTGGTTATATCTACAGTAAGCAATAGTTACATTAGAATTACCATTCATATCTGTAGCACCATCACCATCACCCTTATCCTGTTCTTCTGTAACGTCATACTTGTTTTCGCCTATGTTAAATACACAGTTGTGAAGCCAGAAATACTTTGAATCTTCTGCAGCACAGGCATCTTCAGGATACTTTGAGAAAGTAAGGTTTCTTACTTCAACATCCTGACAATTACTCTTGAAAGTGAAACCCCACTTTAAGATATTAGCATCATCGCCAATACCTTCAACAGTAAGTCCACCCTTAGAACCAGCTACATCAAGCATATTAAAGTATGAATCTTTGCCATTTGAAATAACCTTATCAATAAGACCATCAATAGCAACTACACCATTGTTAATATCTGTAGTCTTTGTACCATCAGCATCTCTAGTCTGGGTATCAATAGTACCAATAATTCTTACTGCAAGTGGCTTTGAAATTCTGCTAGCATTTTTTAAGATATTACCAATACCTGTAATACCATTATATGTAACAGTATTCTTTGTTTCATTTGTAACATAAATTACATCAGCATTTGACTTAAGTGTACCGTCTTCGTTGTATGCACCAATACCACTATGGTTAAAGAATGCGTAACCTGAACGGTCGTTTGCCTTTGTAGTTACATTATAGTACACTGTTGTACCGTCTGTACCAACAAACTTAATAGTATATTCCGTATTTTTTGCAAGGCCAGGAATATCAACTCTACCTTCTGAATTTCTGATAAGTTCGCTATCTACCTTAGTGTAGTTATTTTCAGTAGTTTTCTTGTAAGAAACTTCTGAAACACTACCAGTAAACTTGGCATAGGCATATTCATTCCAGCCATAGCAACCCTGTACAGAAAAAGCTTCTGTTGCTGATGCTGTAGCTACATCTGCATTTGCAGTTACAGGAACAATGCCTAAAGTAGCAAGCATAGCAATACTTAAAAATAAGCTAAATATTTTTTTCATATAGCTCTCCCTTTCTATATAATTTTTCTGTGTAATTATATCACATTTATCCACTATATGGAACTTATTTTTGTAAATTTTTTCTTTAATCCACATTTTTGTGAAATATTACTTTTAATCTTTTGCACATATTAACCTTTTTTAAACTTAATATTTGTTGTAACATTCTATTTTTTATGTTAAAATTGTTCAAAGTACAGTAAGGGAGGCAGTTATGGAAAGAAAAACTGATTTGAGAATTATAAAAACAAAAAAAGCAATCAAAACAGCCTTTTTAAATCTTTTAAAGGAAAATAAATATCACAATATAACAATAAGTGCAATTTCTGAAACTGCCCTTATAAACAGAAAAACATTTTATGCACATTATGAAACTAAAGACGAACTTTATGCCGATGTTATAGAAGATGCTCTCAGGGTACTTTCTCCAGCAAATGTTCTAAATGAAATTGGTACTGTTGAAACCGAAAAGAAGAAAAAAGAATTTATATATCAAACTTTATTAAACTGGAAACAAAATAAAGATATGTTATCTGCCCTGCTTTCAGAAAATTCTGACGGAACTTTTCAGCAAAAACTTATGGAACAGTTATCACAAATTGTAATTTCTAAAAAAGAGGTTGCAAAAAACTTAGAGGGAACGCCTTTTGATATAGATGTAATATGCAATATATATTTCAATACATTCTTTTGCATACTTTCCAATTGGATAGAGGGAGAGTCACAAGACCCAATGCAACCTATAGAAATGATAACTCATATATTTTCAAAAGAATATTTAGGATTTTTAGGACTTTCATAAAAAATACCTTTCACATAGGAACTTTAGCCTTTGTGAAAGGTATTTTTTATAACAATCTTTTACCACTCAAATGGTGTAAGCTGATATACAAGATAATTTATCCAATTTGTATAAAGCAAGCTACTATGTGCTTTCCAAAGAGAAATAGGCTCTTTAGTTGGGTCATTATCCTTAAAATAGTTTTTAGGAATTTCAGGATTTAAGCCCTTTTCACAATCTCTAAAATACTCGTTCTTGAGAGTATCTGAGTCATATTCAAAATGTCCCATTACAAATATTTGTCTACCTTCCTTTGCATAAACTATGCAAACTCCAGCTTCCTTAGATGAAGAAATAATCTGTAATTCCGGATTTTTTTCAATGTCTTCCGCTCTTACCTCTGTATGTCTTGAATGAGGTACATAGAATACATCATCAAAACCTCTTAACAAGTCATAGTGGTTGTAAACCTTTGTATGTTCAAACACACCAAACATTTTTTTATCAAGCTGATACTTTGGTATACCATAATGATAGTATAAACCAGCCTGTGCACCCCAGCAAATATGGAAAGTAGATGTAACATTTGTTTTACTCCATTCCATAATTTCACACAATTCGCTCCAGTAATTTACTTCTTCATATGGCATTTGCTCAACTGGTGCACCTGTAATAATCATACCGTCAAAACGGGTATCCCTTATATCATCAAAGACGCTGTAAAACTCATCAAGATAAGCCTCACTTGTGTGCTTTGAAATATGACTTTCCATTCTTATAAATGTTACCTGTAACTGTAATGGTGTATTACTTAAAAGTCTTAAAATCTGAACCTCTGTCTGCTGTTTATTAGGCATCAAATTTACAACAAGAATTTTAAGAGGACGAATATCTTGGTGGAATGCTCTATCCTCACCCATTACGAAAATACTTTCCCCTCTCAGTATCCCCTTTGCAGGTAAATTATCCTTAACCTTTATAGGCATATAATCACTCTTTCCTTTTCTGAATACTAATACTAAGTATAAAGTATAACATATTTTTTCAAAATTGAACAGACAAAATAAAAAAAAGACTGGATATATAGGTACTATTATTGTAAAATACATTTAAAGGGTAAATTTTAAATGTACATAAAAATATTTTACGGAGGTTTTAATGGAGAAAACTGACTTTAAAGTAATATTACCTATATTTAAAAATAACAAATATTTCATTACTGACTTTGGTGCAGTAAATGACGGATATACAAATAATTCAAAAGCCATTGAAGATACTATTAATCATTGTTCTTCCAACGGTGGTGGAAAAGTAATTATCCCTAAAGGATTATGGTTTACTGGTCCTATTGAATTAAAAAGTAATGTGGATTTACACTTGGAAAGAGGTGCTATTTTACATTTTTCCAATAATCCAAAAGATTACCCTCTCATAAACACAAATTTTGAGGGATATTTTATGTATCGTTGTAAATCTCCTATCTATGGCAAAGATTTAGAAAATGTTGCTATTACAGGCTATGGTGTAATTGACGGAAATCTTGTATATGTATACAGCCAGGATGCTTCCGTATTAAACGGAACCGTCGGCGAAATGCATGCCAGAAAGATTACCGCTCTGTATGATCTTGCAATGAAGACAGGAGCTCCTGTAATCGGTCTTGTTGACTGTGCAGGTATGCGTCTTCAGGAAGCAACTGATGCTCTTGAGGCATTTGGTTCCATTTACCTGAAACAGACACTGGCTTCCGGAATGATTCCGCAGATCACAGCAGTATTCGGTACATGCGGTGGCGGTATGGCAATCATCCCGGCACTTACAGACTTTACATTCATCGAATCCAAGAATGGCAAAATGTTTGTAAACAGCCCGAACGCACTGGACGGCAACTACACTGAAAAATGTGATACAGCCACAGCAGCATTCCAGAGCGAAGAGACAGGTCTTATCGACGGCACAGGTTCTGAAGAAGAAATCCTCGGACAGATCCGCCAGCTGATTGGTCTTCTTCCTTCAAATTTTGAAGACAATGATTCTTTCGTAGAATGCACAGACGATCTCAACCGTACATGCGATGACATAGCAACATGTGTTGGAGATACGTCCATTGCACTTTCCAGAATTGCCGATAACGGTATCTTCTTCGAAACAAAGAAAGATTACGGCAAAGACGTTGTTACCGGTTTCCTTCGTCTGAACGGAGCAACTGTTGGTGCAGTAGCAAACAGAACAGAAGTATATGATGCAGAGGGCAACAAAGCCGAAGAATTCGACGGAACCATCTCTGCAAGAGGCGCAAGAAAAGCAGCCGGATTTGTAAAATTCTGTGATGCATTTGATATCCCTGTTCTGACACTTACAAATGTTACAGGATTCAAAGCAACTCTCTGCAGCGAAAAAATGATTGCAAAAGCAGTTGGTGAAATGATCCATGCATTTGCTGATGCAACCGTTCCGAAAGTAAATGTTGTGATCGGTAAAGCATATGGCACAGCATATGTAGCAATGAACAGCAAATCCGTAGGTGCAGATCTTGTATATGCATGGGACAATGCAGAAATCGGTATGATGGATGCTTCTCTCGCAGCAAAGATCATGTATCCGGGTGAAGAAGCTTCCGTTCTGAACGAAAAAGCAGCTGCATACAGAGAACTTCAGTCCAATGTAGAATCCGCAGCAGCAAGAGGCTATGTTGACACAGTGATTGCTCCGGCTGATACACGTAAATACGTAATCGGAGCGTTTGAAATGCTTTTCACAAAGAGAGAAGACCGTCCATCCAAAAAACATGGCACAGTCTAAGTGAGGTGAGCATATGAATCAGATGTTTAAAAAAGCTTCCTCCGTCCTGACAGCAGTTGTATGTGCCGCATCCATTACATTTTCCGGTGCATCACTGGTTCTGGCAGACGGTGAAATTGACGATCAGACAAAAACAACTATCGAAACAACCGCTGAGGGACTGACCGAAACCATTATTCCGCTGACTGATAAGCAGATTGAAGCATACATGGAATCCGGTGACGACTTTACAGAAAATGCTATGACTGCATGGAATGGTGCAAAAGAAGAACTCGGCGATATGAAAGAGACAGGATCTGTTGAAATTGAATATTCCAATGATGAATATACAGCAACCGTACCTGTTACTTTTGAAAAAGAAAATGCTGAATTCATTTACGTATTCGACAAGAACCTGACACCTACATCACTTTCTGTAGATGTGAAATATTCATTTGCTACTACTATGAAAAACGCAGCACTGAACACAGTTATGGGACTTGGAACCGTATTTGTAATTCTTATTATGCTGATTTTCCTGATCTCCCTGTTCCAGTTTATTCCGGGATCCGGAGCACAGGAAGCAAAAGCAAAGAAAAAAGCAGCAGAAGAAGCAGCTTCTGCACCGACACCGGCTCCGGTTGCCGCAGCTCCTGTACAGGAAGCTGACAATTCCGAGCTGATTGCTGTAATCGCAGCAGCTATCGCAGCATCCGAAGGAACTTCAACAGACGGATTTGTTGTTCGTTCCATCCGCAAAATCAACCGCAAAAAAAGGTAATTGACAATTAGGAGGATTTAAAATGAAAAGTTATACAATCACTGTAAACGGAACAGCATATGAAGTTACTGTAGAAGAAACAGGCAGCGTTTCCGCTCCGGCAGCAGCACCGGTTGCAGCTCCTAAGGCCGCTCCGGCAGCAGCACCAAAAGCAGCAGCTCCGGCAGGTGCAGCAGGCAGCGTAGAGGTTACCGCTTCTGTTCCTGGTAAAATCTGCAAAATCGAAGCAAACGTAGGCGCAGCTGTAAAAGCAGGCGATACGGTTCTTGTACTGGAAGCCATGAAGATGGAAATCCCGGTTGTAGCACCGCAGGACGGCACAGTAGCCAGCGTAAACGTAGCAGTAGGCGATGCAGTAGAATCCGGTGACGTTCTTGCAACCATGAACTAATGCCCGTTGTAAGAAAAAACCGGAGGTGAAAAAATGATTACTGAAACTTTAAACAACCTGCTTCACCAGACGGCGTTTTTTAATCTGGACTGGGGCAATTACGTTATGATTGCAGTGGCATGTTTCTTCCTGTATCTTGCGATTAAGCATGAATTTGAGCCGCTGCTTCTTGTACCGATCGCATTCGGTATGCTGCTTGTAAACATTTACCCGGACATCATGGCTGAGCCTTATACCGACGTACAGGGCCTTGAGCATGCAGGCGGTCTGTTCTATTATTTCTTTACTCTGGACGAGTGGAGTATCCTTCCGTCCCTGATCTTCATGGGCGTAGGTGCGATGACAGACTTCGGTCCGCTGATCGCAAACCCGATCAGTTTCCTGATGGGAGCAGCTGCACAGCTTGGTATTTACCTTGC
>OLNX01002348.1_pt1 | contig 14292 bp, 20 predicted proteins | sample 1672611 | NCBI WGS metagenome assembly OLNX01 (sample SAMEA3136705, study PRJEB25190) | human gut metagenome | reverse complement strand
AGCTTTACCGTGCTCGACCCGAAAGGCGAGCTGCTGCGCAGTACGGGGCATCTGCTGCGACAAAAGGGCTATGAGGTGCGGGTGCTGGATCTTCTGAATATGGAGAAAAGCCACTGCTACAATCCGTTTGTCTACCTGCGGGACGACAACGATGTGCAGCGGCTTGTGACCAACCTGTTCAAAAGCACCACGCCGAAAGGCAGCCAATCCAACGACCCGTTCTGGGACACGGCGGCAAGTATGCTGCTCTTGGCGCTCGTTTTCTACTTGAAGTATGAGGCGCCGCCTGACGAACAGAATTTTTCAATGGTTATGGAAATGCTGCGTGCGGCTGATGTCAGAGAAGATATGGACGAATACACCTCGCCGCTGGACGAACTCTTTGAACGACTGGAAATGCGCGACCCCGACCATATAGCCGTGAAGTATTACAAGGACTATCATTCCGGCTCGGCAAAGACCTTGAAAAGTATTCAGATCACTTTGGCGGCAAGGCTTGAAAAATTCAACCTGTCCTCTTTGGCGGCGCTGACCGCTACCGATGAATTGGATTTGCCGTCGCTTGGTGAAAAGAAAGTTGCGTTGTTTGCGCTGATCCCCGATAACGACACCTCGTTTAATTTCCTTGTCAGTATCTTATACACGCAGCTTTTCCAGCAGTTGTTTTATCTTGCCGACCACAAGTACGGCGGCAGCCTGCCCGTCCCCGTCCACTTCCTGATGGACGAGTTTGCCAATGTGAGCTTGCCGGATGATTTTGACAAGATATTGTCCGTTATGCGTTCAAGGCGGGTGTTTGTTTCAATTATTTTGCAGAATTTAGCGCAGTTAAAGACTTTGTTTGAAAAACAATGGGAAAGCATTGTCGGCAACTGCGACGAATTTCTTTATCTCGGCGGCAACGAGCAGTCCACGCATAAATATGTGTCAGAGCTTTTAGGTAAAGCGACCATTGATACCAACACCTACGGCAAATCGTCGGGGCGTAACGGCAATTACAGCACAAATTATCAGATTTCCGGGCGTGAGCTTATGACGCCGGACGAGGTTCGTATGCTGGATAACCGCTGCGCCCTTTTGTTTATCCGCGGTGAATTGCCGATTATGGACGAGAAATACGACATCTTGAAACACCCGAATGTATCTCTTACCACAGACGGCAGCGCCGCACCTTATGAACACGGCGGGACGGAACACGCCGTCGCCACGCTCTCCCTTGCAGGGATTCCCACACAGGACATTCCCGATATGGAAGAAACAGAACCCGATTACGAGCTTCTTTCCGACGAGGATATAGAAGCTCTGTTTTCAATTTAAGGAGGTATTGCAATATGAAGAACTTTAACAAGAACAAGAACACTACGAAGCTGCCTATGCCCGGCAAGGTGAAAAAGGGATTCCGCTTTTACTGTGCTGTCGTTATGGCGCTTGCCTTTACCCTCGGCTGCTCGATGACGGCCTTTGCCGCAGGCGACCCGATCACCGTTGTAAACAATTTGAGTGATTTTATTTTCGGCCTGATTCGTGCAGTCGGATTGATTCTGCTCGGCTGGGGTATCGTGCAGGTCGGCCTGTCTTTTCAGTCCCACGACCCCAGCCAGCGTTCCAACGGATTTCTCACCCTTGCAGGCGGCATTGTCATCACCTTTGCAAAGGAAATCCTTACCCTGATTACCGGCTGAAAGAAAGGAAGATTGCAATGGAAAAATGCGAGTGCTATATCCACTCTCTGAAACAGGGAGAAACCCATGTTCTCGGTGAAGCGACGATTATCAAGCGCTTGGGCGACAACGACTATCTGGCAGAGTATAACGGCGTGAAGTGTCACGCAATATTCAATCCCTTTGCCGGACGGTATTTTGTGGACGATGTGTACGGCATTATCCGCAATTCGCCCGACCGGGACAGCAGATAACGAAATGATACGGCATACAGGGCAGGCTGCAAGCGGCGGCCTGCCCCTATTTGCCTGAAAGGAGGAATCCTATTTTGAGTGATAATTGGGTCGTACAAAACCTTGAAAACGCCCTTGAAACATGGAACAGCAAACTTGCCGAGATATGGCAGCTTATCACCCAATCCCCCGAACAGTTTAAGGGCGGCACGATTTGGAATGTGATTGTCAATATACACGGCGCGGTACAGGCGATAGGACTTGCCCTGCTCGTGTTGTTCTTTGTTGTCGGCGTGATGAAAACCTGCGGCTCGTTTGCAGATGTCAAATTCCTTTAGAGAACACGAATAGGTAAAACCTCCATAAAACTGAATACAGAACTTTGCGAGAAGCACTCGTTACTGACCGAAAGAAGCGGTTAAGTATCGGGTGCTTTTGTTTTTCAAAAAAATCAGAACACGAGGGGAAAAATGGCTATCCTCACGGACTATTGGGTAAGAGGTCAATTCCTTACTTGAAAATTGAATAGCAGCCGCCAGAGGGATACCTGCCGCAACGGATAGCAGAGCGATGATACGAGCCTGCCCTTTGCTCAATTCGTGCATAGCACCGACAGAGAAAACGTCGCTTAGAGGAAGCGTGGAACTGTATGGAGGGCTGTGCTTACATATCCCCGCCATTTTGGCAGGGATAAATATTTTCAAGGAGGATAACGCCTATGCACAGTAAAACCAAACGAAAACGCCAAAAGGAGGAATCCCATGCAGAAGTTAAATCTGGTGGAAGCGGAAACGCTCCTTTACGAGCCGCTTGAGAAGCCGTCCTTTGTGGTGGACGGTCTTATCCCCACGGGCTTGTCGTTATTCTGCGGCTCACAGAAAATCGGCAAGAGCTGGCTTATGCTCAAGCTCTGCCTTTGCGTGTCGCAGGGGCTTCCCCTGTGGGATATGCAGACAAAGGCAGGCGATGTGCTGTACCTCTGTCTGGAGGATACCTTCTTCCGCATACAGGACAGATTATTCCGTCTGACCGATGAAGCAAACAGGAAGCTCCATTTTGCCGTGGCGAGCTGTAAGCTTTCGGACGGTCTAATGGTACAGCTTGAGGACTATCTGAAAGTATATCCCGACAGCAGGCTCATTGTCATTGATACGCTGCAAAAGATACGCACCGCTTCCAAAGACAACGCCTACGCCAACGATTACGGGGATATATCGCTGATAAAGGATTTTGCCGACAGACATTCCCTTGCGGTTGTGGTAGTACACCATATCCGAAAGCAGAATGACAGCGATGTGTTCAACAAAGTATCTGGCACAACGGGCTTGACGGGAAGTGCAGACGCTACCTTTGTTCTGGAAAAAGAAACGAGGGCTTCTGATACCGCAAGGCTCTACTGCGTGGGCAGGGATATTGAGTATCAGGAATTTACCCTCCGCTTCCAGTCTTGCAGTTGGGAGCTTGTAGAGCGTAAGGGACAGCGGCAGATGATTGAGGAAAGCATACCGCCTGTCCTTTTTCGGGTAGTGTCTTTTATGCAGGGCAAAGTGAAGTGGTCGGGTACGGCAACGGAGCTTCTGTCCGAGATGGCAGAAACGGACACTGCACCCAATGTCATTACAAAGCTGCTGAACGAATACCGCACTACCTTTTTGAAAGAGAACGGTCTTGCCTATAATCACCATCGTACCAAAGCGGGCAGGAACATCATTCTTTCAAGGGGGTGACGGTGATGACGGTTGTTCTGGGATACCCCCAGACAGGAAAACAGCCGTCACCGTCACCCCGTTATCCGAAGCGTGAAGCGGAGGATAACGCAGGGCGTAAGCCCTGTAAAGGGAGTCCAGAGGGAACGTTTGGCACACCACCTTGCAGGCAAGGTGTAGTGTGTTACACCCTGTAAACGCAGTCGGAAAAATCGGAGGATTTTTCTGACCGCAGGGGTGGATTTACGAGCCGAGAAAGGGCGAGGAAATGCCACGCCTGCACCTTGCGTTTACGGGGTGTTCTCCCGTAAGGGATGACAGCGGCGGGGGTATCCTAAAATAACCGTCATCACCGTCACCGCTGTCACCCCGTCGGGCAGACGCACCGATTATCATACCATTACAGATTGGAGGAATGGCAGTTATGCCTTATGCAATATTGCGTTTCCAGAAACGCAAGGCAGGCTCTGTAGCTTCCTGTGAACGCCACAACGAGCGAAAAAAAGAAGCCTACAAGAGCAATCCAGATATAGATACGGAACGCTCAAAAGACAATTACCACCTTGTACCGCCGCCCAGATACACCTACAAAAAAGAAATCAACCGTATGGTAAAAGAAGCAGGATGCAAGGTGCGGCGTGACAGCGTGATGATGGTGGAAACCCTCATTACCGCTTCGCCAGAATTTATGAACAGTTTACCACCAGAAGAACAGAAAGAGTATTTTACAAGGGCTTTAGAGTTCCTCTCGGAGCGTGTGGGAAAACAGAATATCCTCTCCGCCGTAGTGCATATGGACGAGAAAACGCCCCATATGCACCTTTGCTTTGTTCCGATAACGCCAGAGAAAAAGTTGTCGGCAAAAGCCTTTTTAGGCAACCAGAAATCTTTATCCGAGTGGCAGACCGCCTACCATGAGCGTATGTCCTCACGGTGGAATGAGCTTGAAAGAGGTCAATCCTCGATGGAAACAAAGCGGAAGCATATCCCTACTTGGCTCTTTAAGCTCGGCGGCAGACTGGATAAGCAGTACGATGAAATCGTGCAGGCTTTGTCGGACATCAACGACTTTAATGCAGGGAAAAAGCGTGACAAGGCTCTGGAATTACTTTCCGCTTGGCTGCCCGATGTGGAGAAGTTTTCAAGGGAAATTGGGAAACAGAGTGCGTATATCGACAGCTTGAAATCGCAAATCGAACAGGAAGCAGACTACGCAGAGCGTATGAGGAATGAGAAATATTCGGAGGAATTAAAGGTACGGGAAGCCAACAAAAAGATATTTGAGCTTCAGCGTACCAACAGCCAGATGGAGCGGTTATTGAAGAAAATCCCTCCAGAGGTGCTTGAAGAATTGCAGAAACAGAATAAAAACAGGTCAAGAGAAAGGTAGGAAACAGAATGAAGAAACAGGAATTTACCGTATTAAAAATAGCAGATTTGCACCCGTTCCCCGATAACCCTTTCCACATGGCGGCAGATGAAACGCTGACGGAGCTTGCGGAAAGCATTAAAGAGTTTGGTATGGTAACGCCGATTATTACCCGCCCCAAAGAGGACGGGAACGGTTATGAGGTCATCGCAGGACAGCGGCGTGTGAGGGCTTCGGAGCTTGCAGGGATAGATACCGTCCCTGCTTTTGTTTTGCCCTTAGACCGTGATAGGGCGATTATTACCCTTGTGGACAGCAATATCCAGAGGGAAAATATTCTCCCCTCGGAGCGTGCCTTTGCCTACAAGATGAAGTTGGAAGCGATGAAGCGGCAGGGGTTCCGCTCCGATCTGCACCGATTTAACTTCGTCCCAAGTTGGGACGAAGTTGCGGACAGACGATATGGTGGCACAGGGATTCGGCGTCGGCAAGACAACGGTACAGCGGTTTATCCGCCTTACGGAACTGATACCGCCGATTTTGCAGATGGTGGACGAAGAAAAAATCGCCCTTACCCCTGCTGTGGAACTCTCCTTTTTACGCAAAGAGGAACAGGAAAAACTGCTTATCACGATGGAAAGCGAGGAAGCAACGCCCTCTCTTTCACAGGCACAGCGGATGAAAAGCCTTAGCCAGTCGGGGCGGCTTGATATGGATACCATCTTTGCCATTATGACAGAGGAAAAGGGCAATCAGAAAGAAACCATTAAATTCAGTGCCGACAGGATACGGAAATACTTCCCGAAAAACACAACACCAAAGCAGATGGAGGACTTTATTATCCGTCTATTGGAGCGTGAATTGCAAAAGAAACGGAACAGGGACAGCCGATAAATCTTCTTTTTCGGCGGGTAAATACAAGAAAGGACAGGTCTGACAATGAAAGAAATACAGTATGAAATAAAACAGGAAATCGCCGTTTTATCCAAAAGCGACAGCGGCTATACAAAAGAAATCAACCTCATATCGTGGAACGGTGCAGAGCCGAAATACGATATCCGTAGCTTCTCTCCTAACAGGGAGAAATGCGGCAAGGGCATTACGCTGACGGAAACGGAAGCAAAAGAGCTTTTGGAAGCCTTGCAAACACACTTTGAAAATTGAATTTATACACGGATTGGGAGCGTTTTCGGACGCTCCTTTTCCTTTTTGAAGGGAGGATATATGCCTATGGCAAAAGCGGTACAACGCCCCAAAATAACGGTGCAGGCGGTCTATTCGGGCGGTTTGGATATGCAGGAAGTATTCGTATCCCTGCTTGTAAACGAGGTGCGGCGGGGGAAACACTCTGTCCACACCTTTGAAATTGTGAAAGAACCAGAATACAATTTAACCACAACAACAGAAAAGGAGGCGAGCTGAATGAGTATTTTAAGGACAGCTCTCTACTGCCGCCTGTCGAAAGACGATATGCTGCAAGGTGACAGCGAGAGTATCAAAACGCAGAAAGCAATGCTCACACAGTATGCAAAGGAACACGGCTTTTTGATAGTGGAGGTTTATGTAGACGACGGTTGGAGCGGTTTGAATTTTCAAAGACCAGATTTTAACCGTATGCTCGATGACATTGAAGCGGGGAAAATTGATGTGGTAATCACGAAAGATTTATCTCGTCTGGGGCGTGACCATTTGAAGGTCGGGCATTTCACGGAGATTTATTTCCCGATGAAGAATGTGCGGTATATCGCCGTCAATGACGGGGTGGATACCGCCAACAAGAACAATGATATTGCCGCATTAAAGAATGTGATGAACGAATTTTACAGCAGGGATAATTCAAGAAAAATCCGTTCTTCCATACGGGCAAGGGCAAAGGCGGGGCTTTACCGCACTTCCTTTAACCCTATCGGCTATCGAAAATCACCCGATAACCATAACAAACTGATAGTGGACGGGGAAACGGCGTGGATTGTAAAGCGTATCTTCGAGCTTGCCAATGCAGGCATGGGAGCGCATAAAATCGCTAAGACTTTCCGAGAGGAACAAGTGCCATGCCCCTCTTGGTGGCTGCACTCCCGTGGGGAAAGAGATTACTCACAGCGGTTTGAAAATCCCGCCAACAAATACGAATGGTCGCATACGGTCATACGGAACATTATCGCAAATCCCCTCTATCTCGGTCATACCGTGATGTGCAAGACGGAGAGCATTTTCAAGGTCGGCACATTTAAGAAAGTGCCAAAAGCAGACCAGATACGGGTGGAAAATACCCATGAGCCGCTTGTGTCGCAGGAACTTTTTGACGGGGCAAACGCAAAGATTTTAAGCCGCAGGCGTGATACCACGGATAATTTCGTATCCCCCTTTTCGGGGCTTGTGAAGTGCGGAACTTGCGGCAAGGCGTTAGGTTTGCGGTATTGGGGAAAAGACAGACACCATATTTATGTCTGCACCACCTACGCCCACGATACAAAAGCCTGCTCCGACCACCGCATTTACTATGAGGATTTATACAACGCCGTCCTTGCTGATATCCAGTACCATGCCCGCCTTGCCTATGAGGACAGGGATAAGGCGGTGGCTCTGGCGATGAAAATGAACGCAAAGGCAGACGGTAACAAGGGAAAATCCAACGAAAGCAAGCTGAAGCAGGCAAAGAAACGCTATGATGAAGTGACGAGATTATTTGACAGGCTCTATGAGGATTCCCTTTCGGGGCGTATCTCCAATGACAACTTTACCCGTCTGATTGATAAGTACCAGACGGAGCAGGAACAGCTTTTAGGGCAGATACAAAACCTTGAGAACGCCTTGCAGGAGGTCAAGGACAGCCAGACCAATGCGGTGCAGTGGGCGGCTCTGATGGCTGATTATGTGGGCATACGGGAGTTGACCGCCGAAAACCTTAACCTCTTGGTGGAGCGAATTGAAGTATTTGACCGAACGGAAACAGACGGAGAAGCCGAACAGGTTATCCGTATCTGTTACCGCTTCGGCGGTTACATAGGGGAACGCCGCTTTAAGGCAAAGGTTTTAAGGAATACGGGCGGTTGGGAAAGGCGCCGCAGAAAAGAGAGGAAAGACGATGGAAAAATATCATTTGTATCTTGATGAAACGGAACGGCGGCTGATTATCCTCTGCTTAAATGAGTTCCGAAACAAGCTGATTGCAGAGGGCAGATATACGGATTGCGTGGACGAATTGATTATCAAGGTCGCCCACGCAAGAACGGTCAAATTAAAAATACGGAGGTAGAAAGACAATGGCAAAGACAATTTTTGAGGAACTGGGCGGCAGATACGAGCGACAGGGGGATTATCTTATCCCCTGCCTTACCTTACCCGCCGAAAAGGAACAGCCGATAGGCTTATTCGGGCGGCGGCACTTGGACTATCTGAAGCAGCACCGCAGGGTTACATACATCAATCTTCTCACAAGCGGCAGGCTGAATACATACCTTGCCGACATTGACAGGCAGGCGCAGGAACGCTTTGAACGGCTCATAGAGAGCACGAAACAGGCGCAGGGTATCACGGAACGGCTAAAGGCTGAAAACGCCTTAGAATGGACAGGACGGCTCAATAATATACGGGCGTGTGCTATGGAGATTGTGAATGAGGAAATCATTTACGCATAGACAACATGGCGGCAGAGGGTTAAAGCTCTGTCGTTATTTTTTATAATTTTAGGAATGGTCTTCTCAAAAACGGTCAACGGATATATAATATACTTGTATTAACCGTTACGGTCAATAAGGAGAATGTATATGAATGACAAGTTTTTTAAACTTCCATTAGAAAAACAACGGCGTATCATAAACGCTGCTTACAAAGTGTTTTCCGAAAACAGCTACAAAAAAGCCCCAATGTCAGAAATTGCAGACGAGAGCGGTATTTCAAAAGCGTTGCTTTTCTACTACTTTACAAACAAAAAAGAATTATATTTGTACCTATGGGCGAACGCTATTGAGATGACAAGGAAAGCGGTTGCAGAATACAAAACTTTAGAAACAGATGATTTTTTTGAAATGCTGAAAAGGAGCTTATTATCGAAGTGTTCGCTTATGCGTGATTATCCACATTTATATGCTTTTTCGCTAAGAGCATATTATGAAACGGCTCCTGAAATACAAAATTCCATTCAAGAAAATTTTAATGATGTTAGCAAGGCAAGTGAAATGATAGTGTTTGAGAAAATAGATATATCAAAATTTCGGAAAGATATTGATATAAAAACAATGTATGCTGAAATCTTTTACGCTGTCGATGGATATATGCTGAAAAAATATCGTTCAAATTGTATTATACCAGACGAAATTGAGAAAGAAATTATCGTTTTAATTGATTTTTGGAAAAAGGTTTATATGCAGGAGGTGTGAACAAAATGCAGCATAAAACAATTTTGACACAAGGTGGAATTGTACATTATTGGATTGCCAGAAATAAAAATGTATCAGACTGTATTGTTTTTACGCATGGAGTAACCGCAGACCATACCATGTTTGAAAAGCAGATACCCTACTTTTCAGACAATTACGCAATCATCTTATGGGATGTTCCTATGCATGGATTGTCGAGACCATATCAGCAATTCACTTATCAAGATACAGCAGAAATATTACATAGCATATTGCAGAAAGAAAACATTGAAAAAACATTTTTAGTTGGAATGTCTATGGGTGGCTATCCAAGTCAACATTTTGCTGCTATGTATCCTGATATGGTAAAAGGATTTGTGGCGTTAGATACAACGCCATTGGGATTTAAGTATTACTCAAAATCGGACTTGTGGTGGCTGAAGCAGGTAGCCCCTATGGCAAAATGCTTTACAGCTAATCTTTTGCGAAAGAGCATGGCATGGTCGGTATCAGAGAGCCGCTACTCCTATCAGAAAATGTTGTCTATGTTAAAACCACTGTCTAAAGCAGAAATTATCCAGCAAATGCGGATCGCCTATGAATATTTTATTGTAGAAAATAAAGATGTTGAGTTTTCGTTCCCCGTATTGATATTGGTGGGTGAGAAAGACAGCACAGGCAAGGTAAAGGCATATTGCAAAGAATGGGCAAAACAAGCAGGTTATCCTTTGCATTTTATAAAACAGGCAAAGCATTTTTCCAATGGAGATAATCCAGAGCAAGTAAATACGGAAATAGAAAATTTTATCATTGAAACTGTCCAACAAGAAAGGGAAAATTATGCTGTATTATGACGAATATGGAAACAAGGAAAACCCGACTATTCTGCTGCTACATGGAGCGGGTGCGCTTGATACATTTTGTAGGCAGTATTGCTTTTCCGATAAATATCATCTTGTTGTACCTCACTTAGCAGGTGCTGGAAAGGCGGCGGCTGAGATTTATGAGCCAGAAAAGACCGTAGAAGAACTCTTTACAGTTATTAAAACCCTACATAAAAATCGAATCGGTGTAATCGGTCATTCGCTTGGAGGTCAGATTGCAATAATGCTTGTCAGCAAGAATCCCGAATTGTTTAACTTTGCTGTGTTTTTAAGTGCATGGGTAAATCCGAAGCCGAAAACAATTCGGATGTACTGTTCTCTTGCAGGATTATCGGCAAAAATGCTGCATTGGAGATGGTTGGTGCAGTTTCAAGGAAAGTATTGGAACTACACAAAGAAACAAGCTGATAATATGGCAGAATATTCAAAACAGATTACTCCGCTGGTGTATCACTCTTTCTTTTCCAATACATTAGATTTATCAAAGTTACCTGAATATCAAGCAGTAACAATACCAATGTTGGCGATTTGTGGGAGTAAGGAAGTCAGAGATATGAAAACTTCTCTTACATTACTTGCTCAAAATCCAAACTGTCAGACAATGACATTACAAGGAGCAAACCACGACTTTCCAATGCGTAACGCCAAGCAACTTAATCCAATGCTTGAAAAATTTATATTGGAGTGTTTATGAAACGAGAAACAGAATGGATACGCTGTCCTGTTTGTGGAAATAAGACCCGTGACAGAATTAGAAAGGATACGGTTTTGAAAAACTATCCCCTCTACTGTCCGAAATGCAAACAGGAAACATTGATTGAGACAAGAAATTTACAAGTAACAGTTATCAAAGAGCCAGACGCATAAGACGCAGAGCCGATGAACTTATGAGCAATCACAGTTTGTTGGCTCTGCTTTTATATACATAGGTAGGACAAGCCCACCGAATAAAAAAAACGGTGCTTTTGGTGGGCTGATTTGTTATGCTTGAATTACCCTCCGACTTCGTTTTTTAAAGTTTGGAGGGATTTTTATTGCCTGCAAGCAACGGCTTCTATTTACATATCTCATATCGAGGATGGGCGAATAACCTGTTAAAAAAATCCTCACAACCGTATGGGGGCTTTGTACCTCAAAAATAGAAGCCAAATCTCTACATAATAGAAATAAACTCTCCTTAAACCGTAAAGGTGTGACAGCCTTTGCGGTTTTTCTTTTGTCACTATTTGCAGAAATTCGCCGTAAGGCGGTTTCTGACGTGGGCTGCCGTTCCCCGCCTTTCAATCTGGATTTTAACAATTTTCAAAATTCAGATTGGAGGAAATTAAAATGGCATATAACCACGGACGGGAAGAACACAAATGGCGTATTTGGAAAGAAGCAGAGGAAAGAATTTTACGGAAATGCGGTGTTGACGAGGATACCATCGAGAAAATCCGTATCTATGACAGGGCGGATTTTAATGCAACCAGACGGTTTTACCGCTATCTGAACGATGTTGGGGAATACCTTGAGGGAATGGCAGACATTGAGCGGCAGACAGAGGTACATTCGGTTTCAGATTTATTGGACGAGATTGAAAACGAAAATCTGTATAGGGCATTGCTTGCGGTGGACAAGCGTACCCTGCAAATCGTTCTGCTGAAAATGCAGGGGTATTCCACAAAGGAGATTGCGCCGCTTGTCGGTTTGACAACAGGTGCTATCTATGCAAGGTTAGACCACCTGCGAAAAAAGCTGAAAGCCTTTAAGCGGTAAGGGAAGAAATCATATTCTCCTGCGGGCTATGGGGTGAGAGGTCAAAAGCCTCTCGCCCTATTTTTTCGCAGGAGGAAAAACATAATGGCATACCGAGTTAAAACATATGCGCTTCGGGAGAAAGCAACGGAGAATGGTACAAGGTATTTTATCAGCTTTAAGGACGGACAAGGCGGCTACCACGAATTAGAGGTATCTGAACAGTTCTTTATTGAGTTTCGGCAGATGGAACGCAGAAACCGTAACCTGCTGCAATCGGATGAACGCCACAAAGAATTTTTCGAGCTTTCCGATGAAGCCCTTAACAGGAGGGCAAGGGTTACGCCGAAAGGCGTTGACGAGCTGATTATCGAGCAGGAACGCTCCGAGCTGCTCCGCCGTACCATTGCTGCTCTGCCAGAGATACAAAGACGGCGTTTCCTGCTCTACTATGAGTATGATTTTAATTACTATGAGATTGCAGCAATGGAGCATTGTACCGCTTCTTCGGTGGGTAAATCCATTTCTATTGCAAAGGAAAAGATAAGGGAGCAGATGAAAAAATATCTCTGCCCCTAACGGAGTGATAACGCTCTTCTGTCTTCGGACATGAGGGCGTTCTTTGATATGTTCTCAAATGGAATTTGGCAGAACTGAAAAAGCCGGAGCACGCATTAAAGGTCTTTATCCGCTTTGCGCTGGCAAAGGCCGCCGTCACCTACGGTCTGGAACTGATGATGGCTTTGTTCAATATCGTACAGGGGCTTATTTCCACCATTATGACCGCCGCAGGCTTCGGCGCAGCAGGTCAAACTGTTTTACCCTCTGAAATCGTAACGGCGGTTGAGGATTGCGGATTTTTTGAATCTATCCCATTATGGGCGGTGACGCTGATCGGCGGCCTGTTCATTACGGTACTGTCTTTTATTATGATAATGACGGTTTACGGCAGGTTCTTTAAGTTGTACCTTTACACGGTGATTGCGCCCGTACCTCTCTCCGCTTTTGCAGGCGAACCCTCGCAGAATGTCGGCAAGAGCTTTATTAAATCCTACGCCGCCGTCTGCTTGGAGGGCGCAATTATTGTGCTTGCCTGCATTATCTTCTCCCTGTTCGCTTCGGCCCCGCCCGTAGTTGACCCGAACGCCGCGGCAGTTTCTATGGTATGGAGCTATATCGGGGAGCTTGTGTTTAATATGCTCGTCCTCGTGGGCGCGGTTAAAATGGCCGACCGTGTTGTGCGTGAAATGATGGGCTTGTAATTGCTTTTTGCGGATATTCGCAGGAGGCTATTTATTATGTAAGTAAAGGAGCGATATTCTATGAACTCATACGAAGAAAAAAAGCAACGGAGAATCGACTACTACAACGAGAAAGCGGAAAAGTTTGAACAGCAAAGCAGCCAGCTTGCACACGAATCGAGCAAGATGGTTGAGGCAATCCCTATGGGGCAGCCGCTTTTGGTCGATCATCATTCCTACAAATCCTGGACCATAGTCAATAATCTGGACACAAAAAGGCGAAAAGAAAAAAGATTAAAGTAAAGATTTTTCAAAATGAATGGGTGACAAATAATTAATAGCCGAGTGAATGCGATTAAGATTATAAAAGCCATTAATATAATCAAAGAGTCTGATATTAGCCTCATAGAAAGAAGAATAGTGTTTGAGGTAGACTTCTTCCTTTTTCAAAACAGAATGAAAGGATTCCATGGGAGCGTTATCAAAAGGACAGCCCTTTTTACTGTAAGAAAGTCTGAAGCCCATCCTCTCAGCAGCCGCAATATACTCAGAAGAAGTATATTGACTGCCACGGTCGCTGTGAAGAATAACATTATTGGGATAGTTCTGATTTTGCCATGCTTTTGTGAGCGCGGAAATAACAAGAGAACGATCCATTTTTCTTCCATAACTGTAACCGACGATTTTTCTTGTACAGACATCCAGAACGCTAGCAAGATAAGTCCAGCCATGCTTTATGGTGTGGATATATGTAATATCTGAAAGCCATATCTGATTAGGTTTTTGAGCGGAAAAATTCTGATTGACCAGATTTTTAAGTTCAGAATGTTCATTTTGCTTATTGCGGTAATTCTTGAATTTTCTGATAGTTATAGATCTGATACCAAGCTGTTTCATAAGTCTTGAAACACGATTTACACTTAATTTCGGATAACCGTTATCCCGCAATATACGGGTGATTTTTATAGAGCCGTATACTTTTCGATTATCACAGTAAACTTTGAATATTTTTGACTTCAGAATATTGTTTTCTATTTCACGGTTGGACGCTTTATGATTTAAAATGCTGTAATATGTGCTTCTGGCTACCTTCAAAACTTTGC
>OLNX01002347.1_pt1 | contig 14293 bp, 7 predicted proteins | sample 1672611 | NCBI WGS metagenome assembly OLNX01 (sample SAMEA3136705, study PRJEB25190) | human gut metagenome | reverse complement strand
TTGTCGGTGGAACTAATGGAAAGATGCTCAGCTTCCGAGAAGAAAAGATGTTGAATGTGACAGGAAGGATGGATTGGGAGAGATAGAAGAAAAAAGAATTAGAAGTTTTTATTTATTGTAATATTTCATGTAGCGGCATTAGTAAAATAGTGTCGCTACAAAAATCTGACTTATACATTGATATTATATACATAACTCAAAATAAAATTGTTAAAAATAGAAAAAGAAACAATATATAACGAAAAAATCTCTAAATAAGAAATTTACATTGACTGAGAGAAGAGTAAAACATATAATAAAGGTGGAGGTGTATAAGAATGTTAGTAAAAGTAAGTGTTGAAAATTTTAAATCTTTTGATAAAGCAGCAGAGCTGACAATGATTTCCTCAAATAAAATACGAACAAATGCAAATCACAGGTTAAAGATAAAAAGTACCCAGTTATTAAAATATGCAGTAGTTTATGGAGCAAATGCATCTGGAAAGACCAATCTGGCATTGTTCTTTAAATTTTTTAAAGATAGTGTCTGCAATGGTATTCCGATAGAAGCTACACAGATGTTTTGTAAGAATCGGCAGGAGAATAAGGAACGAGAAAGTAGTTTTGAAATTCAGATTACTGTAGGTGACAAATTTTATGCCTATGGTTTTTCTGCAGTTTTAAGCAGACGAAAAGTAACCGGAGAATGGTTATATGAATTATATCAGAACGGTTCAGCAAAATGTCTCTTTGAACGAGAAGGAAGCAAACGTCCGGTGTTAAATGATGGCATTACGCTGACAAACACAGAAAAAAATAAATTTGAAACCTATGCAGATGATTTTGAAGGAAATGAAACATCTTTGTTCCTGACAGAAATGAATCGTGGAAAAAAATATAGCACACGATCTAAATTATTGTTCTTCCGGGATGTATATGATTGGATTCAGAATCATATTTCGATTATCACACCGGATACGCCATTGATTGATTTGGAATATTATTATGATGATAATTCGCTGAAGCTGATTAACAAATTGATCAAAACATTTGATACGGGTATCAGCCAGGTGAAAATTGAAGAAATTACATTGGATGAGTTATCAAATGCATTGCCGAAATCAGTATTTGATAAGATGATGCAGCATGTAAAAAATAGAATGGAAGAGCAGGAAGAACCATCATTCAGAATGACGATGAGGTCGAAGGAAACTTTCTTTAATATCGAAGTTGAAGGACATTCTGAACCGAAGGTCACAACAATCCGGTTGCATCATAATAAATCGTTTTATGAGTTTGGCTTTGATGAAGAATCAGATGGAACAAGAAGATTATTCGATTTGATGGATATGCTGTTGAATAAACGAGAAGATGTTCTTTATGTTGTGGATGAATTGGAGAGAAGCTTACATCCGAAGCTGACAGAACGATTTTTGCAATTGTTTATGCAGCTACATGATGAGCAGCGTATGCAGCTATTGTTCACTACACATGAATCATCCATTATGGATCAGGCTATTTTTAGAAGGGATGAAATCTGGTTTGTAGAACGTAACGCAGAAAATGCAAGCTCTATTTATTCCTTAGATCGTTTCAAGGAGAGGTATGATAAAGTGTTGAGCAAGGCATATCTGGAAGGAAGATATGGTGCGATACCGGTATTTTCAACATTCGATTTTGCGCGAGCAACGAGTCAGACGGATGTGCTTGCACAGACACCTGACGACTGCCGCGACAGTGCAGAAAGTATTTCTGTACCGAGAGAGGAGGAGTAGCCTTGGCTCCAGTAAGAAGTTATACGAATTGGAATAGTAGAACTACAGATGAAGAAGAACAGGTCGAAACATATAAATGAAGATTATATAGAAGGATGAATGTATGGAGAATAAAGTTATAATATTAGGTGCTGGTATAGGTGCAATGACGATGGGATTTGAAAATGCGGGTTGTAGCGTTGTTGCAGCTTATGAAAGGGATAGAAGGGCAATTGAACTTTATACTTATGAAACCGATCCGTCAGCACAGATAGTTAGTTTAAAATTTAAGGACCCTGAAAGTGTGAGAGAGGAAGGTGACGATGAGGAAACGGGCGAATATAAGGAGAAACTAGGCATGTCTCTCGGGTTGGGTATCAATACTGCTGATAAAGGTGTAGTTGTAGAATTGCAATTGACAGTGGCGGGTGATGTAGCTCGTGAAGAAAACAGCATTTGTGTTTACGAAGATCCCGATCAGCCTATTGGGAAGATTGTTGATATTAGCTATAATTATGAATAGTATAAACCGGTCTTTATGCTAAAAGGAATTATCGGTGCTGTATTTCTTGCTGTTGTCTGTACTTGTCTGTACGGGCAACAGCAAAGTATTACAACTTTTATTAAAGAAGAAGCACCAGTGGAAGTTATTCCCGGTATGTTTACTACCTACCGAAGTGATAAACATATCTATTGGGAAATCCCGGATTCATTGATTGGACGTGAGTTTGCCGTAACGACAACTATCCTGACAGCTCCTGCCCGTCCGGACCGGGATATGGAAAAGAAATTCGGATATGCGGGTGACATGATAGGTCCGGTATTTTTCAGTTTCCGTAAACAGGGTGACGAGTTGTGGATGATGGATCCACAATATGAAAGGGTGATAGAAAATCCTGAAGGAACGTATGCAAAAATCGCCGCCCAACGTGGGAATGAAAGGCTTTATAAAATATTACCGATTAAAGCTAGGAATCAGGGAAGCAGCCTGATAGAGATTGGTGAAGTATTAAAAGATTTTCCTTTGTTTACTCTTGATATTGTATCTTTTGATTTATTGATAGGTACGCGTTTAAGAGAGAAAGATTATATTAAGGAAATTAAAGGATATGACAACCGCTTGTTGATACACGCATCACGAGCTTATCGAAGTTCGTCAATGAAAATACCAGGTAAGCCTGTTGCACCTCCTTATATTGGAGACTGGGATACAGGTATCTGCATAAAATTACTGTCAAAAAGACCGTTGGAGGCAGTTGCTGCAAATACCGGAGCTTATTTTTCTATCAGCAAGGAGTGTTTTCAAGGGAATCAGCCTGCTATTCGGAAATCTGTTGTCAAACGATGGCGGCTGGAAATAAGGGCGGAAGATGAAGAAAGATACATGAGGGGGGAACTGGTAGAACCCATACAACCTATTATTTTTTATATAGATCGTAATACACCGGAAAAGTACATCGACTGTATCATTGAAGCGGTGCGTGACTGGCGTCCGGCTTTCGAGAAAGCTGGATTTAAGAACGCCATTGATGCGCGACTGGCTCCTACCGTTGAGGAAGATCCTGATTTTAGTATTTATGACAGTACTTATCCGTTCATCTCATGGAAGATATCAGGACAAAATAACGCTTATGGACCGACTCCATGCGAACCCCGGTCCGGTGAGATTATAGCTTGCCACATCGGTATTTTTTGCAGTGTCTTGAATTTGGAACAGAAATGGTATTTTGCTCAATGTGGAGCGAATGATCCGCAGGCATGGAATATAGAGTTGCCGGACTCTTTGCAATACGAACAGATAAAACAAGTATTGACACATGAAGTGGGTCATACATTAGGGTTGGAACATAACTTTCTGGGTAGTTCTCATTACTCCATCGATCAATTACGTGATAATGACTTTTTAAGTCAATATAGTATTGGTAGTTCCATAATGGATTATGTGCGGTGTAATTATGCTTTGCGTCCTCAAGATAAAGTTGATTTGAAGAACAGGCGGATACGTGTCAGCGAATATGATAAGTGGGCTATTGAATGGGGCTATCGTATATTTCCGGGTAAAGATGCTTCTGAAAGAGAAAAGAACAGGAGCCTTTGGAATCAGGAAAAACAGAAAGATCCCTCATTACATTTTTCGGGCAGAATGGATGTAAGGACTCAGGCAGAAGATTTGGGTAATGACCATGTTATGGTTAATACACAGGGAATAGAGAACTTGAAATATTTGTGTGAACATCCGGATGTCTGGAATGTGACGGATAAAACGTCTTTGCGTGTATTACAGGGGCGTTATGAAGCGGTATTGGAGCATTATAAACAGTGGGTACAGCACGTTTTGTCTCATTTGGGCGGGAAACGTCTTGCTGAGCCGGATGATGAGAATATTTACATACCCGAAAAAGCCGATTACAATAAGAAGGTTATGAGCTTTATACAGGCTTATATATTACAACCGCCTGTGTGGATGTTTGATGAAAAACTTACCGCTAAATTAGAAATAAACGGTAGTCGGGAGTTCGATCGCTTTTATGAAGAGCTGATGTCGGAAATGATTCGTTCCCTCCGGGAAGTGGAAAGAACGGAGAATGTTTGTGAGGATATGTTGTCTGTAGATGAGTTTTTGGAAAGCATACATAAAGAATTATTTGCCGAATGGGCTGACAATATTCCTGTAAGTGACGCTAAGTATAAAGTGCAGCTGCTTTATGTGAGTAAACTTGTTAAATTGTTGGATAGATCAGAAAAGATAACTTCGTCGAGATTATTGGTTTCCATTATGCAGGCTTTGAATAGAATAAAGGAGGAAAGTCTTGATTATAGCCATAAGATTACGGATCCGGTTGCCAAAAAACGGGCAATGTTTCTTGTAGATAGTATTTTGTTTTAATGATGAAAAGTAAATAAAGAAATTCATGAAGAGAAGAAGATATGTGATTGGTATATTGTTGTGTGTCACAGCTTTGCTTCAGGCACAGGATTCCGTCAAGTCATTTGACGAGTTTTTTGTTGCCGGGATGGATAAGATCGACGGTGTGTTTCCTGTGTATGTAGCGGAAAAAGAAATCTATTTGGAAATACCCGAAAAATATATCGGGCGGGAAATTGAAGTCAGTGGACAGATAGACCGAGGGTTTGATTTGTTGAATCGTCCGGTTGACGGACTGGGAGTAGTGCGTATTATATCTCCGGATAAAGCTACAATTTGCTTTCAAAAACCGTTTTATACAGAGCGTATTTTAGATGAAAAAAGCACATATCAGCAATCTTTCTCGTTGTCAAATATGCAACCTGCCGGTAAAAGTTATCCAGTGGTGGCCTATTCAAAAGAGCAGGGAGCTATTATTCGGATAACAGAGTATCTGATGACTGGCGATGACTGGTTCAGCTATAATGATAGTTTTATTCGTTCCTTGGTTCCGGAACTGTCGGAAATAATGAAAATACATCCTTTTAAGGAAGGTGTGTCGTTTACGGTCAGGCGCTATCATGGAGTTGAAGCAGAAAGATATATGCTGTCCAGTTCTGCCGTTCTATTGCCTGAAGGTAGTATGCCTTTGGAAGTCACTTGTGCAGTACGCTTGCTACCTCTGAAAAAAGATCAGATCCGCCTGGCAGATTACAGAATACCTTACCGGACATTGAGTTTCAAAGATTACTCGCAAAATCCTTATTGTATGGTAGAAGATTCATTGATTCTTCGTTGGGATATGTCACAACCGCTTACTTTCTATGTAGATACCCTTTTTCCGAAGGAATATTTCCAGGCAGTAAAGGAAGGAGTGGAAGCATGGAATACCGCCTTCCATAAAGCAGGTATTCATGATGCTTTACAAGTAAGGTATGCAGACCGAAAGATAATTCCGGCGGAACAACGTGCTTTTATATCTTATGATTTGAGAATACCGGGGATCAAAAGTGACTTTATCTGTCATCCTCGTACCGGAGAAATACTTTCATGTCGTCTGAATATCGGACATGGATTCCTAAAAGGAAAATTAGACGACTATCTGTTAAGTTGCGGTGCCTCGGATTCGCGTATTCTGGCTGACCGTTATTCTAAAGAAGTGGAAAAAGAATTGTTGCAAAATGAAATAACGGAAGAAATTGGATATCTTTTAGGTTTGCGCAGAAGTTTATCGAAAAGTTCGTGTGGAAAGACTTTAAAAGTTGGAGATGATGATTGCCGTACTATTTATTTTGGTTATCATCCTTTCAAAGGAGACCAAAATTGTTATGATGAACGGGAGAAGCTCCGCCAATGGATAGAGCATAATTTACCAGATCACATTCGTTTATTCCAACCATCAGGGAAGGAGAATTCTAATTCTTCATTTCCAGAAGATTATACGGTCAAAATATCGGATTTACAGACTGTAGTGAGTCGGTTGGACAAGATTGTGTATAAGGGGAAGAAATACGATAAAGGGAGTTCGCTCACTGATATATACAGAAAGGCTATTCGTCTGTATGGGAGTTATCTGATGGAAATAGCAAAGGTGGTGGGTAGTTCTCAACCGGCAGATGCGCAGCGTCAGGCAATGCTTGATTTGGACAACTATTTATTTCATTCTGTTAAAAAGATGGAATGTACCTATGTAAAAGAGAATTTGTTGGAAACAAGAAACAATCTTCTGTATCCGGAACTGGCGAAGTTGTTCAAACAATTGTTGAGTGTAAAGACAATTTCAGCTCTTCGATTGCAGGCGTTGCAGAGTGACCGGAAGGGGTATGACGATATTGATTTTTTCCGGGATCTTTATAAAGGATTGTTTAATGGTTTTGATCCGCAGTCTGCCGTTAGTTATGAACAGATGGATATTCAGCTGATATGTTTGGAAGCGTGGCTGGATATTATGCAGGAAGCTACTGAACATAATAGTATAAAGAAACGTTTAACGAACGAATTGCATAGTCTGCACGATAGACTGGAGGAGCTTAGCACGACACATTCCCAAAGGGAAGTACGTGATATGTATATTCTGCTTTTGAGAAGAATGGATCAATATTTCCGTGTGGTTTCTTGAGTGGCGTTAGAGTAATAATTTGTTTGGGATGATGAAAAAATGGTCGTACAGATAGAATAACCTATAAGTTTTGGGTTATCTTTGCTATGATTTATGAATAAATAATTAGAATAAGATGACTATTATTTTTCCTTCACCCATCTTCGGCCCTATTCATTCCCGCCGTTTGGGCGTTTCTTTGGGAATCAATTTATTGCCGGACGACGGTAAGGTTTGTTCATTCGACTGCATTTATTGTGAGTGTGGTTTCAATGCCGAACATCGTACGAAGAAACTTCTTCCTACCCGTGAAGAAGTCCGCACGGCTCTCGAAGAGAAACTGAAAGACATGCAGGCAAACGGCCCTGCTCCCGATGTACTGACATTTGCCGGAAACGGTGAACCGACTGCGCATCCCCATTTCCCGGAAATCATAGAAGATACACTTGCGCTTCGCGACAAGTATTTCCCAAAAGCAAAAGTAAGCGTATTGAGTAACTCTACATTTATCGACCGTCCTGCCGTATTCGAAGCACTGAACAAGATAGATAATAATATCCTGAAACTGGATACGGTGGATGAAGAATACATTCATCTGTTGGACCGTCCTAACGGAAAATATTCTGTTAAGAAGATCATCGAAAGAATGAAAGAGTTCAAAGGAAACTGCATCGTACAGACGATGTTCCTGAAAGGAGGTTATCAGGGAAAAGACATGGATAATACATCCGACAAGTATGTGCTCCCCTGGATAGAAGCAGTGAAAGAAATCGCTCCCCGTCAAGTGATGATTTATACGATTGACCGGGAGACTCCCGACCACGATTTGCAAAAGGCTACGCATGAAGAGTTAGACCGTATTGTGGCTTTATTGGAAAAGGAAGGTATTCCGGCAACAGCTTCTTATTAAAATATAATTCAAACAGGGATATATTTCTTCTTGATAATACGTAAGAAAATTAATATAAGAGGGCGAACTAATAGAATTCAGAAGTTTTATATTTCCTATTTTATTGCTCGCCCTTTTATTGGCTTCATGAGCTGTTTCAGCCTATTCTGACAAGGGTATATTCCCACTTCGATGAGAAAAAGTTCTCATTGCAGTGAGAGTTTTTTCTCATTATAATGAGTATTTTTTCTCATCGCAGTGGGAATGCTTGAGAATGTGTACTTCCCTGATAATGTTTCCTTTCTTCACATAATCTTTCGGCAATATCCCGAACTGCTTCTGAAAGCAACGGGCAAAGTACGAAGGATTATTGAATCCTACAATGAAACAAACCTCATTGATCCGGTATTTACGCCAAGTGTTATCTGCAAAACGTTCTTTATAAAGAACACTCTTTTCAGATTAAAGGACTTGTTTACCTAACTATGTTTCGGTAAAATGATTATTTACAGGAAACATAATTAGGTAAACAAAATAAAGTTCTTATATTTGCATGAATTGAAGGTTATTAAAAAACTGATTTTGGTATGGAAAAGACCCTGATACGCCAGAATGCCCAATGGAATGGCAAAATGTTTGATCACTTGTGTCCGAGAGACATCATGGACAATCTTTTGAAAAAGAAAACGATGCGTCATGTTCAGATACTGACCGGTGTACGTCGTTGTGGCAAATCTACTGTCTTCAAACTATTAATTAATGACCTGTTGCAATCAGGAGTGAGCGGTAAGTCGATTCTTGTACTTAATTTGGATGATCCGCAGTTCATTCCATTTTGGGATGATTCCTCCAAATTATTCGGCGTGATTGAAAATGCAGAACGTCTGACGGGAGAGAAAGTGAAATACCTGTTTTTGGATGAAGTACAACATTTATGTGATTGGGAGATATTCATAAAGAGTGCTTATGACACTGAGATATTTGAGAAGATATATATTACGGGGTCTAACTCGCAATTGTTACAGAACCGTTTTTCCGCCTTGTTGTCCGGTCGTTATTTCGAGAATGAAGTGCGTCCGTTTTCTGTTCGGGAAGTTTTTCGTTCGCAAGGAATAACGACTTTGCTTGATTGTTATACCCAAACACCGAAAGTTCTGCGTATCATGGACAATGTCCTTTCTACAGGTTGTTTTCCTGAAATCGTATTGGGTGATGCTGATGAGGACATCAAACAGGAATTATTGAAAAGCTATTTCGAATCCATTGTGCAGAAGGATTGCATCGTTTATAGTGGCATACGTGACACCCATTTGTTCTTTCGTCTGGTCAGTTACTTGATGCAGAATATGGGGAGTCGTTTTTCTATACCGGCTGTGGGTAAGGCACTGAAAAGCAATGAAAATACAGTTGCGTCCTATCTCAACTTTTTGTGTGACAGTTATATTTGCGTCGATGTACGTAACTTTTCTTATTCTTTGAAAGAGACTTCCCGTTCCCAGCATAAGTGTTATTTCATTGACAATGGCTTGGTTTCAGCCAATGTCTTTCGTTATTCTCCGCAAAGTGGTAGTGCCTTGGAGAATCTTGTTTATAATGAGCTGAGAAATAAAGGGTATATGAATATTTCATTCGACAATAGTAAGACGGAATGTGATTTTTTGGCGTATAAAAACGGGAAAGCTTATGGCTTTCAGGTTTGCTATGAACTGAATGACATGAACCTGAAACGTGAACTGTACGGATTCGAACTGGAAAATGTGATGCTCGAAAAGAAGACCCTGCTTACTTACAACCAGAAGGAAACTTATGGGGATATTGAAGTTGTTCCCTTTTGGGAATGGGTTATGTCACCACCTTTCACATAATCTTTCGGCAATATCCCGAACTGCTTCTGAAAGCAACGGGCAAAGTACGAAGGATTATTGAATCCTACAATGAAACAAACCTCATTGATCCGGTATTCTCCTTCACGCAGCAGTTCTCCGGCTGTTTTGAGCCGTATCAACCGGATATAATCATTGGGTGGCATTCCGGTCAGCCCTTTCAATTTGCGCTGTAAGTTGGAACGGCTGACAGCCATTTCTTCTGCCATCTTGTCGATGGTAAATTCTTCATTGGTGAAATTGCGGGTAATGATTTCATTGATCGTGTTCAGCCATTTCACGTCTGTTTTGTTCATTAATGTCTGGTCGTATGACATATTCGGTACCGTTGTAAAGTGGTTGAACAGCATGCGCCGGTTTTCCAGCAGATTATTGATGGTGGCTTTCATGTGACTTAGCGAGAAAGGCTTTTCTATATAAGCGTCCGCGCCATAGTCAAGACCCGCAATCTTTGAATCGATGCTGTCGAGTGCCGAAAGCAGTATAAACGGGATATGGCAAAGCATATTGTCGGAACGGATGGACTTTAATAATTCGAATCCGTCCATGTGAGGCATGACGATGTCACTGATAATAAGATCTACTGTCGTTGTCTCCAGACATTCCAAGGCTTCCTTGCCATTGGCGGCTGTATGGATGGTATAGGTATTTCCCAGATTCTTAGCCAGAAACTCCAGCATATCCGTCGTGTCTTCTACTACTAAAAGAGAGTAACCGGCGGGTTCGCCTTCTTCCTCCAAAGCGGGAACCTTGTCGGGCATGGAAGTAATGGAGGGGCTGACAGAGATGCTTTTCTCCAAATACGGAATTTCCACACATACTTCGCATCCTTCCGTATAGCCGGGATTGATATAAACCTTTCCTTTATGCTTTTCCACCAACAATTTGACGAGACTCAATCCGATTCCTACTCCCGAACCGTTGTTTCCTGTGTTTCCCACTTGATAAAACGGTTCGAAAACCTTGCTGCATTCCTCTTGCGGAATACCCGGACCGTCGTCGCGTACACACAAGGAGAGCGTACGCCCTTCTGCAGACAGATGTTCGTCCAAAATCACCATAATGCGGGTGCGGGCATATTTCATGGCATTCGTCAGCAGGTTGCTGACAATTTTAGTCAGCGCCTCCTGGTCTACATTATATTGCAGATGTTCTTTCGGCAGGGAGACACTGAAAGAGATTCCGGTCAGGGAGATGGCACGGAAACGGTCGATGATGTCCTCTATCATCCGGTTGATATCCACTTCATGGAATGAAAGCGTATAACCTTCCTTGTCCACTTTTCGGAAGTCGAGCAATTGTTTGATAAGCTCCATCAGCCGGTTGGTATTCTTTTGTATCACAGACAGGTTGCTTTCCACTTCACTGTTCCATTCATGTGTTTCCAAAATCGCTTCCAGCGGAGCTTTGATAAGACTAACCGGAGTCTTGATTTCATGTGCCACTTGGGTGAAGAATGTAATTTTCGACTGGAACAATTCCTGATTCTTGATTTGTTCCATCTCTTTCATCTTTCTTGCTTTCACAGCCTGCTGTTTACGCAAATAAAGCTGTATCAGGAAATATGCGAGGCCACACGCTATTAGTAAATAGAAAATCTTGGCATAAATGGTCTTCCAGGGTGGAGGAAGAATTTCAATATGCAGGCAACAGTCGTCATTGCTCCAATATTCATCGTTGTTACTGGCTTTCACACGGAAAGTATATTCACCTGGAGGCAGGTTGAGAAAAGATACGTTATGTTTATCCGTATATATCCATTCTTTGTGAATACCGTCCAGTTTGTAGGCATATAAATTCTTGCTGGGAGCCACATAACTAAGACTTTCGAATGCGATGTCGAACGATACTACCTGATAAGGAATCGTTACTTGTCCGCTAAGAGCAGGTATACGCTTGCTAAGGCTTACTTTGTCGTCGGGGCTGTGCATATATACCGCCGAGATAGACGCCGTAGGTCTTACCTTATTAATCGATAATTTGAACGGATAGAAACTATTGAACCCGTTCACTCCACCGAAATAGAATTTCCCGTCACTGGCTTGCAGGGAAGAACGGAAATTGAATTGGTTGCTTTGCAATCCATCCTCGATGGTATAGAGTTGTGCCCGTTTGTTTTGCGGCTCATACCGGATCAGTCCCCTATTGGAAGAAAGCCAATAGTTACCCGATTGGTCGTCCAGTATGCCATAGATGATATTGTTTGGCAGATTCTCTTTGGTAGAGAAGTTTTCAAAACGGTCCTCCTGATAGTGATAACGGCAGATACCACCGCCTTCGGTACAGAACCATAGATGCTGCTTATGATCGATATACACACGGATTACCCAGTTGCTACAAGGAGAATCAGGATTTACTGGGTCGTTGCGATAGTTGTGCAATTTACCGGTTTGGCGGTTGTAACGCCAAATGCCGTCCCTTTTGCTTGCCAGCCACATGTCCCCATGTTGGTCTTCAACCATATCGTAGATAAAGATATGGCTTAAAGGTTCCAATGTCCGGAAAGAGTCACTTTCCGGGTCATACCGGCAGAATCCGGAAAGCGTTCCCAGATAAATGCTGCCATCCTTCGTTTGATAGATGGAGTAGATATGGTCGTTAGGAATTGAATGTGGGTTTGCGCGGTTATGGCGATAGTTTTTCATTTTTCCCGTTTGAGTATCCAGGATATATAATCCCCGTGAGAAACTGCCAATCCACAATTTTCCTTCATTGTATAGTAGTGCATGGATATTGTGATAACCGATGTTAGGGTTACTGCTTCTCAACAGATGGTTTTTGAACTTTTTCGTGCGGGGATCAAAGAGATTCAGTCCCCCGTCTTCGGTAGCAATCCAAATGTTGCCATCGGGATCTTCGCAGAATTGGCTGATTACATTTCCCGAAAGAGAATTTTCCGTACCATTGGGATAATACCACTCGATATCCTTATGCTTGGGAGACAGGTAACTCACTCCACTGAAATAAGTCCCGATCCAGATTCCCCCTTCCCTATCCTGATAACAGGCATAGATACTTTCTTTATTTTGTCCGTCGTCGGTAGGCAGACATTCTCCTGTCGTGGTGTTGAATGTATAAAGTCCGTCGTCGGAGCCGAGATAGAAAGAGTTGGCTGTCCGTTGAAACAAGGTGCGGATGCGCGGAATGGTAAGCGTGTCCCCTTCTCCGAAGTAATAGCGGAATTGCCCTGTCTCTTTATTGAAACGTGCCAGTCCCCCGTACCATGTACCCGCCCATAATACTCCCTGCGAACTTTCCATCAAAGAGATAATCTCGTTGCAGGCAGGACGTCCGAAAGAAGTGCCCTCGGATATATATCCTGTGAAGTTGTCCGTACGTTGGTTGTATTTCGCCAGCCCATTCCGGGTACCTATCCAGATAGTCCCGAACGAGTCGTTATAAATCACCCATATGTGATTATCCGGCAATGAATGAGGATCGGAAAGAGAATGCAGATATTGCCTCAACGTACCTTTTTTCTCGTTGTAGACAAACAGCCCGTTGGTTGTTCCGATCCATAACTGCCCGTCATTGTCGTATGCCATTCCGAAGACGCTGTTGACTGACACCCCGTCTTCCGTCTGTTTATCGAATACGGAGAACTTCTCTTCCCACGAATCGAATAAATACAGCTTCTCCGTACTTGCCACCCAAATCTGATTGTTATCCTGATGGCGGCAAATCGTTACTATATTCATATAGCTGTTTCCGCCGTTTTCTGACGAATGTCCGTAGTTGGTGAACTCGATACCGTTGAAACGATTCAGCCCGTCCTGCGTTGCAAACCACATATAGCCGATGCTATCCTGAAGGATGCTCCGGACACAGTTGCCCGATAACCCCGATCTAACGTCATATTTCTTGTAGATATTGGCGAAGACCAGAGAAACCGATGCCAGCAGTATACATATAGATAAGATGGATCGTTTCATAATTTCCTTTCTTTATATCCCCTGTTTGCAGGAGCTATATATCCTGCGTAGTGGATCTATATGCCCAATACGTTGGATATATATACCCAACACGCTGGGCATATATGCCCAACAGATTGGATATATAGCTCCTGTAAACAGGGTAATTACCCTCTTTATAGAAGCCTTTATTTCACATCATCCCACGTATCTGTGCGGAACGGGAAAGCACTCAATCCGAAAGTATTCCGTAGCGTGATATTTCCCACATAATTACGGAAAGCATAGCGCACGGCAACCGGCTGGGCTACCTCTTCACTCCACACTTCTACTGTGTTGGTACGTCCTACAATCTTTGCTTTCGCCGGATAGAACTTCTTGTCCGCTCCCGCAATCTCAAATCCTTCCAGTTCGGAGAAAGTAGGGAACAACCCCGCAGGTGCATTATCGAATGTCACTATGGCCTTTTTGTCCGCATAGTCCACTTTGGTCATCATCGGGCCGTTGGATGGCAACCGGCGGATACCGTATGTCTTAGTCAGTGCAAGCGTAGCCAACCGAAGCCCTACTACATCCTTCTGTGGCGGATGGATACAGAATTCATCACCAATATCCGTAGTAGGCACCATGCCCGAATTAGGAATTGTTTTCAGTGCTTCCATCTGTGCTTCCCGCAATAGAGCGGCCCCTGTATCACGGCTGTCCTTATATTTATGAGGAGCAATCTGCACATAATAGAAAGGCATATCGGGAGCCTCCCATACATTTCTCCATAGCTGCACCATAGCAGTCATCATCGGAGCATAGAATTGATAATTGAAAATGTTCGATTCTCCTTGATACCAAAGAAATCCACGTGCTGTATAATTTTTGA
>OLNX01002327.1_pt1 | contig 14362 bp, 10 predicted proteins | sample 1672611 | NCBI WGS metagenome assembly OLNX01 (sample SAMEA3136705, study PRJEB25190) | human gut metagenome | reverse complement strand
CGTGTTTCTGCTTCACCTGTGCGATATAGAGGTTGGAAACCCTCAACTGATGATGTTCCCACACATAATCCCGAATCTCGTTGTAAGTCGCCTTGCTTTCCGCAGCAGTCACATCCAGCTCCTCCATGTTAACGTCCACTTCAATGTGCCGCTCGACATGGAGTTTGGTCAAAAGGAGAACCGCTTCAACTTGCTGTTCATTAGTTCTGACAAATAATGCTCCGCTTTCACCATCGTAGGTAACAGGGAAGGTGAAATGGATCGTCTTTATCAGATGCTTGTCATCCCGCTTTTCCGGATACAGCTCTATAAACGAAACCATAGCCTGCAACAATGCCTTTTTATCCTCCGGCGACATGACATCGTAATACTTGCTGAAGCCTTCCAGCATTTCAAAGATGGATTTCTTCGTCATGGCAGATTTTTCAACCATAGCGATTTTCTGATCTACTTCATCAAGTCTTGTCTGTGCATCCTCGATCTTTTCATACAGGTCATCCAGAATACGATTCAGACTGTCTACTTTACTTTGATAGTGCCTATCCGCAATGTCAAGCTCCGTCAGTCTCTTTTCAGTCTGGAGCAGATTGCCGCTATATTTGGTGATCTCATTTCGGATTGCTGTCTGCTTCTTCCGCAGAGAATTTACATCTGTCTGGATATCAATCTTTTGAGAAATAAGCTCTACAAACTCCGGGATTGTCACCACGGAGGATATAACCTCTTTCACCTCGGTTTCCAGTTTGGTGCCGCTGTAATACTTGTTGGCAAGAGAACAGCTGATCCCGTTTCTATCTCTTCCGGATATGCACCGATAGGAAATATATCTCGGATAATAACCTTCTTTTCCGTTTTTCTTTTTCCTTGGCGGCGCAGTATAACCAAAGATGTTTTTTCCGCAGTCTGGACATCTGATCAGGCCGGTTAGTGGATAAACGGTCGTACTGTCACTTCGGGTTTTTCGATGGGCAACATTCTTTTTCAGCCGCTCTGCTGCTTTTGCAAAAGTCTCCTTGCTGACAATCGGTTCATGCACGCCATCCACAAGGATAATCTTGCTTTCATCGTCTTGCTTCACGACCTTCGTTTCGTTGTTCTTTCCCTCAACCTTTACCGTATGGCGGCGACCGTAGGAAATCATGCCTGCATAAACCGGATTACTGAGAATGATACGAACGGTTCTGTCTGTAAAGCCAGAGATTTTTACATTTCCGCGCTGCTCACGCTGGATGTTTTCATCATTAAGTTTCTTTGCAATGTAGCTGATGCTCTGCCCTTCCTCTGTGTAGAGCCGGAAAATTTCCTTGACCGTTTCCGCTTCTTTCTGATATATCATTAGTTTTTTATCCTTCAAAGAATATCCAAACGGGGCCTGCGCTCCGTTCCAGAGACCGTTTCTGGCTTTTTGCTGTCTACCGGCAAGCGTCTGTTCATGAATGTTCTCAAGCTCGACTTCCGCGACAGCTCCCATAATATTTGCAATCATCTTGCCGGTAACGGTTGAAGTGTCGATCCCGTCCTTGATCCCCAAAAGACCAATTCCATAGCTTGAAAGCTCCTGAAGGTACTTTGCGGTGTCACTGGTATTTCTGGCAAAACGGGAAAGCTTAAAAACAAGAACATAACGAATGTTGTCCTTCTTGCTCCGAATATCCTCCATCATCTGCGTAAAGGCAGGACGATGCTCGGCATTCTTTCCGGATTTCCCTTCATCCGTATATTTCCCGACAATATTGATCTTGCGCGCTTCCGCAAAAGCTCTAATTTCTGCTTCCTGTGCCTCAAGAGAAAAACCGTCCACCTGTATCAAGGTTGAAACACGTGTATATATGTATGCATTTTCCATGGACGGTACCTCCTTCATTCTGTTTTGTCAGTAATAAACATCTACTTCAAACAGTATAAACGATGACAAAAAACTTTTCAATAGCCGCAGTAAAAAAAGAAGAGGGCTGGATGCCCCTTCTTGCATCCAGCCCTCTTGGTCTTCTTCTGTTTCCATAGATTTATACTTCATCAGCAGTTCGGCGATCATCGTAGAACAACGAATGAAGTTTACGTCTCTCATCAATTCATTGTTCATAAGCTATCCTCAACGTTCGTTTTGCAATCCTGTTGTTTTTCTCCTATAAGCAGCTACAATTTCCGGTGGTATGTTGTCTATCAGAGCATGAAGCTCACAAAGCTCCTGCTCCGTTTTTCCGTATTTCAGTCTGTCCGCAATCTTTTCCTTGCTGGCATCTTTTGCTGTTTGTAATTCCGCTTCCAGTGCGCTGTTCTCATCAGAAAGCGCTTTGTACGCCTTATCATACTTTCTGAGCTTCGTCCGCAGAGCTTCTGTTGCCGGAACATATTTGTCCAACAATGCCTCCAGTTCTTCCATTTTCGATTTTTTATTAAGAAGATTGGTATCTGTCATCAGTTTCAGTATCTGCTCCTTCATCCGGTTCAGATGGACAGCCTCCTTGAATACCCGCGGTGGGATATGGTCGCGTCCGGTTTCGCTGGCGCTCTCGCCTCGCTCCAAATCCGGGTATTTTTTGACCATATGCTCCCAAAATCTGTCCTGCCATTGCGTTAGCTTCTTCTTGTTGCCTACGATTTCTTTGGCACAGAGCCGCCCATCCGCTGTCAGCGGGACAAAAGAAAGGTGCATATGGGGCGTTTTCTCGTCCATATGCACCACAGCAGATATAATGGTTTTCGGGTCTTGGTGTTCCCGGATAAAGTTCAGCGCCTCCTGAAAATAGGTTTTGATTTCAGCTTTTTTCTTGCCCTTGAAGAACTCCGGCGTTGCAGTCACAAGAGCCTCCACCAGCCGCACGCTGTCCGAACGGGTGCGGCAACCGGCATCCTTGATCTGCCGTTCTGCCTCTGCACGATATTTGCGCTCCGGTTCGAGCAGGTGGAAATTCAGGTGGCTGCGGCTCTTGTCAATATCCGGATTACTGGCGTATTCCTCTTTTGTGCGCTCATTATGCGCCTCAATGTTGGAAATCTCCGGTCCTTTGTACTTTGCAAAGCGGAGAATCGCAAACTGCGGCTTACTCATTTATTTTTCCCTCCGTTTCTGCCAGATCAGTTCATAACCCAGCGCGTCGGCAAGCTCGACGACCTCTTTATAGCGGATGCTCTCCCGCTGCAACTTGGCGGACAAATTGGAAACGCTGTCCGACCAGCCATATTCATCATGTAACAGGTCAACAACTTCCTGCATGGTAAAACCGGCGCGAATGATCTGCGCCTTGATTTCATTGCGTACACTCATATTCAAATCCCCTCCAAAATTCAGATAATAAAAAAGCGAAGCCGGTACGCTTTCCGACGTATCCGCTTCGCTGTGTCGTAAAAAAATCTGTTGCCATCAAATCCGTTCAAAATTGCCGTTATGAAGTCCTGTTCACAGGTGACACCTATCGACTTTTCTGCTCTGTGTGACTTTGCTCTAAAACGTGTAGTTTCCCACGTTTCCGCGCACCCATGTTGCTGTTCTGAGAAGCGCGATTTCGTGAAACCAGTTCTGCAATCGGTTAAATCATTTGCGGATTTCACTTGCCTTGATTTCGTGCCCAAAAATATAGGCTCTGCTGGTCAGAGTTTTTCATATAGCGGCGTTTCAGGAAAAGTAAAACGTACATACGTACACAGCGCAGTCGCAGAAAATTTATCGTCAATCCTCCGGTACGTACGTATGCTCTGAAACATCAGGAAACCCGTTTATATTGGGTTTTGCAATCGCCTCAATACCGAAAAAGCCCCCCTACGCGCCGTCCGGCAGCGTTAGTGATCTTGTTGCAGTATTCCAGATTATACTTGGTCTGGCTGGCAATCACACTGTCGCTGAAGCTACGACGCTTTAACGGCGTCAGATTGTTTTCCTCGCACCACATCCGGTAAATTTCGTACAAATCTTTTGAGCTGATGGTGCAATCTGCTTTCAGCCGGATGTATCCCTCTGATTCCAGAAAATCAAAGACGTTGTTGCTATCCCGCTTGACTGCCTCCCGATTATACCGTGTGCGCTGGCTCTCCGTGAATTTGAAGTTGTTGGCAACCAGCCGCTGCAAGCCCTCAAACGCCCACAGGAAGATGCCCTCGGCTTCAGCTTTCATTTTCTCCGCAAGGTCGGGATCATCTATCCGTCCCACAGGCTTTTCCTTGGTGGTCAGTACAAGCTGGCGGCGGTAAAATCCGTCGCTCCGGTCATAGAGTGCTTGCAGATCGCCGTTGGAGAACGCCAGCAGGCGGGCAAACATCCACCCCTGGTAGCTCTGCTTAGCCTTGCGCTCCAAATCCATTTTGCCTTGGGCGGTCACGATGGACTTGACGTAGTTGGTCTGCCGCAGCGCTTCCATTCGCATATCATCATCGACACACAGCAGAATGTGTTCCAGGTCGGCGCGGGCAAAGCGGTTTTCAGAAATTTTGCCGATGCTGCCATCCTTCATGTTGCTGCCGAGAAGCGCACCCAGCACGGCGCCGATCTGCGATTTTCCTTCGCCGCCGTTTCCCTTAATCACCATCATGCGCTGTCCCTTGTTGCTGGGAATCAGGCAATAACCGATGAACTCTTGCAAGGTTGGAATGTCCTCTGTATAGAGAAGCCCATCCAGAAAAGAAAGCCACCGAACGGGAACCGGTGCGTCAGGGCGATATGCCACCGGCAGTCTGCTCCGCACAATATTCGGTCTGCCCTCGGTGAAGCTGCCGTCCAGCTTCAAAGTACCGTTTGCCAGATGGATTCTATCTGCCTCCGGCGCAAAGTCCTCTATATGAGCCGCCAGCTTCATCACTTCCAGAATGTTGGTGATCTTGCGGGGAATATTGTTCACGGCGCAGCATTTCAGTTCCTCATAGATTTCGCCCCGGAGCGGCAGATCGTCGGTCACCCTGCCGTCCAGCGTGAAGAAAGCACCGTTGGCAAAGATGATTTTCCGGCTGTTCAGAAATTCATCACAGAACAGCGCCTCATTACTATTCGTGCCGTCAAACCAGATAGGCGCGTCTAAATTAGCCGATTTCCGTTTCGTCACGGGTATCCACTTCCTTTGCCGTCCATTTCAGGCGTTCTTCCAGTCGGTCGACCATGCCGTCCTTTTGAAGCATATCCACAGTTTTCACACGAGCCTCCAACTCCGCAAAGGTTAAAATATCTGTCAGATCCTCGATATAATCGAGCATCTGGCAGGCTTCCACAAAGTGGTCATCAAGAGTATCATCCGGCGTTTTGGGTGCGTACTGCACCTTCCAATGCTCCAAAAGATGCAGATAATCGTACAATATCCGCTGACAATGCAGCGTCTCATTCTGGAACGCCTTTGCCAGCGGATATTTCGGTTTCCGCAGCGCTGCCGCGGCCGGGGGCTTGTCCGGGTCGATCCCAAAGTCATACGCCAGCTTTTTCGCTGCGTCATAGCTGCTCAGGTTGAACAGCTTTGCCACAAGGTCGATCACGTCACCAGTTGCCCCGCAGCCGAAGCAGTAGAAGTAATCCTCTTTCAGCTTCATGCTGGGCGTGCGGTCGGCGTGGAAGGGGCAGCAGACCATGCTGCCACGGTTTACTTCCAATCCGTAGTATTCGACAGCCTCTTTCACGGAAACTGTCATCTTGATTTGTGTAAATAAATCCATACCTGTTTCCTCCTATACAATAATTGAACTCCGCCGTTCTGCCCGATGCCGTTCCTGCCCGAGTCCTTACCCCGGCGTTGCCTCTTCCTTGGCACGCGGAATGCGGTACTTCTCCGGAAGCATATCCTCATCGGACGATCATGAAATTTTCAAGGTGCTGCGTGGTTTATGTCTAAATTTTAGTAAGAAAACAGGCCCTTTCCCGTATATCCGAGAGGTAGGAAAAGTGGGGTAGACGTTGAAATTTTCCACGCTTTGAGACACAAAATGAAAAAGCATGATATAATACAAGAAAAGCCGAAATGGAGGTGGATGTATGCAGGTTAAGCTGACAATCGGGGAACGTTTGAAGGATTTACGAGTAGAGCGCAAACTGACCTTGGAGCAGCTTGCCAACGAAGTGGGTATCTCAAAATCCTCACTTGGCAAATATGAATCAGATAACGGCAAGGACATCAGCCCGTACAGCATTCTGTTGCTGGCGGACTATTACGGTGTTTCCTGCGACTATCTGATGGGACGGACGGAAACAAAAAATCACCCAAACACAGCTCTGCATGAGCTGCATTTGAGTGATGCTTCGATTGATATATTAAAAACAGGCAAGTTCAACCACCGGCTGCTGTCGGAGCTGATCTGCCACAAGGATTTCCAGCGCTTCATGCTGGACGCTGAGATTTACGTTGACCGGATCGCAGATATGCGCGTCAACGACATGAACGCCGTGCTGGAAGCCGTCCGGCAGATGGCATTGATGAAAAATGACGGTGAGGAAAATGACCTGCACCTGCGGACGCTGGAAGTGGCACAGATTCGGGAGGATGAATATTTCGGAAGCCTGATTGCAGATGACCTGAAAGGCATCCTCCGTGATATTCGGAGTGAACACCGCCCCGATACCATGACTGCGGATGAAGTCTCCTTTGCAGAAAATATGCAGAACCAGTTGCGGGAGGCAATGAACTTTGAGGGAAGCTCGGAAGAAAAGAAAGCAAAAGCATTACTTGCCACACTCTGCCACACCGCAGAGTATGCCGCCACCCCCCTTTTCCGCGTCAGCCGGAAGCAAAGGTATAACACACTAGACTTTGCGAAGCAAAATCGTGTGCCAACAGGGATGCTGCTCGCCCCTATTGGAAACCCCGCGGCAAAGGGGCGCGGGTCTCCGGTGGAGACCTCAAAGCGTGAAACGCTTTGAAGCGCTGACCGAGCCGACAGGCGAGACCTCCCTTTGCAATCCCTCATTTTCCTCGCGGGTGCATATACAAACTGCCAAAATGCAGCTTGCAATGTCTGCTCTGAAAACACAAAACCGCTGTAATTTCCATCCTGCACGGGATGGGAATTACAGCGGTTTCTTTCTGACGCACAGAGCAGCTTTACTCCGTATAATACTGCGCCTGTGCGTTCCAGAGCGCGTAGTATTTGCCGCCCCGATCGGCGAGCAATTCGGCGTGACTGCCCTGCTGGATGACCGCGCCCTCGTGGAACACGGCGATCTCGTCACAGAATTTGCAGGAGGACAGGCGGTGGGAGATATAGATGGCAGTCTTATTGCCTGCGATCTCATCGAACTTACTGTAGATCTCCGCCTCGGCGATGGGGTCCAGCGCCGCCGTTGGCTCGTCGAGGATGATGAAGGGCGCGTCCTTATAGAGTGCGCGGGCAATGGCAATCTTCTGCGCCTCGCCGCCGGAAACCTCAACACCGTCCTCGGAGAGATTTTTGTAAAGCATGGTGTCCAGACCCTTTTCCATCGCTGCAAGACGGTCTGCGAAGCCTGCATCGATCAGAGCTTTCCTTGCCCGGTCACGGTCATATTCCATGCTGCCCGCCACATTCGCGCCCAAAGGCTGGCAGATGAGCTGGAAATCCTGAAATACCACGGAAAATATGCCCATGTAATCGTCATAGCGGTACTTGCGGATGTCGATGCCGTTGAGCAAAATCTGCCCCTCCTGCGGGTCGTACAGGCGACACAGGAGCTTTATGAAGGTGGTCTTGCCGCTGCCGTTTTCGCCCACGATGGCAAGCCTTTTTCCGACCTTGAACCTCATATTCACATGGCGCAGCGCCCAGATGTCCGAGCCGGGATAACGGAAGGAGACGTCCTTGAACTCCACGTCATACTGACGATCCGACCTCTTTTCGGTGGTGAGACTCCCCTGATACATGGAATTGGGAATGTCGAGAAACGTATAGATGGCCTTGAGGAACTCAGCATTGGCCCGCATATGACTGACGGTGCTCAGTAGCAGGGAGGCGTTGCCGGAAAATGTGGTCACGGCGCTGACATACTGGGTCACGCTGCCGATGCCGAAGGCACCGCCCAGCGCCTTCAAGCATACGAACACATACACAACGCCGGAGAGAACAGCGGATAGAGAGGCGGCCAGCGCCTTGCTCAGTCCCACAGTGGTCTGGGACGCCTTTGCCACGGGAGAGCCGACGCCGAAGATATTCACTGTGCGAACATAATGCTCCGCCAGTTCGCTCTGGCGGTACATTCTGCGATCCATGTCTTTTTCCTTGTCCCCCGGCTGCATGAAAACGAAGTGGCTGAACACGCGATTGCCGAAGCATACCTGCTCTGCCAGCGTGTTCCAGGCAGAATAGGCTCTGCCGGCCAGCGCCGGACCAAGGCAGGTAACGGCGGCAATCAGCAGAAGGATGCCCACAAGGAAAAGCGGGTGATTGAGAGCGGTCAATTTTCCCGCCGAGGTCGGGACTTGCCGGGTGAACAGGCTCACCGTCAAGGCGGCAGCCCCTAAAATGCCGGTGATGCCTTGGACTGCCTGCGTATAGTACAGCTTGAGATGGGCAAAGCCCCAACCGGACCAGTCGGCATTCTGCCGGATCTGAGAGAACAGATCACGTGTTTCCTGCCTGTCACAGTCGGCATAATCCATCCGCAGAAATTTCTCGGTATACAGAACTTCTTTCTGTCTGTCAAGCAGTTCGCTCCGGACATTTTTCCACCTCTCCAGCACGGCCTTGAGCAGCTCTGCCGCAGCACTGACCGCTACGATCCAAAGGACCCATTTGGCCAGAATCTCCGGTCTGCAAAGGGTGGATAGTTCATCGACAAGCCGGGCGGAGAGCCAGATGACCGCATAGGGCGATGCTGCCTCCACAACAGCACAGAGGATAAACGGCATAAAGCAGCCCGGTGCGATCCGGCGCATATTTCGTGCCGCCCGGCGGTGGATGGCAAAGGTCTCCCGCAGGCTCATGCCCTCAGCTTTCTTCTTCATCCTGTACACCTCCTTCCTGATAATAGCGGCTCTGCACGGCAAATAGCTCCGCATAAGCACCGCCCTTTGCCAGTAACTCCTTGTGGGTACCCTCCTCGGCGATGCCGCCGTCTGCTATAAAGAGGATGCGGTCACAGAAGCGGGTGGACGCCAGCCGGTGGGAGATGAACACGGAGGTCTTACCCGCCGTCATATCGCTGTACTTTTGGTAAATATCGTTTTCCGCAATGGGGTCCAGCGCCGCCGTAGGCTCGTCCAGAATGAGGATGGGCCCGTTCTTATAAAGCGCTCTCGCCAGCATCAGCCGCTGGGTCTGGCCGCCGGAGAGCTGTACGCCGTCCAGATACACCTCCCGGCCAAAGTGGGTATCCACCCCTTGGGGGAATTTGGCAATAGCCTCTGTCAAGCCGGCCTGTGCAAGGCAGTGATCGACTTTTACTCTGTCGATATGCTCGGTGGTCTGGGCAACACATTCCGCAATGGTGGTATCCAAAATGGAAAACCCCTGAAATACAGCGGAAAACAGGCGGTAATACGCGCTGCGGTCAAATTCACGAATATCCTGCCCGTTTAGCAGCACGCGCCCCTCGGTGGGGTCGTAGAAGCCGCAAAGCAGCATCACCATGGTGGTCTTGCCCGCACCGTTCAAGCCCACCACCGCCAGCTTTTCGCCGGGATGGATGGTCAGGTCTATGTGTCTGAGAATATCCCTCTCCGTGCCCGGATAGTGGAAGGACACGTTCTCCAGCCGCAGCTCATATCCGTCGGCTGCGGGCGGCTGCGCTCCGCCCTCAAACTGAAACGGCTCCGGAATGTTCAAATATTCCTGTATTTTGGACAGGTCGATGCTCTCCTTATGCAGTTGGCTGCACTGGGTCAAGATGCCGGTCACCCACGATGCAGCGCCGCTGACGGCGGTAAAGTAGAGCAAAAATGTCGATGCAGGCCAGCCATGTACCAGAGTTTGCCGAATCAGATACGCATACGCGATGCCGTTGCGAAGAAGCGTCAGCGCCACGTCAGCCACATTAGCCCAGAGATAAGTCCTTTCCCGGCGGGCGATGAAGGCGGAGAGTGCCTTCATGGATTTTTCCCGCAATTCCCGCAGCCAAGGGGCTAAACCAAAGACGCGGATGTCCTTGGCAAGCTGTATCTGCCGAGGCTGCGTCAGAAAATAGTGCAGTTCCTTGTCATACTGTTCCCGTTCATCCCGGTGGCGGTACTCCCACTCACTGATGTAGTGGGAAACGAAGAAGTCTGCTGCGGCGGTCAGCACCACCAGCAGGATCAAAAAGCGGCTCAAGCGGGAGAACAGCAGCAGATATACGGCAAAGCCGCCGAGATTTGCCAGCAGCTCCGTCAGCGTTCGCCAAATATGCTCCGCCGCATCGTCGTTGCCGCTGGTGGCCCGCTGCGCCTGCTCCTCCAGCTTCAGAATTTTGGAGTCGTGGACATTTGGGTAGGAGGTCTCGCCGCTTTTCCGGGAGATCATGCGGATGATGGCACAGCGAACATCGACCTCACCGGGCATCCGGATGGCATCGCAATACGCCGCAGCCCCCTGTAAGAGAAGAAGTGCCGCTGTGAAAAATCCGATAGTTGTCAGCAACTCCCCCACGGGAACGCCCTGCTCCACCCTCGTAAGAATTTCCGGTGTGACGTAGAGCTGCGCCAAATCCAACGCCACTTTGATGGCCGCGACCACAACGCAAAGGAGCAGCACTCTCCTGCGCTTCTCCCAAGCGGTCCGCACCATAAAGCAGACATTTTGCCGGACGCTGTACTTCGGTTTTTCTCTGTGTTTCATGTCGTTTCACCTCACGCACATAGCATAGCAGAAAAAATCGTCCCCGGTTGATTCCGGGGACGAATCGCTTTTTCCGGGGGATGAATTGCAGCTCTCACTCCTGCGGAAGCAGTATTTCAGTGGTGAATGCACCGTCCTCGCTGTTGCGGCTGATGTATCCGTCCAGCCGCTCCACGATGGCGTCGATGCGAACAAGGCCAAAGCCATGCCCCTCGCCCTTGGTGCTGCGGAACAGCCCTCCCTCCTTCTGCATTTTCTTCCCGGCGGTAAAATTGGTGAAGGAGATGTAGAGCTGGGTGTTTTTCATATCCATATAGACCCGGATGAGGCGCTTGTCCTCCGGCAGCTTCATGCTGGCCTCAATGGCGTTGTCGAAGAGATTGCCGAGGATGCAGCAGAGATCGATCTCCGAGGACTTCAGCCGGACGGGGATGTGGGCATCCGCCGCGACCTCGATGCCCTTCGCCTTTGCAAGGGAGATCTTGGAGTTGAGGATGGCGTCGGTCATGGGATTGCCGGTCTTGATGACCGTGTCCACGGTTTGCAGATCGGTGTCCAGCAGGTCGAGGTAGTTTTGGATGGCGTCCCAATCTCCCGCGGCAGCGTAAGCCTTCATGGTCTGGATATGGTTGCGGTAGTCGTGCCGCCAGCCGCGGATCTGGCGGTACATATTGTCTACCTCCCGGTAATGCGTTTCGATCAGCTCCTGCTGATAGGAGGCGAGCTGCTTTTCGATTTTCTTTGCAAACAATTCCATACGCCTTACCTCATGTTGATAATGGCACGGTTGACGCCCTCATACGCGCCCCGCGGCAGCGGGATGGCGGTTCCGTCGCTCAGCCGGATCTCCGTCTTGGTGACGCGGCTGATCTGCGTCAGATTCACGAGCGCAGAGCGCCCCACGCGGTAGAAGCACTCGTCGAGCTGCTTTTCAAGCTCGCCCAATGTCATTTTCACCGTCACATCCGTTCGCGCGTGAACGGTCACATAGTTGCCGAGCACGTCTGCATATCGAATCTGATAAATCGGCACACGCACCATTTCTCCGCCGACCTCGAAATGCAAGACCCGTTCGTTTTTCGTTATCTTTTCCACGGCGCGGTCCAGCACCGACCGGAGCTTTTCTTCCTTCACAGGCTTCATCAGATAGTGGAGCGCCGCCACCTCGTAGCCCTCTGAAATGTAATCGGAGTAGCCGGTGATGAAAATGATCTGCACCGTGTCGTTGCTCTTGCGAAGCTCTTTCGCCATCGTGACGCCGTCCATCGCGCCCATTTCGATATCCAGCAGAAGAATGTCGTAGTCGCTTTCTTCTGCGTAGCGGAACAGGAAGCTCTCGGCGGAGGGAAAATCGTCGATATGCACCGTGTGACCGGCGGACGAAGCCCAGGCGCGCACCATATTCAAAACAAACTGTCTGTCCGCACCGGAGTCGTCGCAGATTGCAATTTTGTACTTCATACCCTCACCGTTCCTTTAATGATTAAGACATCCGCCTCAAATCATCCCAAAGTGACGTAATGCCTCCGTAATTGCCTTTTCCTTCTCCGGCGGGCATTGCGGCTGCCTGGTATCCTCGGATTTCGGTTTATTGTAGTTCTCGCGCTCAATGATGCCGTACTTCTGCTTCAGTCCGGACGCTTGGTCAATAGACACACCGTCTCCACGTTCGCCGTGCCAGGGAAAAGATCCACGGCGCAGGCGCGGACGGGGCAATAGCCCAAGGGGGCAAAGCGGGCCACATCCCGGGCCAGAGTGGCCGGGTCGCAGGATACATACACAATGCGGCCGGGTGTCATAGAGGCGGCAGCCTCTACCACATCGGGCGCCAGGCCCTTCCGGGGCGGGTCCACGCAGATCACGTCGGGCCGCAGGCCCCGCTGCCGCAGCTCCGCCGCCAGCCGGGAGGCATCGCCGCACAGGAACTCCACGTTCTCCACGCCGTTGCGGCGGGCGCTGTCCTCCGCGTCCCGGATAGCCTCCGGCACGATCTCGCCGCCGATGACGTGCCGGGCCCGGCGGGCCAGCACCTGGGTGATGGTACCCGCACCGCAGTACAGGTCCACCGCCAGCTCCCGGCCGGTGAGTCCGGCGTACTCCAGGGCCTTTTCGTACAGACGCTGGGCCTGGTCGTGGTTCACCTGGTAAAACGACGGCACCGACAGCCGCAGCTCCAGTCCGCAGAGGGTATCCGTCAGATAGTCCCGGCCCCAGAGGGTCCGGTACCGATCCCCTAAAATAGCGTTGCCCCGGCGGGTATTCTCCCCCAGCACCACGCCGCAGACTCCGGGCGCGGCGGCCCGGAGCATATCCACCAGCTCCTGCTCATGGGGCAGGCGGGAGCCGTTGACCAGCAGGCACGCCAGGGACTCCCCCCGGCAGCTGGTGCGGACGTACAGGTGCCGCAGCAGGCCCCGGCCAGTGGCCTCGTTATACGGCTCCACCTGAAACCGGGCGATATAGTCCCGCACCGCCTGAGCCAGGGCATCGGCCTCCGGCTTTTGGATGAGACAGTGCTCCACATGCACCACCTGGTGGCTGCGGGCCCGGTAAAAGCCCACCTCCCCCGCCGGGGAGATGGGATAGATGCTCTTGTTGCGGTAGTGCAGGGGCTGCTCCGCACCCAGAATTTCCTCCACCGTCACCTCCGCGCCGCCGATGCGGGTCAGGGCGTCCTGGACCCGGGCACGCTTGGCCCACAGCTCCTCCTCATAGGACATATGCCGGAAATCGCAGCCGCCGCAGCGGCCATAATACGGACAGTCCGGCTGCCGCCGGGCGGGAGACGGCTCCGCCAGGGCGGCGATCTTGCCGAAGGCGGCGTTTTTCAGCACCTTCATCACCAGAACGTCGCAGGTCTCGCCCCGGACGGCCCCGTGGACGAACACCACCTGGCCGTCTATCCGGGCAATGCCCAGGCCCTCGCTGGAATAGCCGTCAATATGGGCGCGGTAAATGCGGTTTTTCTCCAATGCGGGCATAAGCGCCCTCCTTTCCGGTAAAGCACAGGGGCGGGGCACACGGGTCCCGCCCCTGCAAGCGATGGAATATCACATCCCGTCCGCTTAGAATTCGAACTTGTCCAGGATCTTACGCAACGCCTCGGCAAAGGCGGCCAGGGTCTTGTTGTCCCGGCCCTTGCTGCGGCGGATAAGGCCCACCAGGGAATCGCCCAGCTGCACCAGCTTCTGATACGCTGCGGTGACCCGGGGCGCGCCGTCGAAGGTGCGGGTCTTGCGCTGGGGCAGATAGCCCGCTGCCAGCTGGGTGCAGGTCAGCAGGTCATACTCCTCGGTATACTGGGGAGCGTGGGCCGTGAAGCCCAGCTGGCTCACCGTCTGGGCAAACACCGGCGCCACCTCCCGGTCGCCGTGGACCACGAACACGTGCTGGGGCTTGGGCTCCTTGAAATGGCTGATCCAGTCCAGCAGATGGTCGTGGTCGGCGTGGGAGCTGAGGCCCTGGAAATTCACCACCTTGGCCCGGACGGCCACGTCCTCGCCGAACAGCTTCACGGAGGGAGTCCCGTCCAGCAGGGTGCGGCCCAGGGTGCCCGGAGACTGGAAGCCCACGAACACCACGGCGCTGTCCGCCCGCCACAGGTTATACTTCAGATGGTGGCGGATGCGGCCCGCGTCGCACATGCCGGAGGCGGAGATGATGACCTTGG
>OLNX01002326.1_pt1 | contig 14368 bp, 10 predicted proteins | sample 1672611 | NCBI WGS metagenome assembly OLNX01 (sample SAMEA3136705, study PRJEB25190) | human gut metagenome | reverse complement strand
ACCAGAAAGTGTCGCGAAAGGCAACGGGAATATCCAGATGTTGGCATAACAAATCCGCGTACCAACCATTAACCAAACTTATATCATCAAAGGACACGTCCTCGTTAGCCTTCCCCTTGAGGGCACCCCAGTGTGCGCCGCGAAGCAAGTACCCTTGGGGTACACACTGGGGGTGTGCACAGCTGAAGGTGCCCCCGCAGGGGACGGATGAGGTGTTCCACCCGCAGGCGGTACCCCCCATACCCGGCGGCGTCAGCCGCCACCTACCAAAGCCGCCCTCGGGGCGGCTTTGGCGCGATTTGATAATCGCCCATGCGTCCAACACACCAGCCCCTACCTCCACACCACATCAGCGGCAGCGGCGCAAGAGGTACAAGCAATCCCCTGAACCGACAACGACACCCACCGTGCCCATTCCGCGAAATCAGCACCGTCAAATTTGCACTTACCCTCCCCGCGCAAGGAAGTCTTGAAACGTAGTTTCAAGTGGCGCTTTTGGTTACTTTTGTCGCCGGGGACAAAAGTAACTCGCGCTCGGGAGCGCGAAACTCCCCCCCGCGCCCGCAGACGCAGCATCTTCCGCCGCCGTGGCGGCGCCCCCCCAACAAAACATAAAAAAGAGACCGCCTTCCGCTACTCCTGATAGGGGTACCTTGAAGCGTGTCCTCGGATTAGGCAGGCAGTGCAATTGTACTGTCTGCCTTTTCTGTTGTCTCTCCGCATAGAAGCATATCGTCTGTCTCGTTGAGGTTGAAGTCCCGAAAACAGATGTGGCTCTTCTGCGGTGCGTGCTTGGAGTATTTGACCTCTTTCTCATACACGATGATTTTCGCCACAAAGGTGCGGAGCAGTTCCGGGGTCAGTTCCGTCATGTCGGTGAACTTTCTGGCCTTGGCGATGAAGTTCTTGGCGTTGGCCATGCTACTGCGTAGTTTCTCCAGGCGCTCCTCCGTGGCAGGGATGGCTTCAGCCAGCTGCGCTTTCTCCTTGGAGTATGCCTCAGACAGCAAACGGAACTGCTCATTGCTCACCCGTCCCAAGGCGCTGTCCTCATACATCCGCTTGAACACTACATCCAGTTCGCCATCCCGTTTCCGCATCGTGGACAATTCCCGTTCCACCCCCCGGATCTCCTTTGCCACCCCAGTAGATTGCTTTTGCTGAATATATGCGGCGAACCGCTCCGGGTCGCTCCTGGCAAACTCTGTGGCTCTGCGGATTGTTTCCAGCACGATTTCCTTCAGTGCCACTTCCCGGATATAGTGAGCGCTACACACTTCTGCCCCGTCCTTCTTGTAGGTGCGGCAGGTGAAATGATTCTGTTCCGGCTTCATGGTGTGCGCCCGGTGCAATACCATGGGCTTACCGCAGTCCGCACAATACACCAATCCAGAGAACATATTCTGCTCATCCATATTCGTGCGGCGGCGCTTATGAGATCGCACCTCCTGTACGATATCCCAGGTTTCCTGATCCACCAGCTCTTCATGAGTATTCTCAAAGATAAGCCACTCTGATTTGGGGCGTTCACATCGTTTTTTGTCCTTGTAGGACTTGGTGCTGTAGCGAAGGTTGACCGTGTGCCCAAGGTAGACCATGTTCTGAAGCATATCCGCCACCATGTCGCCAGTCCAGTTGTAGGGCCGCTCTGCATTCAGCCCGGAATGGGATGTGCCGAATTTCGTATAGGCGTACATGGATGGACTGTAGATGCATTCTTTCTTGAGCTGCTTTGCAATCTGGGCTGGTCCCATTCCGCCGGCGCACATGGCGAAGATGCGTTTGACGATAGCCGCCGCCTCCTCATCCACCAACAGAGGAGAGTCCTTGGTTGCACCCTTGCGGTAGCCGTAAGGAGCTCGTGTCCCCACCCGGATTCCCCGCTGTGCCTTGGCGTTCACTACATTCCGCACCTTGCGGCTGCAGTCCCGCACGTGCCACTCATTGAACAAATTCTTGAAAGGCATCAGCTCGTTGCTGTTTTCATACTTGGTGTCAACATTGTCGTTGACAGCGATGTAGCGCACATCATTGGAAGGGAATATCTCCTCGATATAAAGACCGGTGTGCAGTTGGTTTCTTCCAAGGCGGGAAAGATCCTTTGTGATGATGACGGCGATGTCGCCGTTGCTCATGTCATCCATCATCTGTTCAAAGGCTGGGCGATTGAAATTCGTGCCGGAATAGCCATCGTCCACATAAAATCTGGTGTTCTGGAACCCATTCTCATCGGCGTACTTTTGCAGGATAAGTTTTTGGTTCTGGATACTGTTGGAGTCGCCCTCCAGATTATCATCTCGGGACAGACGGCAATAGAGCGCCGTGATCTTTTGGTTTGGCTGTAACATATTGACCTCCTTCATAAAACGCCAAACCGATTGAGAGATTGCAACCATACAATACCCTCAATCGGTTTGTTTGTCTATGCGAACCTGTTTTTCAGGCGGAAATATTTTTTGCGTCCTGCTCCAGGTCGATGACCTGTTTCATAAGATCGACCGTAGATTGCGTTCCTCCGAAACTGAATTCCGCGAACACAATGTACTCTCTGCCGCATACATGCTGTCGGCGGCTTTTTATAATCTTGTCGTCCCTTTCTTCCACTGCGGTATCCCGCACTGCCTTGGCAGAGGGAATATCCTCATCTCCATGCTTTTCTTCACTGTAGGAGCGGGGACGCTCATTGTATTTGAATTTATACGCCATATCGTTCCTTTCCCCTGACGCTACAGTCAGGCAACAAAAATAGCAGACCGTTACATGGTCTGCTGCTGTGTTTGTTCTGCCTGCTGATCTTCGGTCCACTGCTGTTCTGTAGATGATTGCTCATCCTGTGTGAGCACCATGGCTACGCCGGCCACCAGTCCGATGACAGCGCCGATATTTTTGGCTTCCTGTTCTGCCTGGATACGGCGGTAACGTTCCTCGACATCTTCGTTACCATCATCCAGTAACGCTCCAGTTACCGCCAGACCATACAGTCCAGCGTGGAGCGGCTTCATAGAAACAGGTTGCGGATGTTGCTGACCACTGTCGCTGTGCCATACCCCATCCCCAGCAGTGCCGCCACGATGAGCAGTACCAGTACGATCCATTTGGCCACTACGATCAGGTCGAAGTCCGGAAGCCAGTCCAGCCATTTGCAGGAATGCTTTTCTTTCTTCTTCCCAGCCTGTTCCAGCAGAGTGGTCATCTCCGTCAACGATTTCTGGATCTTCGCCATGCTGTTCTGCACCGCTGTCAGGTCTGTGTGTGATCTCAGGTTCGGAAGATACTCCCGCATTCCACGCACTTCCCACCCGATGGATTCTGTCTTCTGTGTCAGCATCGTCAGAGCCTCCGGCAACGGACACTGGATGACAATGGGCGTGATCGGTGAACTCGACTCCTGCGCTGTCGGCTGCGGTGAAGGCTCGGGCCGGTTCAGGGTCATGAGCTCGTCCATAGATAATTTCTTCTCTGATCCTGAATTCATATGCCATGTTCTCCTTTAGATATTTGTCACCGAACAGCAAACGGTCCCGACACTGCCAGCCACTCGGCGTGGTATAGGTGATATTCTTTCGGGACTTTTCCCAGCGAACCTTGTAGCCCTCGCTCTCCATCAGCGCAATGAGCTCCTCGCGGTTGGAAGCGTGGCGCATACAGTCATTGATGATATTCATGAGCTGCAGCTTCTTGCTCTGACCGCGGGCCGCCGTGTGATACTCTCCGATGGTCATAGTCTTTGTTTTCTGCTTTTGTTCCCTGGGTTGAAATACAGGAAGTGAAAACTCCTTGCAGACCATGTCGTTGCGTTGCCGCAGTTCCTGGAGCTGCTCCTTTGCGATATGCAGTTTCCGTCCGGTATCGAAATTGACCGAGTTGATGAGGAAGTGGGAATGGATGTGCTCACGGTCTGTGTGGGTGCAGACCAGAACTTCGTATCCCTCATAGTACTCGGCCAGCTTCAGCGCGGCCGCGTGAGCGGTGACCGGGTCGACTGCTTCGCCTTTCGGGAAGCTCTGTACCATGTGATAGAACAGTACACCGTCCGTCTTGTGGTAGAGCCGCTTGGTGGTCATGAAATCCGCGTAGACAGATTCCGGCTGACAGTTGATACCTGTGACCAACTGCTGCCCCTCGAACTCGGTCTTTTTATCCTGCATGGTATACCGCATCACGGCGCTCATGCATCCGGTGGTCTGGCCCCGCTTGTAGTTTGTGAAACTGATGATAGCCATAGCTTACCAGCGCTTTCGTTCAAGGATCATCCGAACGGCACCACAGAGTTCAGAGAACGCCCGACATACGCTTTCCAGATCGATCACGGTCACTCGTCCCATGTGCGCCAGGGTGACGAGCTGGTTCAGATTTCTGCCGATGGACTTCAGCTCCTTCAGCACTTCTTTCAGGCCGTCGATGACCACCACCTGCTTTCCCAGGCAGCAGGCAGTGACGTAGTCGCTCATGGACATCCCGGACTGCTTCGCCAACTCCTTGATGGCCTCCCGGTCTGTGGACGCCATGCGGGTGCTGAATTTAACATCTTTTTTCATGTCGTTTCCTCCAAATCGTAGATAAAGTGGGCCCGGGCTTCTGCCCGGAATTCATGCGGAAGTCGGGCAGCGGCGTTGCCGCAGACCAGACAAACGCGATGCTGGCCACCTCCAAAGAGGTGATTTCCCTGCACCGAACACCCGCGCTCCGCTTTCGGCCACAAATGGCCACAAACGGCGTTTCTTTTTCCCTGCGGGTGTTTACTCGCCATGCCCGGCAATCCCCCGCAAATCGCCGCACAGCGCCCCAACAGGGTCAACAGGGGCGACCACAGGTACACCCTGGGCATCGTCACTTTCGGCACGGCGCAGCTCGATGAGCCGCTTCCCGTTGCTGCGGCGCACCATACCGAAAATTCCGATTTTGCTTAGCGCGTCAAGGCTTTGCAGGATCAGGCGGGACACTTTCTTAGGCGAGATACGCTCCATACCGACAGGGTCGATTTTTTCAGACAGCTCTGTGGGAGTGCCGATAAATTTCGTACGGTCGCGCATCAGTTCAGAGACCAGATAGGTGATCCGGTCGCCCAGTAGCTCCGGCTGCGTTCTGCTGTCTGCTACCATCTCCCACACGTTTTCAACGTTGCGTTCCAGAGACAACTCCCGGTATTCAATGTCACGACCGATGCAGGAGAGCTTCGCCTTACCGCTGCCGCGCCGATCTTCCACCAGAGTAAAACTGGAATCCACCGCCCCGCTGATGGCTGTCGTACCGGAGATACGGTTGAACACATCATCGGCAGTTTCCTTTCGCAGATGATGGATCAGCAGGATGGCGATGCCGTGCTTGTCCGCCAGCCGCTTCAGCACGGACAGGTCCCGGTAGTCATTGGCGTAGGTGGCATCGTGGACGGGGCGGACCATCTGCAGCGTATCGACGAGGACCAGAACAGTATCCGGGTGAGCTACGAGGAAGCCCTCCACCTGCTCCTCCAGCCCTTGGCCGATGGGAGCGCACTCCGTACAGAAATGGACGCTGTCCGGCGCGTCCTCTGTGATCTCGAAGAGGCGGTTCTGGATGCGAAGGACGGAGTCCTCCAGGCAGAGATAGAGGGTGGTGCCCTGCTTCACGCTCATTCCCCAGACCGGTTCTCCCTTGGCCACCGTCACCGCCAGCCACAGGGCCAGCCAGGACTTGCCCACCTTGGGTGAACCCGCCAGGATATGCAGACCCTGAGAGATCAGCGTGTCCACCACAAAATTGGGCGGCTCCAGCGGACGGTCCATCAGCGTCCTACCGTCCACCGTGACCAGAGGACGGTCCATTTTGTTGCTCATAGTCAGTACCTCCAATTCAAAATATCTGAATACAAAAATCTCCCACCTCGAAAGAAGTGGGAGTAGTATTCTTTTAGAGGAGCAGTGCCCACAGGACTTTTGAGCATCCCCTTGCCCCTCTGCTTGTATTGTGGTGGAAAAGATGGTATCCTGATAAAAAGCATGGACAGATTAAAAATCAAGTAGGACAAATTATTGCAGAGGAGGGGGCCAGCGGAAATGGAGGGGAGCATCATATTCTATACCTACGGCAGCACCTTGGAGCTGAACGGGCAGCAGTTTGAGGCAGGCAGGCTGACCGAAGATCTGCTGAATCTATCACCGGATGACTACCACCCTCTGCACGAACGGATGGTGCGCATTCGTACCCTTATGGACATCTATGAGTATGTCCGCAAGAGTGAACTTTGGTGGAAACTGAATGATGAGATGGAGCAGCTCTGTCAGGAACTTCGCCGATATACTGTGTTCCGCTTGCTACCGGACGATTGCTATGACGCTTTCTTTTCGGTGATACGGGAGATCACAGGACAGTTCAGCTTGTTTCCTCCCGAGGAGCACAGCCTTTCAGAGGATGATCAGACAAAACTTCTCAGCGCCTCAGCGGAAGAATTCTTCCAGAGCGATGATGGGGACAGCAATCCTGAAATCTCCTTGGGACTGCTGGATCTGTTTCGTCGCAGAGAGGGCAGCGTGGAAAAGGGCGAGTTGTTTTATTACGAGATGTTTCGCCTCCTGGGAGCGTGCGAAGATACCTGGAGTGCCTACAAGAAATACATCGACCGCTACATGATGTATCTTCACGACATCCGTGCCTTTGTTCCTACCATCCGGAATTTCATCAAGTTTATCCTCTCCACACTCACGACCAATGGGCCGGAAAGTTATGCGGCAGCGCTCTATGGTTTCTATAACGATGATCGCACCGCAGAGAAGCTGATCGTCAACCCCATCACTTACCACGGGGACTGCTACAGGAGACACGATGAATATATGCTCTCCTATGTCCCGCGGGAGCTGCCGGACGGCTCCATGGCCATCTGTCAGGAGCATGTGACGGACAGCTTACAGGCGCTGATGAAGGCAGACTATATGCTGGCCCTGAATAGCGGACACAACATCCGCCGCTGCATCATCTGCGGGAAATACTTCATGCTGAAGAGCGGCGTCCACGCTTTGTACTGCGAAGGGGCCTGTCCCCACGCTCCTGGCTACACCTGTCGGCAATTTGGCACGGTGGAAGTTCAAAAGGAACTGGCAAAGAACAACCCCAAGGTGAAGGCCAAGCTGACTGCCTTTTCCAGGATCACGAAGGATATGCAGCGGGGAGCTATCTCTCAGGAGGATGCCAGAAGAGCCAAGGATCATGTGCGAGACCGGCTCTACGATGCGCTGCGCAGCCCGGATATCTCTGTTGAGGAGTTTTCTGAACAAATATCTACTGCGCAAGTGTATGAATATTGCCGCATCACCAGAGTGAGCAAGCCCCGAGGGCGTCCACCGAAAGCAAAGGCGGGTGGGACCCATGACCAATGAGGAATTGGTCCGCCGATATTACGGCGGTGATGAGCGCGCGCTGGAGGAGTTGTACCGCAGGAATCTCGGGCTGATCCGGCGCATCGCCCGGGAGACTGCCAGAGAGTTCAACTGTCTGCATATGGACAGGGAAAGACCGGGAGAGTTGTCCGGCTATACGAAAACGATTCTGGAGGATCTTTGCGGCGAGGGTGCGTTGGAATTTCTGACACGGGTCCAGAGCAGAGAATACGATGAGAGCCGTGCTGTGCTTGCCACCTACCTGTACCCACATCTGAAAGGCCGGATGACCCGTTGGCTGGAGCAACATATCGGAAATCTTTCTCTGAGCAAGCACGAGATGGATGCTGTCCGGCAGGCACAAAGGCTATATCATTCAGGTCAGTTCAGCATCGAAGAGATCGCGGAGAAAATGGATGTCCTTCTGGAACAGGCTGTCAAGCACATCCGTTACAACACCCATTTTGTTGGTGTCAATGATCTTATCCCTGGGAGCTATGACGGTGATCCCTTTGAGCGGCTGATGCCTGGGAATCTCTCTGTTTCTGCGGAGCAGGTCGTGTATCGAAAAGTCTGCATTGAGCTGCTGCAGGAACTATTTGATGCTCTCCCGAAGAAGGACAGGGACATCCTCGGAAAATTCTACGGCGTATTCGGATTTGAAAAAACTTCGCTGAAGGAAATCGGCATGTACCACATGATGAAGGAGTCCGCCGTGGAAAAGGCAAAGGAGCGTGCTGTCACAAAGCTGAAAAAAGCCTATCCGGGTAGCAGGCTGCAGATCTGGAGGAATGTTCATCGTATGATACGCAGACCGATCCTGCCAGCGAAGGATGACAGAGCACTGCGGCGCAGCTTCACGACTTCGACCCTACGAAATCAGGAGTCTGGAAGATCGTAGTTTCGATACAGTCTGGTGAGAATTTTGCGCAGACAGGAGACCGCAACAGTCCCCTTTAGGACATGTTTAGGAAAAATCAAGAGTCATACTCGCTTTTTTATACGTTCCGTGCTATAATGCAGAAAAACACGAAAGGCCGGCAACTATGGCTACACATATTTTAGTCGTCGATGACGAGACTGCGATCGCAGATCTGGTGGAGGTCTATCTGAAAAACGAAGGCTTCACCATCCACAAATTCTATAATGCCTCCGACGCCCTGGCTTGTGTGCGGACGACACGCTTGAATCTGGCGGTGCTGGATGTGATGCTGCCGGACATGGACGGCTTTACCCTCTGCCAGCGCATCCGGGAGGACCACCTGTTCCCCATCATCATGCTCACCGCAAAAGTGGAGGATATGGACAAGATCATGGGGCTGACCTTGGGAGCGGACGACTACATCACCAAGCCCTTCAATCCTCTGGAACTGGTGGCCCGGGTCAAGACTCAGCTGCGCCGCTACACCCGGTACAACCCCAGGGAGGGGACAGTCCAGGAGGTCACCGAATACGACTTTCGAGGCCTTCAGATCTCCAAGGCCACTCACAAGTGCGTCCTGTTCGGCGAGGAACTGGCCCTGACGCCCTTGGAATTCTCCATTCTCTGGTATCTATGTGAGCACCGGGGGAATGTGGTGTCCAGCGAGGAACTGTTTGAACATGTTTGGGGCGAGGCGTTTATGGACAGCAACAACACCGTCATGAGTCACATCGCCCGGCTACGGGAAAAGATGCACGAGCCCAGCCGAAAGCCCAAATTCATCAAGACCGTTTGGGGGGTGGGGTACACCATTGAGTAAGAAAGGAAATACCCGCAGCCGCCGGAGATCTTTGCGCATCTGGGGCGGCTACCTGCTGGTCCTCATGGCTTGGGTGGTCGCAGTAATGGCCTTGGCATTCCTGGGCTTCATCATCTGCGCCAGCATCACCTGGCAGCCCTCGCCGCTCTACGACTTCCTGAATTGGGTTCGAGACTACATCGTTCTGGTCTGCATCGTCACAGTGCTGGCGGGCTGGGTGGTCATCAGCTTCTATTTTATCTCCAAGCCCATCAAGCAGCTGGACGTGGTGGCCAATGCGGCAGAGCAATTATCCCGCCCCAGTGAGGAGCCCATCCAGCTGCCGGATTCCCTGGAGGACATCTCCATCCAGCTGAATCTGGCCCGGGAGCAGGCTCTCCGGGACGCCCGGGCAGCCCGGGAGGCAGAACAGCGGAAAAACGACCTAATCGTCTATCTGGCCCACGACCTGAAAACGCCCCTGACCAGCGTCATCGGCTACCTGACCCTCCTGCGGGATGAGCCTCAGATCTCCCCGGAGATCCGGGCCAGGTACACCGGCATCGCCCTGGAGAAGGCGGAGCGGCTGGAGGACCTCATCAACGAGTTCTTCGACATCACCCGCTTCAACCTCTCTCGCCTGGAGCTGGAGCGGCAGAGCGTGGACCTGACGCGGATGCTGGAGCAGGTCGCCAGCGAATTCCGCCCCATTTTCGCAGAATCGGGGCTGTCATGCAGCCTGGATCTGCCGCCCAAGCTGCACTATTCCTGTGACCCGGATAAGCTGGCAAGGGTCTTTGATAATCTCCTGCGCAACGCGTCTTATTATAGCCTGCCGGACAGCACGGTGGAAATTGCCGGACGGATAGAGGCCGGGAAAATCGTACTCACCTTCTCCAATGCGGGAAAGAACATCCCCCAGGAGAAATTGGACCGGATCTTTGAACAGTTCTTCCGTCTGGACAGCTCCCGCGCCACCCGGACAGGTGGTGCGGGCCTTGGCTTAGCCATCGCCAAGGAGATCGTGGAGCTCCACGGCGGGACCATTCGGGCGGACAGCACCGAGGATCGGATCACCTTCACCATCTGTCTTCCGTCAGACCATTCAGAAGCGCCGTAAGAAAATCACAAGAATTTCGCAGAAAACTTGCAAGGCATCCGTTGGTAGATAGACAAGTATGAAACGCCTGGTTCTGGTACCATTTCAGTATCAGAACCAGGCGTTTTATTTTGATTAGGAGGTCTTATCCCATGAAAGCCATTCTCGTTCTCTTCGGCGGATGCTCCACGGAGTACGAAGTTTCTCTCCATTCCGCCTATGCGGTGCTGTCCCACATGGACCCCGCCCGCTATACTCCTTTGGCTGTGGGCATCACACGGGAGGGGCAGTGGCTCTGCTATACCGGCGACCTCTCCCGGCTGGAGGACGGTACTTGGCAGCAGGCGGCAGACTGTATCCCCTGCACCCCGCTGGTGGAACGGGAGGCCCACGCTTTACTACTGCTGGACGGCTCCGGCCGCCGTCTCCTCTTTGACGCGGTATTCCCAGTCCTCCACGGCAAGAACGGCGAGGACGGTACGGTACAGGGACTCTTTGAACTGGCCGGGGTCCCGGTCATCGGCTGCGGGACATTGTCCAGCGCCTTGTGCATGGACAAGGACCGGGCCCACCAGCTGGCGGCCCTGGCCGGCATCCGGGTCCCCCGGAGCCACGTCTTTCATTCCAGCGATGATTTCAGCCGGATCGCCCAGGCAGCGGAGGAACTGGGATACCCGGTGTTTGTCAAGCCGGTCCGGGCCGGTTCCTCCTTCGGTATCACCAAAGTCTCCGGGCCGGAAGAGCTGCCCGCCGCCATGGAGGAGGCATTCCGCCACGACAGCGCCGTGATCCTGGAGGAGACGATCCCCGGCTTTGAGGTGGGCTGCGCGGTCATGGGCAACGAGGAACTGACCGTGGGTCTGGTGGACGAGATTGCGCTGTCGGAGGGCTTTTTCAACTATGAGGAGAAGTACACCTTAAAGACCTCCGCCATCCACTGTCCCGCCCGCATCCCGCCGGAGAAGGCGGCAGAGATCCAGGCAGCGGCAAAAACCATTTACCGTGCCCTGGACTGCCGGGTATTCGCCCGGGTGGATCTGTTCCTCACCCCGGATGGGGAGATCGTCTTCAATGAGGTCAACACCATCCCCGGCTTCACCGCCCACAGCCGCTACCCCAGCATGATGCAGGGCATCGGCATTTCCTTTGGGGAGCTGGTGACCCGCCTGATCGAGTTGGGGGTGGCGGGATGAGAACCGTGTCGATTCCCCGGGAGCAGATTTTTCAGGGGCCGCTGGTCCTGGTCAACCGGGCGCATCCCCTGCATGAAAAAGAGCGATCTGCGCTGACCTCGGTGGACCCGCACCACCCCGACATTCTTCTTGAAAGCCGGGCACGGCAGCTACTGTCTGCCTGTATCCAAAAGGCGGGGGGACAGCGGGAGATCGTGCCGGTGTCCGGCTGGCGGAGCCAGCAGGAACAGCAGCGGATCTGGAACGACTCCATGGCGGAGCATGGGGAGACATTTACCCGCCAGTATGTGGCCCTTCCAGGATGCAGTGAGCATCAGACCGGCCTCGCCATCGACCTGGGAAAGGCTGCCGGATACATCGACTTCATCCGGCCTGCCTTTCCCTATGACGGCGTCTGCGGAAGATTTAGGCGTCTGGCGGCCCGGTACGGCTTTATCGAACGCTACCAGCGGGGCAAGGAGGAAGTCACCGGGATCTCGGCTGAGCCGTGGCACTTCCGCTATGTGGGGGCGCCCCACGCCCAGCTGATGGAAACCAACGGGCTGTGTCTGGAGGAGTACCGGGACTTTTTGCGGCAGGGTCCCCGGAGCGTCGCTCTGGAAAACGGCCGCATGGCCCAGGTGTTCTATGTGCCCGCCGCCGGAGCCGTCACAGAGGTGGAAGTGCCGGAGGGCTGCTGCCAGATATCCGGCGACAATGTGGAGGGATTTATCCTGACATGGTGGGGTGATACCCATGAGAACGGCTAAGAAAACCGTCCCGACTTTGGACCTCTTTCGTCTGGCGGCAGTCCTGCTGGTGGTGATGAACCACACCTCGCCCCTGGCGGATGTGTCTGCCATGGCTGATTTCTGGCTTACCCGGGTACTGGCCCGGGTGGCAGTCCCATTCTTTCTGATGACCACTGGGTACTTTCTGAGCCGGAATCACTGGGCTGGTGTGGGGCGGCAGCTGAAAAAGCTCTGCCTGCTCTACGGCGTCTGCATCCTTTTGTATCTGCCAGTGAATCTCTATGCCGGCAGCTTCACCGGTCCGGCGGATGTTTTGCGGAAACTGCTGGTGGACGGCACCTTCTACCACCTGTGGTATTTCCCGGCGACCATTCTGGGCATCGTCATCGCCCGGTGGCTCAGCCGGCTGGGCCTGCGGGTGGCTCTGCCTGTGGCGGCGCTACTCTATCTCATCGGTCTGGGCGGGGACAGTTACTATGGACTGGTTTCCCAGATCCCGCTGCTTCGGACCCTTTACGACGGCATTTTTACACTGTGCGGCTATACCCGCAATGGCCTGTTCTTCGCGCCACTGTTCCTTCTGCTTGGGGCCGCCGGAAGGCGGTGGAACCAAAAGCTGTCTCTGGCGGGCTTCTTCCTCTCTCTGGCAGCCATGAGCGCCGAGGGGCTGTGGCTCCATCGCATGGATGTCCAGCGCCACGACAGCATGTACCTCGCCCTCCCCCTGTGCATAGTATGCTTTTTTTCTCTGCTGCTGGGCGGAAACAAGGGCGAGTCCAGGAAAGTCCGGGAATTTTCCACAGCCATGTATGTGCTCCATCCCCTCTGCATCGTACTGGTCCGGGGAGCGGCAAAGCTACTGGGACTGGGAGAAATGCTCATTGAAAACAGTGTTCTCCATTTTATTGTGGTGCTGGCGCTCAGTGCGCTGCTCTCTGCCCTTTGCCTGCTGAGGCTTCAAAAGAAGCCCAGCCCCACCGCTCGGGCCTGGCGGGAGGTGGATCTGGCGGCCCTTGGGCACAACGCCCAGGTGCTGCGGAACACATTGGCCCCGGGGACAGAGCTGATGGCGGTGGTAAAGGCGGAGGCCTACGGTCACGGCGGGGCAGTGACCGCCCGCACCTTACAGCGAGCGGGCGTCCGGGCCTTTGCCGTGGCCTGCCTGGCCGAGGGGATTGCTCTGCGAAAGGCGGGCATCCGGGGGACGATCTTGATTTTAGGTTATACCTCCCCGGAGGAAGCTCCGCTCTTGACACGATGGCATCTGACCCAGACGGTGGCGGATATTGACCACGGGCGGGCCTTGGCAGCCAGAGGGCGGCGTGTCCATGTCCATCTGGCCCTGGACACGGGGATGCACCGGCTGGGCATCCTGGCGGAAAACCGGAAGGAGATTCTGGAGGCATTCCGGCTTCCAAACCTGGTAGTGGACGGTGTCTTTTCTCATCTATACGTCTCGGACAGCCTGGAAGCCGAAGATGTTGCCTACACCCAAAAGCAGCTGACCTTGTTCTATGATACGGTGGCCTGGCTCCGAACTGCCGGATATGATCCCGGCAAAGTTCATATCCAGTCCAGCTATGGACTTTGGAACCTCCCAGCTCAGCCCTGTGACTATGTCCGGGCTGGAATCGCACTCTATGGAGTTCGAAGCGATGATGCGCCTGTTCAGCGAAGCCTTGACCTGCGGCCGGTTCTGTCTCTCCGGGCCAGAGTGGCCAGTATCCGCACTGTGCAAGCCGGAGAGAGCGCCGGGTACGGGCGGGTCTTTCAGGCAGAGCAAGAAACCAAACTGGCGGTGGTCACCATCGGCTACGCGGACGGTCTGCCCCGGGATCTGCCTCAGCGGGGCGGCCAGGTGCTGATTCAGGGCCGGCGTTGTCCTATGGTGGGGCGGATGTGCATGGACCAGTTGCTGGTGGACGTCAGCGATCTTTCGGAGGTCGCTCCTGACGATACAGTGACTATTATCGGCCGGGATGGCGGTCAGGTGATTCGGGCAGAGGAACTGGCTGCATGCTGTGGGACGATTACCAACGAACTGCTCTCCCGGTTAGGCATGCGGTTACCCATTGTTTCTGGTTAAAGAGCGGTAGGGAATTTTACAAAGATTCCGGTTCGGATTTCAACATGAATATACCTTTAAACAGGAATAGCCACCAACCACGATGAAATGGTTGATGGCTATTCCCGTTTGGTCGACACCAAGAGATTCTCTCAATCGGTTTAATCTGGTGTTTTCAAGATGTCCTTATGAGGAGTCGCCCTTGCG
>OLNX01002322.1_pt1 | contig 14402 bp, 13 predicted proteins | sample 1672611 | NCBI WGS metagenome assembly OLNX01 (sample SAMEA3136705, study PRJEB25190) | human gut metagenome | reverse complement strand
TTCATTTAATATTTATAATTTATTTTTATAATTATTCAAATAATATCATAAAAGGAAAACATTATCAATTATCCTACTATAAATATATTTTACTATAAATATATTTTAATTTGTTTAAGATGAATTACATTTCTACATTTTATAAATAAAAAATTTAATTTTTATTATCTATCCATTTACAATTACTTGGTTGTTTGAAACCCAAATACCAATTAATTCCGCTTCTTTCTTTTTCTATTTCTTCCATCCTCTTCTGTAGTTCTTGAAAAGTTTGAGGAGGTGGCAATATTATTGGTTCACATGGCACCCAATTTGCAGGAGTCATTGCATTATTAGAATCGGAAATTTGTAATGCTTGTAACGTTCTTAATATTTCTGGTATAGCTCTTCCTATCTCCATAGGATATACAAACATAGCTCGTATTATTCCTTTATCATCTATTATAAAAACATTTCTTACTGTTTCTGTATTACTTATATCATTAGCTATCATACCATATTTTCTTGCAATTTCTCCATTTGCATCTGCTATTATTGGAAATGGTACTTTAATACCTGTTTTACAATAAATATCATATATCCAAGCCAAATGAGAAGCATTACTATCAACACTTAACCCAATTAAACAAGTGTTCATCTTTTCAAAATAAATATTAGCTCTAGAAAAAGCAATTATCTCTGTTGTGCATACGGGGGTAAAATCCTAATGTTAGAAACTAATTTTTTATGAGCTTTTCAATATTTCCTTTCAATCTAAATTCTATCGTTCTATCACTATATATAATAATTTTATCTATAATAGAATTTAATAAGAACTTACTTGGCTCATTTGAATCTATTATTTGGTCAAATACTTCTATGGCTGTTTCTACTTTCTCCTTTCTATCTTGAAGTATTTTTTCATCTTCTTTTGACAGTATTTCTTTTAAACTTATAATCTGATTTTGCTTATCATTTTCTAATTCTTTATAGGCATTTTCTATCATTTCTTTTTGTTCTTGTGATGTAGCTTGAGCTAGGTCTTTTATTTTTTGAGATAATAGACATTTATATTCTTCTGTCAACATATTATATTGTCTTTCTAATTTTCCTCTATTTACTTTCACTTTATTTTCAATTTTATTTAATTTAATTTTTTCTATTTCTTCGTAAAAGTTTTTTCTCAAGAGTTTCAAATATTCTTTTAAATGTATTATCATATCTTTTTCTGAAATTTCATGAATTTTACATCTAGCTAAACCATATCTTCTATAATCTGTACACTCATATACTTTTTCTTGCTTTCTCCTAATAAAGGTTCCACTTACTCCTGCTCCACAGTCTCCACAAGTGCACATTCCACCAAATAAATAATTCCTTTTTGTTTTAGTACTCTTGCATTTTATTCTAGCTACCTTTAGTTCTTGTGCTAATTCAAACATTTCTTTTGATATTATTGCTTCGTGATGATTTTCAAAAATAAAATGCTCTTCCTTTGGTAATTTAACAGCTTTCCCTCTTATACTTATTGTTTGTTTTTTATGCACCCTTAGATTTCCACAATATACATCATTTTCTAAAATATTTTTTACCATATCTGTACTCCACAGCTCTTGTACTTTATGCTTATATATTCTACCTCTTTCTAAATGCTTTCTTTGATAATAAACTGAAGGAGTTGGATAATTATATTTTTTACTATTTAATACATCCGTTATTTTCTTTCTACCTAAACCTTGTTCTACATATAGCTTGAAAATTAATTCTATTACTCCCCTTAGTTCCTCTACTACATATAATTTAGGTATTCCATTTTCAAATACTTTTTCATATCCATAATAGTTGCCCATAATTAACCTACCGTCTTTTTGTTTAGATAACATATTAGTTCTTACTTTTCTTGATATATCCTTTACATATCTTTCATTAAACCATGTTGTAATTCCTATAGTATCATCTCTGTCATTTTGTACATCATATACACCTCCCATTTCTGATATAAGTATTAAATTCTTACCAGCTTTCTTAAAATCTTCAATTAAACAAAGAACTTTCCCGTTATTTCTTCCTATTCTTGATAAGTCTTTTGCTATTACTACATCTATTTTTCCTGCACTTACATTTTCTAACATTTGAGCAAATTTTGGTCTATCAAAAGTATAGCCAGACACATTATCGTCAATATATACATTTTCATCTGCTATATCCCAACCTCTACTTTTAGCATATTCTTTAATAATATTGATTTGTTCTTCAATGCTAGAATAGTTTTCTCTATCTTCATCTCTACTTAATCTTGCATAGGCTGATACAGTAATAGTTTTGCTTTGTTCTTTATAGTAATTATGCTTTGGTGTAATTAGACTTATTCTATTGTTTAATTTCAAGTTATTTTCATTTTCTACAAAACTCATTATATCCTCCTTTTTGCAAAATTTAGATATACTTAAATAGTTTTGAAGAAAGATTTAAATAATTTATATACTTATATCAAACTATTCTCAGTATTTCCAAATGTGTAAATTATATTTTTTTTAATTATTTGTATCATTTCTTCCTTTCCAGAAATGAATATTGCTACTTTATTTGCTTTTTTCTTCTGTTCTTCTATTTTATTTTTTATTTCCTTATTTTCTAGTTCTTCTTCATCTACAAATATTTGCGAATAACTTTGGTTTTCAATAATTGTTGTTGTTATTTTCATAAGCGACTTGCTCCTTTAACTAATAATATTTAATATATATGCAAAAATGAATGTAAATAGCATAAATACTATGTTTTGATAATCATTAAACGACTGATAGCTAATCAGTTTCACAGGCTACACCTCTCTACTTTTTAATAGAGTCATCTTCATTGCCTTAGACGGTTTTATCACGCTCGGACTGTGACTAGATGAGAGTATCATTATACCTACTATTCTTCATCGCCATATTAGTTAGCTCTCCTAATATCTATAACTTAAGTATTTCTCGCTCTATTTGAAAAAGGTCTTGGCGTACCTGTTATAAGTAGCTCAGATATAATAGGAATGTATTTAATGATTGATTTATTCAATTTTCAATGTTCTATGTGCTAGTAGCATATTTCTTCTTTTATGATTAACAGCACATAAATTTCCAAAGGTTATTTTTTCCTTTATATAAGAAAAAATATTTACCCCTCTACTTATATAAAGGAAAAAAATGAGGGTTTGTACAACTTTTTTTCAAAATTTTTTAAAAAATTATTTTCCCCTTCATTTATTTGTATACAAAAGTGCAATTCGTTAAGTCAAAATTTAAAATTTTCTTATTTTTTATCTACACAAAAAAAGAGATACTAATTTCTTAATATCTCTGCTTGAAAATCTCAATCTATATCTAGTTTATATACTTTTTTATTGTTACTATACGTTGATACAAAAATATTGATAATTCTTCTTTCTCATATATTTTTGTATTCTATCAGTAATTTATTATTTGAAATAAATTCAATAAATTTTTTTAAATAGTCCTCAAATTCTTTCTGCGAATAAATGGTTGTCCCTATTTTTATATTAGATAACTTGCTTATTACTTCCCTTCATGTATTTTTTCTATACCTACACTTCCAGTTACCATAAATAACATTAAATTATCTTGTAATATATTTTTTATTTCTTTATAAAATTTCATAATATTATCTTTATATGAATCACATACATTTAATTCATCAATTTCTATAATATTAAACATATTAATCTCCTAATTAATCTCCTAAAAATATTTTTATTTTATCATCAATATTCTTTTTAAAGTCTTCTATTGTCCCATTATTATATATAATATAACCATGTTTCATTTTATCTTCTTTTAGATAATTTAGAATTTGAATTAAGCCATATTGTTCCTTTACATTATCTTTTTTTAATGTATTTAATTTAATTTGCTCATAGCTAATATTATCTTCTTTATTTAATCTTTTTTACTCTCTATTTACTCTATATTCAAACTTAGCATCAATATATAGTAGCATTATATTATTGTTGCCAGCTAGCTTATTAATTACTTCTAATGTTTCTTTTTTTCGCAAAGTATCCATAACAATTATGTTATGTTCTTTTGCAATCTTATTAGCCATATTTATATATGTTTTCCAAAAAAATTCTCTTTGTTTGTTTTCTAATTCTTCTTGCCATTCTTCATATGATAATTTTGTATCATATTCTTTATACATTTCTTTTATTATATCTCGCATTTTTATATGTATTGCTCCTTTATATTTTTTTGAGATATATTCAGAAATCATACTTTTTCCAGACTCAGACTTTCCAGTTATAAAAATATATTTTTTATCTTCTCTCTCTTCTTATTATTTGTAATTCTTTATTAATGAACTTATCAAGTTTGTCTTCAAATTCCTCTAAAGTACCATCATTATTAATAACATCTGCAAAATGAACTAGTGCATTATCATTTATCTCTAATTTTCTGTTTTCATTTATTGCCAATCTTTTTAAATCAAATGCTCCTGCCATTCTCTTTTTTTCATCTTTTCTTTTTGTTTGCTCTTCAATTTGTTCCCTTGTAACTGTTAAATCAGCTTTTCTATCTGAATATGGAGAATCAGTTCTCAATCTTGTATATTCCCTTGTAATTCTATCTTGTAATGGTGCATCTATATATAATAAACCTACATTTTTTCCTAATCTACTATGCAAAAATTTTATTTCATCAACTCCATATAATGTATCCATAACAACTATATCTGCACTTTCACCTAAATCTTTAGCAGTTCTAATATAATTGTCCCAAAACTCCTCAAATTTCTCTGTTGTTTGCTCTTGATACCAATCTTCATAACTCATTTCTTTGTTTGTTCTTTCATACATTTCTCTAAATATATTTCTTATTTTTAAATGTTTTACCTCTCCTGGAAATTTTCTCGTCATATGTATAACTGCTCCACTTTTTCCAGATTCTGATGGTCCTGTTACAAATATAAATTTTTGTTTTCTTTCTTCTTTCATACTTTTATTTTCCTCCTTATTTTTTTGAATGAAATATCTAATAATCTTTATGGGATGATTTTCAAATATAAAATGTTCTTCTTTAGGTAATTTTACAATCTTTCCCCCTAATATTTATGCTTTGCTTTTTATGAGTTATTAAAGTACCAGTATAAACTTCATTTTTTAAAATATTACTAACCATATCTTTTGTCCAAGATTTTTGAACTTTGTGTTTATAAATTCTCTTTATCTTCATTTCTAGACAATCTACAATATCCAGCAATTTTAGTTTTATTTTTATTCATAATAAAACTTTAGTTTGAACAAACTTCAAACATTTCCTTTCTAGCCTGATATTGCTTGATGCTATCATGTTAGCATACATTTTTATTTAATTCCTCTTGTTTAACAACTATTTTTTTGAGAACCTCGGGATAATTCTCTTTTCCAGTTACAAATATAGCCACACTATATTTTTCTTTTTTATATTTATCATCAACAGAAAGAATGGTATAATGTTTGGACTATTAAATGAAAATTATGATATTCAAATTTTAGATTGCAAGGCATGGAGTATCAAAAAAGAACCAAATGAGAATTCATATTCTTACTACGCTGCTATTTGTACTGACTTGCAATATTCTGAAGAGTACATTTCCATCCAAAGCTATGCATACCACTGCCTTATAGATAATCCTGATGAAGATATGTTTCTGGTTAAAATTCAAGATTATAATACTCAAAAGAATCCAATGTACTATTTGCAAACACGAAAATCATTAGCATAAGAAAAAGAGACATCTGATATTTTTCAGTTGTCTCTTTTTTTGCCAAATACTGTTTTCATGGTTTACAGTTTCCGCAAGGCTCATATCCCTCAGAAATTAGTTCTTCCCTGCTGTCGCTAAATTCTTTTTTGTTTTTTGCCTTCATTTTTGTAACACTGTCACAATTCGGCCTGTGGAACTTTCCAGTATTTGTGTTAATGACATATTCTGTCTTTTCTGTTGTCATATCATTGTCAGCTCCATCACCAGAATCAACAATTATTGAATCATTATCTTCAGACTCTCTGTTCGCAATCGGTTCCTGGTCTGCCCAGCTGTCGCCTGTTGCATAATCAATTCCGATTCCAGGCTGCACATTGTAACAGTATACGTTGAATTTAACACCTTCTCCAGAATCCTCAACGGACTCTGCTTCCATCTGCACACCAGATGCAATAAGATTGTCACCATCAAAAACTGGCGTAACGCGATATAGCACATGATTTCCGGTATTGTTCACGTAATCTGCAATTTCATCTTCAAATGGAAGCATACCATCCACATTCAGATATCTGGTTCCAGTTATTAGATTTTTCTCATTAGCATTTTCGCCAGCCAATTGGAATCCAATCAGGTGGCAGCGATTGTATAAATACCGGTCTTTAATAATTTCCGGATATTTAACGGTATGCCAGCCGGAAGGCTTAATCATACCAATCTTTCCACGTTTTTCTGTTGGCATTAGTTCCTTGCAGATATTCGCATAGGCCACGCCGCATCTTCCAAGGTTATCCAAATCGCTGTAAGCCTCAAACGCTTCTGTTGTAAAGTCTTTTTCATCAAACTCAGGTTCATTGTCGTTAACAATCGTATATGGATTACCAGTGTAATTTGGAATCTGGCTCAAATCTGCTGCATTTACAGTTGTTCCAGTCATCCATAAAAATGACGTATTTCCACTCACCAAAATGGTTGCGGCAGCTAATGTAATCAAAATTCTTTTTGCTTTTTTCTTTGCTGTCTTTAATGTAAACATATTTTCTTCTCCTTTTTTCTTCTTTACGAAAAATATGCAGAATATATGACATTACAACATTTTTTTGCGGAAAAAGCAACCCCCGGAAAATGATTCCCAGGGGGTATATGTTTTAAGCTTTTAAGCTGCTGCATTTTTCTTCGGTGCAGCTGTTCTGAGTCTTGAAGAAAATAATGTGTATACTGCATCATTTTTAATATCATCAGACATTTTACTAAACATATCAAATGCCTTCAGTTTATAGATGACAGCCGGGTCCTTCTGTCCATATCCAACAAGTGAAATATTCTGACGGAGGATTTCCAAATCATTGATATGCTGCATCCATTTCACATCAATACATCTCAGGATAATCTGTCTTTCAAATTCTCTAAACACATCAACATCCAGCCATTCCTTTTCACGTTCACAGTAACGATTCTTTGCTGCTGTTACATATTCTTCTGCTAATTTCTTTTTGAGCATGCCTTTCTTTTCATTTTTTGGTTTGTAATCCGGTGCTTTGATTCCAAAAATAAGGATTGCAATCTCTTTTCTGATATTCTGATATTCTTCTTCTGTTACATACTTATTCACTGCGTATTTGTCAATAATCATGTCAACAGAATCTTCAATCATGCTGAGCATTGTATTTCTTGTGTCAGCCTTTTCAAGGATAGCATCACGTTCTGCATAAATCAATTCACGCTGCTCGTTGTTTACCTTATCATATTTTAGTACATTTTTTCTTGTTCCAAAGTTATTATCTTCGATAACATTCTGAGCTTTTTTGACAAATCTGTTTACTGTACCGTTTTCAATACTATCCTCACTCTGCATTCCTGTCATTGTAAGAATGTTTTTCATTCTTTCAGAACCATATAGTCTTAGAACTTCATCATCAAGAGACAGATAAAATACAGATTCTCCAGGGTCACCCTGTCTTCCGGAACGTCCTTTAAGCTGATTGTCAATTCTTCTTGATTCATGCCGTTGTGTTCCAATGACTTTCAGTCCTCCGGCTTTTTTTGCATCTTCATCAAGCTTAATATCTGTTCCTCGTCCAGCCATATTTGTTGCAATGGTGATAGCTCCATGCTGTCCTGCTTTTGCTACGATTTCCGCTTCTTTTTCAAGGAATTTTGCATTCAATACAGTATGCTGAAGCCCTTCTTCTTTAAGCATTTTATCAAGGATTTCCGAATCATTAATAGTGGATGTACCAACAAGAACTGGCTGCCCTGTTGCATGTGATTTCTTAATCTCGTCAACAACAGCTTTAAATTTAGCTTTCTTTGTTAAGAACATTCTGTCCGCGTTGTCTTCTCGCTGCACCGGCTTGTTTGTAGGAATTCTTACGACAGACATATGATAGATATCTTTGAATTCTTTTCGTTCTGTATATGCAGTACCGGTCATGCCGCACTTCTTATCATACTTATTGAAAAAGTTCTGATAAGTTACCGTAGCGTATGTGCATGTTTCTTCCTTGATGTCACATCCCTCTTTTGCTTCAATCGCCTGATGAAGCCCATCAGAATAACGGCGTCCTGGCTGAATTCGTCCTGTAAATGAATCTACAATAAGGACTTCTCCATTTTTTACAACATAGTCCTTATCTTTTTTCATAAGATTGTGTGCTTTAAGTGATGCAATGATATTATGCATCAGTTCGGTGTGGCTTTTATCTGCAAGGTTTTCAATTCCAAAGAATTTTTCACATTTTTCAATACCCTGTAATGTCAGTGTCACACTGTGATGCTCTTCATCAACGGTATAGTCGCCTGTTTCTTCAGGTCTCTCACCAGAAAGAAGGTCAACTTTTGACAGCTCCTGGAGCTCTCCTTTCTCCATCTGTTTTGCAAGTTCATTACATGCAGTGTAAAGTTTTGTTGATTTTCCGGTCACACCAGAGATGATAAGCGGTGTTCTTGCCTCATCAATGAGAACTGAATCTACTTCATCAATGATACAATAATGGAAGCCACGCTGCACCTTGTCTTCCATCCGCTGCGCCATATTGTCTCGCAGATAATCAAAACCAAGCTCATTGTTCGTCACATACGTGATGTCACATGCATACTGCTTTCTTCTCTCATCATTGTCCATGGAATTCAGCACACAGCCAACGGTCAGACCGAGAAACTCATGCACCTTTCCCATCCACTCTGCGTCACGGGCTGCCAGGTAATCATTGACCGTTACAACGTGTACACCCTTACCCTCCAGCGCGTTTAAGTAAGCGGGAAGCGTGGATACCAGCGTCTTACCTTCACCGGTTTTCATTTCTGCGATACGTCCCTGATGCAGGATAATACCGCCGATCAGCTGTACGCGGAAATGCTCCATGTTCAGGACACGACGTCCCGCTTCCCGAACCGTTGCATACGCTTCCGGCAAAAGGTCGTCTAAGGTCTCGCCCTGCGCCAGACGTGTTTTATATTCTTTCGTCTTATCTTTCAGCTGTTCATCCGTCAGCGCCATCATGTCGTCACGCAGAGACTCAATTTTATCCACGATCGGAAGGATTCGCTTTAACTCTCTTTCGCTGTGTGTACCAAAAACTTTTTCAATGACATTCATCCGTTATTCTCCATTCAAATGCGCCCGCCGGACGCCTTACTCCTGCCAAAACAGGGCAAAAAGAGCCCTCTTTGCCACGATAACTAAAAAACTAAAGGTTATTTTAACAGATTAAGCCCGAAAATGCAAGGCGCGCGCCCATTTGGCAACAGGTTGTTACAGTTTTTTCACAAATTCTTAATATATGATTCCCGGCTTTTTGACCTGTAAAATAGAATGTGCCTTGGCACATTCTCGCGCCGAGGCGCGGTTGCTTCAGCAACCATCTACCCTTGCGCCGAGTGCGCATCCTCGCGGAGCGTTTTTATCGTATAGAAACGAAGTTTCCTATACGATAGGAATTGCCGCTCAGTCCTCGAATTTACGAACTGAGCGGCATTTTTTGACGTTAAGACAAACATTTTCTAAAAACATTTTCTAAAAACATCCTGAAAACCAAATACACAGCTTCCAAATTTTCAGGAATCCGTTTGAAACAGTTCCCCATACCCAACCTGATACAGCTCTTTCAACGCATTCAGCTCGCTGATGCGGATGTTGTATTTGTTCTGCTCGATCTTTTTATAAATGTCAGTTGTCATGTACACACCCCGCTCACAGAGAAGCGCCGCCACCTGTGACTGGCTGTAACCGGCGTCCTGCCGGAGTTTTCTGAGATTCTGACCGATTCCAATTGGCTCCTGCTTTAATTTCATCGGTCACCGCCTTTTTCCTGTTGCACGAAAAAGTCATCAAACGAGTCCACCTCATAGACCTGTTTGAAGGCAAGTAATACACTGATGCGAATATTATGATGTCCGGATTCCATCTGCGAAATAATTTCACGGCTCATGGAGATTCCCATCAGTTCCAGCTGTGCTGCAGCCCGTTCCTGTGAATATCCGGCACGTTTTCGCAAAATGCGCAGATTCTCCCCGATCGAGACATCCTGAGATAGTTTGGTAGACATAGATTGCGGCTCCCGTCTGAAATACTGGAATAAAACCGTTCCAATTTTTAGTTTACAAATTTTCCGACAGGATATTGGAACGAAAACATTCCAATTTTGCCATTCTATTTTTCTAAAAATAAATTTGAAATTTTTTTTACGAAAAAGCTTGCCAAACGTAAGAAGCTGTGTTATTATAAATTTCGTCGCTGAGATACATCAGCGAGAGATAAAATGCGACAGTAGTACAGTTGGTAGTACGCCACCTTGCCAAGGTGGAGGTCGCGGGTTCGAGTCCCGTCTGTCGCTCTGAATTGACTATTTGTAACGTCTTTTTTTGTGCTGATCAATTATGAGGGTGCGGATTTGTTACTGTGCAGAAAGGAGATTAAACTGTACTAATTTCCGAGCATGGGAAGAATCGGATTGAAATTATATGTAGCACTATGCTATACTAAAGTCTGTATAAATAAAGTTGCAGAATCTGTCGCTGGCAGAATATCTGTAGATACGAAAACGAAAAGAGAGTGAACAAAAAACGAGGATGTGAGAAGATGAATCAGGAAAGAGTAGTAAAAGCAGGTCTTCTGGGACTTGGAACGGTCGGCAGTGGGGTGTATAAACTTGTGGAACGCCAGAAGAATGAAATGGCATTGAAAGCCGGTGCAGGTCTTGAAATTCAGAAGATACTGGTACATAACATAAATAAGAAGAGAGAGGGTGTAGACCAGTCTCTTTTAACCGATAAGTGGGAAGATATCATGAATGATGATGAGATAGAAATCGTAATCGAAGTGATGGGTGGTATCGAACCGGCGTATACATTTGTAAAACGGTGTCTGGAAGCGGGAAAGAGCGTGGCGACATCCAACAAAGCGCTTGTGGCAAAGCATGGCGCGACTCTTCTGTCTATCGCAAGAGAGCGGGAGATCAATTTCCTGTTTGAAGCAAGTGTAGGAGGAGGTATCCCGATTATCCGCGCGTTAAATTCTTCGCTGACGGCAGACCGCATTGAGGAGATTACCGGAATTTTGAACGGAACGACAAACTATATGCTTACGAAGATGTTTTATGAAGGTGCTCAGTACGACGAAGTGCTTAAAGAAGCGCAGGATAACGGCTTTGCGGAGCGCAATCCTGAGGCTGATGTAGAAGGATATGACGCATGCCGGAAAATCGCGATTCTTTCTTCTCTTATTTCAGGACATCAGGTTGATTTTGAAGATATTTACACAGAAGGTATCACGCAGATAACAAAAGAAGATATGATGTATGCAAAAGAGATGAAAATGACGATCAAACTTCTTGCATCGAGTAAGCGTGACGGCGACCACCTCCATGCGATCGTTGCTCCGGCGCTTCTTGGAAATGAACATCCGCTTTATAGCGTAAACGGTGTGTTCAACGCAGTGTTTGTAAACGGAAATATGCTTGGAGACGCAATGTTTTACGGAAGCGGAGCAGGAAAACTTCCTACGGCGAGCGCTGTTGTAGCGGATGTTGTAGATGAAGCAAAACATCTTCACAGAAATATTATGACAATGTGGAAAAATGAAAAGCTGGAACTTCTTCCGATAGAGGATACGGAAAAACGTTTCTTTGTACGGATCAGCGGCGACGAAAAAATGCGTCGGGAAGAAACAGAAGCGGCATTTGGAGCAGTGACTTTTGTGAGAGCGGAAGGTCTTGAAAATGAGTTCGGTATCATAACAGAAGTGATGACAGAGGGAGCATACAGAAAGATCGCGGAGAAATTTGAGGGAATCCTTCATATGATCCGTGTTGAAGAGTAAAATAAAGAGGACGAAAATTATGAAATATATCGTTATTTTATGTGACGGAATGGCAGATGAACCACTGGAGTCTCTGTCAGGGAAAACACCGCTTGAAGCGGCAAAGACTCTGAATATGGATCGTCTGGCAAAAAACGCGGAGATCGGGATGGTTCAGACAGTTCCGAAAGGAATGTCTCCGGGAAGCGATACTGCAAACCTGTCGGTGATCGGATATGATCCGAAGAAGTATTATTCAGGACGTTCTCCGTTAGAAGCTTTGAGTATCGGCGCGCAGATGGGGGACTTGGATGTGTCTTTTCGGTGCAACCTTGTTACATTGACAGAGGATGAAGATTGTTATGAAGAACGCACGATTCTTGATCACAGTTCGGGAGAAATATCGACAGAGGATGCGGCAGTTCTTATGGAAGCATTAAGTAAAGGGCTTGCAAAAGACGGATATCATTTTTATGTAGGAACGAGCTACCGTCACCTGCTGATCCAGAATAACGGACATGTGACAGAATTGACGCCGCCTCATGATATTTTGACAAAGAAGATCGGCGGATATCTCCCGGAAGATGAAGTGCTTCGGGAAATGATGGTGAAAAGCTACGATATATTAAAAGATCATCCGATCAATATAAAACGCAGGGAAGAAGGGAAAAACCCAGCCAATTCAGCATGGTTTTGGGGAGCGGGAACGCGTCCTGCGCTGACTTCGTTTGAAGAAAAAAACAAAGTAAAAGGCGCAATGATCTCTGCTGTCGATCTGTTAAAAGGAATTGCAGTAGGCGCAGAAATGGATAATATTACGGTAGAAGGAGCAAATGGCGGACTCCATACAAATTATGGAGGAAAGGCTGAAGCTGCGGTGAAAGCGCTTACAGAGGACGGCTATGATTTTGTTTATGTACATATTGAAGCGCCGGACGAGATGGGACATCAGGGAAGTACGGATGATAAGATCAAAGCGATTGAATTGATAGACGACCTTGTGATCGGTCCTGTGGCAGAAGGACTTGAGCAGGCGGGTGAAGATTACAGGATGCTGATTCTTCCGGATCATCCGACGCCTGTGCGCGTGCGTACTCATACAGGTGATCCTGTTCCGTATATGTTGTATGACAGCACAAATGCAGTAAAAGGACAGGATGAGTATTCTGAACGGACGGCACAGAAAACGGGGATCTTCAGAGAAAAAGGAGATCGTTTGATCGATCATCTTTTGGAACGTGAATAATTGATTTTGCAGGAAAATAAGCAGAGAAAAAGAAAGCACCACTTTGTGTTGAGGTTGAGTTTGCAAAGACAAAACTTGCAGCAAGGAAGGTGCTTTCTGCGTTTAGAAGCAGTTTCAGGCTTGACAGACATTCTTATTTTGATGTAAAATAGCCGTTGTAAAGTAAAAATGATTATGAAAGTGTTGAAGAGGACAGTAAGCTGTCCGGTCATCTCAGAGAGGGATCTGTATGGTGTGAAGATCCTGATGTTCCGGCTGACTGAATACCACCTCGGAGCGGCCTTAATACGGCACGGTGATTCCGTTATCATCACATGAATTAAGATGGTTTTCTGACGAAGACAAACAGGGTGGAACCGCGGGAGTTTTCCCGTCCCTGTGTGGAGTGTTTCCGTGCAGCATAGATTCATAGATAAGAGGCATTCCGTATGGAGTGCTTCTTTTATGTTTGCGGACAGGGAAGAATAACAAAAAGAAAGGAAGAAAAAGATGAAGATCACATTAAAAGACGGATCAAGCAAAGAATATGCACAGCCGATGAGTGTTTATGAAATTGCGCTTGATATTAGTGAAGGGTTGGCAAGAGTTGCTACGGCAGGGGAAATTGACGGAGAGGAAGTTGATTTAAGAACTGTTGTTGACAAAGATTGTGAATTGAATATTTTGACATTTAACGATGAAAAAGGAAAAGGAGCTTTTCGTCATACAGCATCTCATATTATGGCGCAGGCGATTAAAAGGCTGTATCCCGATGCGAAACTTGCGATCGGACCGTCGATCGCAGACGGATTTTATTATGATATAGACAAGGAGACTCCGCTTACAGCAGAGGATCTTGATAAGATCGAGGCTGAGATGAAGAAGATCGTAAAAGAGAATCTTGAGATCAAACAGTATACAATGCCAAGAGAAGAAGCGATTGCGTATTTTAAAGAAAAAAATGAGCCTTATAAAGTAGAATTGATCGAAGATCTTCCGGAAGGCGAAACGATCAGTTTCTATTCACAGGGAGAATTTACCGATCTGTGCGCAGGTCCGCATCTTATGACAACAAAACCGGTGAAAGCATTTAAATTAACAAGTCTTGCAGGCGCTTATTGGAGAGGCAACGAACATAATAAAATGCTTCAGAGAATTTAC
>OLNX01002314.1_pt1 | contig 14442 bp, 14 predicted proteins | sample 1672611 | NCBI WGS metagenome assembly OLNX01 (sample SAMEA3136705, study PRJEB25190) | human gut metagenome | reverse complement strand
GATCCATAGCAGAGACGCCGCATTCATCAAGCCGTTGTAGCATCGCCGGGCGCTCTGGTTGGGAACCTGCCTGGAATAAGCGCCGGAGCCTTTGGTCTCATTGGCACGGAACCATTCGACCATATGCTCGCGTTCGGTCCTACCGGTCTTATCCCTCGAGTCATGCACCTCAGCTATGTATTTGTCCGAATAAGGATAGTGGTCGGATTTAGAAGCAAGGATATCCGAGAACTTCCTGCACCTGATATCTGGCAATTGACCCTTCGCCAACCTCTCCCAGCGCGTCCCTCTCTCGCGCTTGTCTTTGGATATTTTCTCACAAGGCTCTAAAACCCCTTCCTACTCTTACGGAAGCGTCAGGCTCAAGTGGAATTTCGACCCAGCGAAAAGTTACGTGGACAAATTGTCCACGTAGGTCTGAACTGGTGTTTCTTAGCATTTCTGACAAGTATCCGCATCGAGCTCGGCGATTCACGCTTCGCCGCAATCGCGATAACTGGGCCGATGACAAACAAAAAGTCGCCCCGGCGATGACCAGGGCGACTTTAAAACTCTGCCGATGAGAATTCTTACCAGATCGGCTTCTTCCCGTTCGGCAGCGTCTCCTTCTTGGGGAGCTTGTAGCAGTAATAGAGGTTGATTACCGCCAGAGCCGATGCCACGATGCCGCAGAAATAGTACGCGGGCGTGTTCAGGTACGGCGTCAGCTGGATATACCAGGAGAGGCCGGGCACCCACATGAGCGTGATCTGGATGGTGATGATCCACTGAAGGCCCATGGAGTTGCGGAAGCGGTTGCCGTTCTTGATGCCCTGCTCGCGCCAGAATCGCCAGGTCCAATAGGCGAACACATAGTTCGTGAAGGGCCAGATGATGAAGACCGCCCAGTTGCTGAAGCCTCCGAGAAGGGTCTCGGCCCAGAGGTTGACGCTCGCGCCGACGATGACCATGCCGATGGCGACGACCCATCCCTGCTTTAGCGTGACCTCGCCCTTTACCAGGCTCCCGAACTCCTCCTGGCGATGGTTCTTGACCGACTTGTAGATGCACACCGCCTCCATGCACACCCAGATGGGAAGGCCGATGCCGAACAGCACGAACACCCAGAAGAAGTCGTGCTCGATAGCGCACTGCCAGGACATGATGGAGCCGGTGAAGTCGATGGAGATCATCCAGCAGTGAAGCCAGATCGGATAGGGATCGACCTTCTCGCGCACCATGATCCTTAAGGCTTGCACATAGAGCAGGTATCCGAAGGTCATGCACAGCAGCATCGCTATGAGGGCCTCGGGGTGGACGGGGATGAGCGTGCCCGGCTGGAAGGCCATGACCTCCATCACCTGTCCGGGGACATCCTTGAGGAAGTCCATATAGTTTTCTGTGAACATGCGAAACCTCCTTTCGCGACGCATATTCAGTTTCGATGCCCATATGGTCGCCGAATGGGGCGCTTGCGGGAAGTTCCGCCCGGACCATGGCGCGAGAGAATGTTAACTAGTACAATCGGACTATATAAATCTGATAAGGAGCATGATGGAGCAGAGTAATCCTGAGAGCGCAGACCAGATCATCGACTTCCTCTCATCGCGCATGGGTGAGCTAGTCGACGGGCTCGTCGCAAGCTATATCGTCCGCTACCCGCAATCACGCGCTTCCTCCCTCTCGCGGGAATCGCTTGACCGCTGGACCCGAGAAGAGATCGACGAGCTTTTCAGGGCGTTGCGTCACGAGCCCATAGAGCCGCGCGGCAACCTGCTGTTCACAGGAGATCTGACCAAGGGCGAGAGCGACATCTTCATCCCGCTGGCCAACTACATGGAAACCAAGATGATCGTCGGGAAATGGGTAACCGGCTTCCTTTGGGAGAACTGCGATGCCCCGCGACGCCTCATCCAGGAATACTGCCGCATCGTCGAGGACGCCACATTGACACTAATGAAGGCGAACCTGGATGAGTTCCGGGACAGAACCCTGGTGGAGGGTGCCTTAATGAGGTACTGGGGCGAGTCCCGTTATATGGGGTCCAAAGAAGCTCCGAAAAACCCTCAGAGTGCGGAAACGCTAACGCCCCAGGAGCACAAAGTGCTTCTCCTCGCCGTAAAAGGCCGCACGAACGGAGAGATAGCCTCCGAGTTGGGCATAGCGCAGAATACCGTGAAGAACCACCTGGCGCATATCTATGCGAAGATGGGCGTGGGGAACAGAACGGAGCTCGCTAGCGAGTACTTGCGAAGGATTCACGGCAATATCGCAGACTAATTGCAATCATCGGTCTCATAGAAGAAGCCGGGCTTACGTTCTCGACGTTCCCGTCACTGCACTGGAGGACTACGAGATCGACTCCGCCAGGGACGCGCTAGAGGCGCTCTTCAGGATGGAGGATTCGTTCGGCATCGCTCCCGGACCCGTCGGCACCATCACCATCGATCATAAGACCAAGGGTGCGAAGAAGCTCACGCAGGCCCTCAAGGCATGGAGCCGCGCCCTGGCCGATGTGGAGTCCGGCAAGATGACCGAAGCGGAATACGAGCTCTGGAAGGCTTCATTCCGAGCTTAGAAGATGCTTTTTTGATTTACTCACCGCAGCTTGAGTTTTGCTCCGTATTCATGAGGCATCCGATACTGTGGGTGCCTCTGCATTTCAGGCAGTATCGGCGGAATTTTTACTCCATTGTCTGAACTGGGAACTCTTCCATCGTGTGCCCTCCCAAAAGCGGGTGAGTTCAAAACGATACTATCGCGCATTCTCAGCGCCGTATAGCTCGAAAGTGAAATAGTTGCGAGCGGCTTGCAAGCACCGCACCCGGTTGATAGCGATTACTGGACGTGAACATGAATGAAGGAAGCGCACGGACTTTGGATGAAAACACAGCATTTCTTAGCCTCTAGCTGGGAAAAAGACCGTCGAGCAATCTCGACGGTCTTGGCAAAGTGAGAGGATTCACTGGTGGCTGTCAGATTTTGGTTGAGTCCATCAAATTTGACAGCCTCCGTGAACTGGAGTAAATTACGCTCATGCCCCAAAAAGCGAACAAATGCTCACTCCCACTCAATATGGTAGCTATGATATGCAGTTGCATTAAGTATCTTGCAATATGACGACATATCTACAATTACCCAAGATATACGATACATGCTTTGTCCGAGGCGTCAAAACAACGTCATAGGCAATAGACCCCAGAGAGCATTCGAGGCAAATCAATTGGACTATCCTTTCTTTTTGCGTCATGCCGAAAGAACGCTCTATAGCCCATATTCCTTTTTGCACATCTCAAAGTTTTCTTTGTACTGCTTTAAGTATTCATCGCGATTGTCTGCAAGATCCTTCAGAACCTTATATACGTTCTCATAAATTGACTTGGCAGTAGCGTCTTTTATGAATAAGTCTTTCGCGCATTCATCGAGTTTGACATCATCATCAGTGGCTGCAAGATCAACAAGGTTGACCAAGTCATCCCGTTCAATGGCTATTATCGGAATCCACTCATCGTTTTTCCTGAAGAATGCTTCGTTTGTCTGAGGGTCTATTCTAAGCAATTCCATAATATCCCTTTCTATCTTCATAGGCGTCTAACCCAGCTTCCATAGTTTTTAATAGCGCCGTAGTTCTTTCGCTTTTAGTTCCATCGATAGCCACTAATTCAGCACACGTTGCATCGCCTGAATATAGTTTGTAATCTGCGCCTTCTTTTGTGGCGTACAAAACGCAATCCGGATGCAACGAAACACCCATTGTGTTGTTATGAGTAACTAGAAATATCGTCGCCTGCTCTGCAAGGTCATGTAATAGTTTGGCGATATCCCCAATTAAAAACTCATTATCAAAAGAAGACTCAGGCTCATCTATGAAGACATAGTCGGCACGTCCCGCCTTTTTAATCTCATGCACAAATATATATTCTGCTCTTTGCCCACCCGAAAGCGGCGTCTCTGAAGCATCATCATTAACAACCTCACTATGCACTTTGAACAGCAAGCGCGAAGCCATAGGCCACATTTCTGTGGGCAGCAACTTTATTGCTCTAATTTGCAAGAGTGAACTAACCTTCCTTCCGTAGAGATTGGTTAGACTAACGTCTTTTGGGACACCTTTTGCTTCTTGTTTTGCTTCTGTTGCACTTCGAACAGCACTACGTGTTCTTATCCGCTTAAAAGCACCTTCAGGCTCATCTTCGAGCTTCTCAGTTTTCTTTAGTTTATCTACCAATGAGGCAAGAGATTGTTCAAAATAGCTCTCTTTGTAATATTCCCTCAATGGCGCTATTTCGGGGAGTGGCTTTCTAGCTGAAAACTGCGCAAGGCCTTGTTGTATCTTCTTCCTGAGGTCATCGGCTAAATTAATATGCTTCAGTTTGAGATACTCCGAGAATGCAGCTTGTTCAACAGCTTTCTCAAAAGCAAAGAGAGCTTCATGGGTTAAATGCTTCTCAACTATATCACTACGATCGCTTGTCTGGATTGTTCGAGCAGCCTTAATAAGATCGAAATCTTTATCAATCCTGTTTTGGATCCCCTCCGTCACAAATCCTTGGGCTGTAAAAATAGGATAACTGGAGCAATCATTTTCCGGCGATTTAGCGAATTTGATAATCGCATCACAGTAATCACCGACAGCATCCTTTTCACTGTCCTCCCATGCAAGATACTTGTCAAGCATATCTTGAACAGGGCTAAAGTAATGAGTTGAGAATAGCTCGTCTTCTTTTGCATTCTCTTCATTAAATGTCTTCTCTTCGGCCTTGTTTGTTATTTGGAATTGATAGACATAGGTATAGTCGGTCTTATCAAGAGAGTCCATGATTCTCTTGATGGTAAACGTCTTGCCTGATGAACGTTTTCCCACAATCACGTTCAGGCGACGAGATACAGGAATTCCTTCGGGAAGAACCTCGAACCCATTCCCCTCATCGAAAACACTGATATTGTGCTTCTCCCGCATTGCAAGCTTTATTGCGGGAACCGTCATATCCTCACATTGGACGTATGTATAACCGTATTTGTATCGAAGGAGAAAATCGGGGTCATCTTCACTAACCAAGTTTTCGCCAGGTCTGCTGTCGCTAAAAACGACCAAAGGTTCAGAGGTGTTCTCAGCCTCTCTTAGCCACTTTTTAGAAGTACTTACTTCAAGCGCATCAGCGCCGCAGGTTTCGCGAATTTCATTCAGTGTTGAATCGTCAAGCTGTTTATCCTTTCGGTAGTGCGGTATTACGAGATACTTTCCTATACTAGGAAAAGCTGCTCTCACTTCGCTCCACTTCAAATGATCTTTTCCACTATCGATTTGACTGGCTATCTTAGCTGCTCCTTCAGAAAAAGAATCCATATCTGAAGGATCGGCAATAATTAACACATGACCATATTTACCAGGCGTAGTTACATTGACTTCTATGCCAGGAAATACCGCTATATCGACTTCGTCACAAACGAACTGATAATTTCCTTCATCAAATAAGTTGTGATTTGTGATAGCAATGGCATCTAAATGAGCTTCCTGAATGTAACGTTCAAGAATATCTATCGAAAAGGTGAAGCCCTTTCGGTCGAACCTAGTAGCTATCGTATGGATATGAAGATCAATTTTCTTCATTCAATAATTCTCCTATATTTTCGGATAAGGCCATAGTGTATGTTTGCCCTGTTTGATGCCTCGGGTTTTATTCATTACCGTTGAAAACTAATTGGTATCATTGTTAAATTTCCCATCGTTCATCTTTGCTTTCTTCCAGTCGAAGTGGCTATTCGCCCCACCGCTCTTGATGCGCTTTTGGGCACCTGCGGGATCGTATTCAGCTTTCCAGTGCAGGTAATCTTCTTCGCTCAAATTGCCAGTGGCGTACTCGAATTCCTGCTCCGCCCATTCCTGCACGCTGTCTTCGAGATTTGCCTGCATGGGCATGATGTAGGCAACGCCGTCGATCAGAATCGGCCTGATGTAGCCGACCCCCTCCATCTCCATGAGAAAGTGCATGACCGCGCTCTCGCCGTAGTCCTCATGCTCTCGCAAATAGTCGGGAGATACTTCAAGGGCCTTCGCGATTACCTCGCGATGACCGTCCTTGGGATTCCTGTTCCCAAGCTCATAGCTTCTGATCGCCGTTTCGGAAAGCCCCGTCTTTTCGGCGAGCTCCGCTTGCGTCAATCCCAACGACTGTCTTCTTTTGCGAATCCTCGTCCCGCATATTGCGCCCATATACACCTTCTAACTCAACATCGCCAGCATGAGTTGCTGAGCTTCCTTTGTAATACATTATCCAACCACCTCACGTATTTGTAAAGGTTTTGCTTGACAGCACAAACGCGTGAGGTTACAGTAAAGATAACAGCACATATCAGTGAGGTTATAAGAAAAGCAGGAACGCGACGACAGGAGGAAGCATGACAGGCAACAAATTGCTGGGAGTAGACGAGGTTGCCGAAACTATCGGCGTCTCGCGCTCTTATGCCTACCGAGTGATACGAAAGCTCAACAACGAGCTTCAGGAGTCCGGCCACTACGTTGTGCCCGGAAAGGTGAACAAGGCGTTCCTTATCGAGAAGTTCTTCGGGATCCCGGAGCGCCAAACAGGCGAGGAATAGGAGAATTAAATGCCGGTATACAAAGATTCGAAGCTCGGCACCTGGTTTGCGCAATGCGCTTATCGCAGCTATACGGGCGAGCGGATCCGCACGACCAAACGTGGGTTCAAGGCCCGCAAGCAAGCGCAGGACTGGGAGCGGGAGTTCGTCAAGAGGAAAGAAGGCGCGCTCGACGTCAGCATCGCCGCTTTCTATGAGCTTTACGAGCAAGACGTGAAACCCAGATTGAAAGAGAACACCTGGAACACCAAGGCGCACATCATCGAGACGAAAATCATTCCGTATCTCGGCGATCTGAAAATCAGCGAGGTAACGCCCGCCGACGTCCTGCACTGGCAAAACGACATCCAGAGCCTAACGGACGGCAGCGGCCAACCTTATTCGCCAACATATCTGCGCACTATCTGCAACCAGCTGTCCGCCATTTTCAACCATGCCATCCGCTACTACGGCCTATCCAACAATCCTTTGCTCCGTACGGGCAAGATCGGCTCTAAGAAAAGCCCTGTCGAAATGCAATTCTGGACACGCGACGAGTACCTGGCGTTTCGCAGGCAGGTCATGGACAAACCGCTGTCGTTTCTCGCCTTCGAAGTCCTGTACTGGACGGGCATTCGCGAAGGAGAGCTCCTGGCACTCACGCCCAAGGACTTCAACTTCGAGAAGAGCGCCATCTCCATCAACAAGTCCTACCAGCGCATAAAGGGCAGAGATGTCATCACCAGCCCGAAGACACCGAAGTCGAACCGATTGATAACGGCATCGCCCTTCCTGATGGAAGAGGTCAAGGAACACGTCGGCGTGAATCACATTACCGGTGACGAGCGTATATTCAGGTTGACGAAGTCGTTCCTATATCACGAGATGCGGCGCGGGTGCGCCCTTGCCGGAACAAAGGTGATCCGCATCCACGATCTGCGCCACAGTCACGTGAGCCTTCTCATAGAGCTGGGCTATTCCGTTTCCGCGATTGCGGAGCGTATGGGCCATGAAGGGGTAGACATCACGCTCAACTATGCGCACCTGTTCCCTAACAAGCAGGCAGACATGGCGGCCGATCTGGAACGTCTGAATATTTCCGAGGAGCGTGAATAGATGAGCGAGAGGAATAACGACAGGAACGGGAGATGGCGCAACAAGACTATAGCGTTTCGCATGTCGGAAGAAGAGGCTGCTCAGCTCGATATGCTGGTCTCGATCAGCGGACTCACCAAACAGGACTACATAACCTCAAAACTTCTCAATAGAGAGGTTCGCGTGATTCCGAGCAGCAGAATCCAACTGAATCTGCAAAGCACCATGAGGCAGCTGCTCGATAAGCTGAGCTCAACCGACCAAGCAGCGCTCACCCAAGAGGTGCAGGAATCCATCGTTACGCTAATCAGCGTGCTGGCATCCCTCGGAGAAGAATCAAAGCCCAGCGCCAAGGAACCCCTTCTTCATTTGACGGCAGACGAAGCATTCCGCACTGCTTACGCACTGGGCAGCAAGGGCACGGAGGCCAACATCGGTGGTGATGCGGAATGATGCACCGCGATACTTATTTCAGCGACATATTGCGAGCCGACAAGCTGCTAAGGAGCCACGGCTTCGACGGGTGGCCGACAGAAGAAGAGATCATCCTATATCTGTTCGAAATGAATGACCGTATCGATGCAATCTGCTCGTTCTTTGGGCTGGAAACATCGAAAGACATTCGCGGACGCTGGGTCGTGCGAAATGCGGAGCAGGGAGTGTTTCACTGATGGATTCCCTTGAAGTGCATACCGCCCAGTGGCTACTGGAGAATCCCCTCGAACAGCCCGGTTGGGTCGTCGAAGATCTCGTCCCATGCGGCCTCACCTTACTTGCTGGAGATCCCAAGATCGGCAAGTCTTGGCTTGCGCTAGGCCTCGCTTTGCGCGTTTCTCTCGGCGAGCCTTTCTGGGGCTTCGCAACCGCCAAAGGTGGCGTCCTTTATCTTTGCCTCGAAGACACGTTCAATCGCGTTCAGGCGCGCCTGCAACGCCTCGTTGATGAGGCGAACGACAATCTTTGCTGCGCTGTTGCCGCCAAGCGTATCGGGGCAGGTTTAACGGAACAACTGCGCGGGTTTGCCCACGAGCGCGCGAGCCTGCGCATGGTTATAGTCGATACGTTCCAAACCGTACGAACACCGAGCAACCAGACGATCTACTCCGCCGACTATGATGATATGGGCGCACTGAAGAGCCTGGCCGACGAATTAAAGATCGCGCTTCTTGTCCTGCACCACACCAGAAAGATGGGCGACGGGGACGTATTCAACACGATCAGCGGATCGAACGGCCTTATGGGCTGCGCCGATGAAACAATGGTTCTGAAGAGGAAATCGCGCGGTAGTAGCAACGCGCTTCTCTCGATAACGGGGCGTGACATCAAAGACCAAGAGTTCACGCTACGATTCGTTAACTGCCGATGGGAGCTTGTCAAGAAGGCAAGCGACGAAGAGCTTGAGGCTCGCGCCATTCCCGAGTCGGTGCATGCGGTTATACGCTTCATCCTTGATGAGCCAGCCGGCACATGGAAGGGAACCGCATCGGAGCTCCTTGCCGCAATCGGTTGCGAGAGCATAAAGGCCAATGTGCTCAGCAAATATCTCAACGAGCATTCTGATTTCATGCGCTCTCGGGGAGTGTCCTTTTCGAAAAAGACGGTGCGCGGCGTGAAGCTCAACCATCTAAAGAGGGTGCCGACGGGTGACGATGGTGGCGCAAACTTTGCCATATAGGTTTTCATCGACACCATCGCCACCCGCTATGAAATGCGATGTAAGTGCCGACTTCCGGCCTTAATGGACGATTTCGCCATTAGACGCTTTTGAATCGCCCAGAAAGCGAATCTAGCAAGTAGCCTATGGCGTATTACATCGATTCGGAAATCGGCGCTCATAGGTCAAATCCAGCAAGTATCGCATGGCGTATTACAACGCCATGCAACCTGCTGGATTCGGAAACTGTTCGGCTGCAGCAAAAGCCGCCACCTCTCAGTTTGCGGGGGATTCCCCGCGCCCCTAAATCTATAAGGAGACGACTTCGTAACGTAAAGGCTCAGCACCCGCTTCAAAGGAATCAACGAGGTACATATTCCCTTCGTCACTGAAATATTGAACCTTTTTGCCGTCCCAAGGCTTTGCATCCCAAGTCTTCTCGCCAATGCCTACAACTAAAATAGGGCAGGTACCGAGATCGCCTCTCAATACCCTCTCTCTAGCCTTTTCGAAGTTGGCCGTTGTGGTTGTTCCGTAGTCTACAGGCTGTTGCTTTTTCTTAAATTGGGGATGGGAGTCGACAAACTCGCTCCAAGCATTTCGAGTAATACGTTTTGTGTCTTCTTGGATTCTAGTGATAAGAAACGCGGCGTCAATCAACCCTTCTTCATGCCATGCCCGATATGCTGCGAAATCCCTATCGAGATTGCCATCTTTCGGATTCCATTCAACATCCACAGCAATACGTTCTTTGACGTTATCTACCGAGTAACCTTTTTGATAGGTTTGCGATATCAAATACTCATCGGCCCTTGATCCTAGTGGATCACTTTCTACTGTTGGGGCATTTTGACCAGGAAATAGAAAAGCTCGCTTGTACAAATCGACGCGAGCCTCAATCCAGCCTCGCTGTTCAAATGCGCCGTCTATTAAGCGAGGAATGGGGCCTCGGCTACCACCCTTTGTAAGCAAGAGTCGCGATGTCAGGACAAAGCTATCTAACACATCAAGAATGTCTTCAAACGCACTTGGATTTACAACAGAAGCAATCTGCGTTGCCGAGCCAGTCTCTAAAAACTCGTATTTGCGCAAAATGCTTTCGGGTAGGGTTTGTAAATATGTTTTCGTCTCAATCATGTTTATATGATAACTCTGCTTTTCTCAAGCCACTTACAGTACATAGATCTAAAAATAGATCTATTTTGCTATACTCGAAATGCAATTTAGTATCAAGGAGCACAAATGGATATTGAACCACTGCCTCAAGTACCTGGAGGCTTTTCTACAATTCTCGCCGATCCACCTTGGCGATTCAGTAATAGGACAGGGAAGGTTGCCCCGGAGCATAAACGTCTGGGACGATATGCAACAATGTCTCTTGATGAAATAAAAGCGTTGCCGGTTTCGGAGGCTGCGGCAGAAAATGCTCATCTCTACTTATGGGTTCCCAATGCTCTTTTACCCGAAGGGTTAGAGGTTATGCGGGCTTGGGGATTTAAGTATGTATCCAATATTGTTTGGGCAAAACGCCGAAAAGATGGCGGCCCCGACGGAAGAGGTGTAGGTTTTTATTTTCGCAACGTCACCGAATTGCTCCTATTTGGAGTAAAAGGGCGAATGCGAACACTTGCTCCAGGAAGAAGCCAAGTGAACATGATAGAAACACGTAAGCGCGAACACAGCCGCAAACCCGATGAGCAGTACAAGCTCATTGAAGACTGCTCTCCGGGGCCCTATTTAGAGTTATTTGCAAGATACCCTCAACCTCGTTGGGAGGTTTGGGGTAACGAAGCTGCTCCCGACATCGTTCCTCAAGGCAAAGTCTATAAAGGATATGAAGGCGGACTAATTATGCCGACGATTGCCCCTAATGAACGCTTGCCAAAAGATATATCTCAGAAAGTGGGCGAAGCCCTGCGAGAAGAGTACGAAGCAGGTTCTTCCATCAATGAGCTTGCTGCAAAGTATGATTACTCGATTCAACGAACACGTAGTCTACTTACTCAAGCAGGAACTACCTTTAGAAAGCGTGGTCCTCATATTGCTGTTTCTGCATGACCGACACGAGGCGGCAGAATATATTGCATTAGCACATTAGTTAGGCTTTCTTTGCCACACATATAGCTATCTTCAATCGCGCAATCAACAAGAGGCGACCCGGTTTGACCGGGTCGCCTCTTGCGTAGAACGTTTAACCCCAAAATCTTGACGCCATCTTGACGTCAGTTGATGTTGCTGTGATCGCCCAAATTATCCGCGCTTAAACTTCTTTGACGTCGTTTCGCTGCATCGGAATCACGCGAACCGATTTTCAGCACTTTATCGTGACGTAAAAGCTGTCTGACATTCATAACAGACAAGAAAGTAGCTCCTACCAGCGATTCTTGTCGTCAAAGTCACTTCGTTGTTTATATTAGCTAGTTGAGCATTCGGGCGGCTTGCGGGTTAATCAGCCAAAACGGCTAGATACCACAAGCCACTAGAAGACATATGAAGCTAAATAATGAACCTCACGATAATGTGCTGCGATTATTCCCACTCGATCGTTGCGGGCGGTTTGCTGGTGATATCATACACCACTCGGTTCACGCCGGGGACTTCGGCTACGATGCGGCCGGAGATGCGGGCTAGGACGTCATAGGGCAGGCGGGCCCAGTCGGCGGTCATGGCATCCGAGCTTTCTACGGCGCGCAGGATCATCGGGCGGGCGTAGGTGCGCTCGTCGCCCATGACGCCCACGCTCTTGATGTCCGGCAGCACGGCGAAATACTGCCACACGGCGTGCTCGCTGTTGCGCTCGCCGGTCTCGGCGAACAGACGCTCGTTGTAGGCATCCAGCTCTTCGCGCACGATGGCGTCGGCGTTTTTCAGGATGCTCAGCTTCTCGGCGTCCACGTCGCCGATGATGCGGATGGCCAGGCCCGGCCCCGGGAAGGGCTGGCGGTGCACGATGTAGTCGGGCAGCCCGAGCGCCGTGCCCAGCGCGCGCACCTCGTCTTTGAAGAAGTGGTCCAAAGGCTCAATCAGGTCGAAATGCACGCCCTCGGGGAACGGAATCAAGTTGTGGTGCGACTTAATCGTGCTCGCCTTCCCGCCGGTCTTGCGCGCGCCGCTCTCGATGATGTCGGGGTAGATGGTGCCCTGGGCCAGGTACTTTACCGGGCGCCCGTCCTGAGCCAAGTCCTCCGCCACGGCGAAGAACTCCTTCCAAAACTGCGTGCCGATGATGCGGCGCTTCTGTTCCGGATCGGTCACGCCGCGCAGAAGCTCCAGGTAGCGCTCCTCGGCGTGCACGTGGATGAAGTCCACGTCGAACTGCTTCGTGAACACCTCTTCCACCTCCTCGGGCTCGCCTTTGCGCAGAAGGCCGTGGTTCACGAACACGCAGGTCAGCTGCTTGCCGATGGCGCGAGCGCACAGGGCCGCCACCACGGACGAGTCCACGCCGCCCGAAAGGCCTAAAATGACGCGGTCGTCCCCCACCTCGGCGCGAATGGCCTCCACGGAGTCGTCGATGATGGAGTCCATCGTCCAATCCGGCTCAAGTTCGCACACGCCGAACAGGAAGTTGCGCAGCATGGTCTGGCCGAACTCGGTGTGGCGCACCTCCGGATGGAACTGCGTGGCGAACAGGCGCCGCTCGGGGTATTCCATGGACGCCACCGGGCACACCTCGGTGCGCGACGTGACAGAGAAGCCCTCGGGCACGCGGCTCACGGCATCGCGGTGGCTCATCCACACGGTCTGCTCGCCGGGGGTGCCGTCGAACAGCGCCGACTCGCCCGCCCGCGTGATGACCGCCGGGCCGTACTCGCCCTTCTCGGTGTGGCCCACTTCCCCGCCGAGCGCCACGGCCATGGCCTGCTGCCCGTAGCAGAAGCCGAGCACGGGAATGCCCAGGGCAAGAATCTCGGGATCGATGGAGGGGGCGTCCTCCGCGTACACCGACGCCGGGCCGCCGGACAGGATGATGGCCGCGGGCGCAATGGCGCGCACCTCCTCGGCCGTGATGTCGCAGGGCACGATTTCGGAATACACGTGCAAATCGCGCACGCGACGGGCGATGAGCTGCCCGTACTGGGCGCCGAAATCGACGACGATAACCTTCTGTTCCGGGGTAGCGGACTCGGCCACAATGCCTCCTTGGGTCGCGAAATGTTCGAGGGCGATTTTACACCTCCCCGCGCGCAGAGGTATTTCTGCGAGGTGAAATATCGAGAAAGTGCGGAATGGGTGGTCAGCCGCCGCAACTATCGGAGGTACTTCGCCCGCAGGGCCTCACGCTTCTCGGGGCCGAAATCCAGGGCCTCGGTGAGGTAGGCATCGAAAGAGCCGTAGTTGGCGCTCACCGCCGCCATGGCGCGGTCGTAGTAGTCGTTGTAGGCGTAGAACAGCGAGTCGACGTCCGCATCGAGCCCGCGCGCAAGCCGCAGCTTCTCGCTGATGGCGTCGATGATCCCCTCGGCGCGGTTGCGGACGAACAGGTTCGTGGCCAGATAATCGGCGCGCACGTAGGCCTCGGGCACGCCGAGCGCCCGTTCCACGATGACGGCGCCCAAACCGGCACGATCCTTGCCCTCGGTGCAGTGCCACAGATATGCTCCGCCGTCGCCTTCCAAAAGCACCTCGAGGAACGACGTGTAGGCGACCCGCCCCGCCTCGCCCAGCAGGATCTGCGGATACATGCCGCACACCAACTCGTGGGGGCCAGCGTTGTAGCTGGCGAAGGTCTTCAGGTCCTGGGCCACGCCGGCACCGTGGGTGATGCCGATGGTCTCGCCGGACAGCGCCGGGAAGTCGTAGAAGACCACGCCTTCCATAAGCTCGCGAGGGTCGGGCTCCTTGTCGCGCTCGAGCTGGGTGCGGAAGTCGATGACGCCGGCGAGATCGTAGTCGCCCACGAGCCGCGCCAGATCCTGCTCGCTCGCCTTGTGCAGCGCGCCGCTGCGCAGGAGCTTCGCCGGCGCGATGGTGCGCCCGTCGGCCGTCGGCATGCCGCCCAAGTCGCGCGTGTTGTGCAGCCCCTCAAAGGGAATGTGCCCGAATTCGGAAAACCCGGGAATGGGCTCGGGCCTATCGAGCTGCGAGGACTTCTCCTCGTCGATGCGCTTCTCTTCCGTGGTCATGGCAGCCTC
>OLNX01002313.1_pt1 | contig 14443 bp, 10 predicted proteins | sample 1672611 | NCBI WGS metagenome assembly OLNX01 (sample SAMEA3136705, study PRJEB25190) | human gut metagenome | reverse complement strand
ATGAAAAATAATGAGGTCTATGATACGGCATCCGAGAGCGAGCTGACCTATGAAATGATACGGGCAAAAGAGGCAGCGGATGAAAATCATGTAGATGAAAAAACGGGAGAATTAGTCAGCCGGAACAAAGACGAAGAAAGTGAGAAAAAAAGTCAGAAGCCGGTGGTGAATTTTTCCAAGGAAAAATTAGCGGATTTTGATTATCTGCGACAGAATTTTTATACGGTAGACCGCACCACGACCATTACCGGAGAGCAGTTAAACGCAGAAAAAATGCTATCGGAGGATATGCATTTGGCAAAAAATGTGGAGGGTCCACAGATCCTGATCTATCATACACATTCACAGGAAGGGTATGCGGATTCCGCACCGGGGAATTTAGATACCACGGTTGTCGGGGTCGGAGAATATCTGACACAGATCTTACGCGAAAAATATGGAATGAATGTACTGCATCATACCGGAACTTATGATGTCAATGACAGAGATCATGCCTATTCCAATGCTGAGCCGGCAATTGAGCAGATTCTTAGGGAAAATCCAAGTATTGAAGTAGTGATCGACTTACACCGTGACGGAGTGGCAGAGGGAACAAGACTTGTGACGGAAGTAGACGGCACGCAGATGGCATCCATCATGTTTTTTAACGGACTCAGCCGCACAACGGCACTTGGAGATATTTCCTATTTAAAAAATCCCTACATACAGGATAATCTGGCATTTTCCTTCCAGATGCAGTTAAAAGCGGCAGAGTATTATCCGGGACTTGCAAGACCGATTTATTTAAAAGGTTATCGTTATAATATGCATTTTAAGCCGAAAAGCCTGTTGATCGAGGTTGGAGCGCAGACAAATACCTTACAGGAGGCAAAAAATGCCATGGTCCCGCTTGCGGATGTGCTGCACCGGGTCATACAGGAGTGAGAAAAAGTGGAGAAAAGCAAGGCTGCCACGCCGACCGGGTTCTGCGGCGGCCTTGCTTTTTTTCTTGACGAATAACCGAAAAAATAATACCATATAAAGTGGGTTTTAATGCAAGCCGATATACAGGAGGAGATAAAAATGAGCAAGATAATATCCGCAATGGTATGCGTATTTATACCAATGATCGTCAGCACAATATTACAGCAGGTGTTCCATTTTTCTGATTACCTGATGATAGCAATTTATTTTATTATGTTTGCGATTCTGTTTTTCTTTGTAAAGAAAAAGGGATGGTTTTAAGGAGGAGTCATGTCACATATTGACCAGAGTAAAATTCGTAATTTTTGTATTATAGCACATATTGACCATGGAAAATCAACTTTAGCAGACCGTATTATCGAAAAGACAGGATTGCTGACAGATAGAGAGATGCAGAACCAGGTTCTTGACAACATGGATTTAGAGAGAGAACGTGGAATTACAATTAAGTCTCAGGCGGTACGTATTGTATATCATGCTGAGGACGGAGAAGAGTATATATTCAACTTAATCGATACACCAGGTCACGTCGATTTTAACTACGAGGTAAGCCGAAGTCTTGCTGCCTGTGAGGGAGCGGTACTTGTCGTGGATGCGGCACAGGGAATCGAAGCACAGACACTTGCAAACGTATATTTGGCATTAGACCATGACCTTGAGATTATGCCAGTTATCAACAAGATTGATCTTCCAAGTGCAGACCCGGATCGTGTTGTAGAAGAGATAGAGGATGTTATCGGAATCGAAGCGCAGGATGCGCCAAAGATTTCTGCGAAAAACGGAATTAATATCGAACAGGTCTTAGAGCAGATTGTAAAAAAGATTCCTGCACCAGGTGGAAGCCCGGAGAATCCATTACAGGCACTCATTTTCGATAGTGTATATGATTCTTATAAAGGAGTTATCATTTTTGCACGTATCATGGAAGGAACCATTAAAAAAGGTACAAATATGCTGATGATGGCAACTGGTGCGAAAGCAGAAGTTGTTGAGGTTGGAACCTTTGGTGCAGGCCAGTTCTTCCCGTGTGATGAGCTTTCTGCCGGCATGGTTGGATATATTACAGCCAGCCTTAAAAATGTAAAAGATACCCGTGTGGGTGATACCGTTACAGATGCCGATAATCCATGTGCAGAACCCCTGCCAGGTTATAAAAAGGTAAACTCTATGGTATTTTGTGGAATCTATCCGGCAGATGGAGCCAAATATCCGGATTTAAGAGATGCTTTAGAAAAATTACAGCTTAATGATGCAGCACTCCAGTATGAGCCGGAAACTTCGGTTGCATTAGGTTTCGGTTTTCGTTGTGGATTCTTAGGCCTTTTACATTTAGAGATTATTCAGGAACGATTAGAAAGAGAATATAACCTTGACTTAGTAACGACTGCACCGAGTGTTATTTACAAAGTACACCAGACGGATGGAACAGTATTTGACTTAACAAACCCGACAAACCTTCCAGATCCATCCACCATTGAATATATGGAAGAACCAATCGTATCCGCGGAAATCATGGTAACCAAAGAATATGTTGGTGCTATCATGACACTTTGTCAGGAACGCCGCGGAACCTATATTTCTATGGAGTATATGGAAGAAACGAGAGCGCTCCTTAAATACGAACTGCCACTTAACGAGATTATCTACGACTTCTTCGATGCTTTAAAATCCCGTTCCAGAGGCTATGCCTCCTTTGACTATGAGATGAAAGGTTACCAGCAGTCCGACCTTGTGAAGTTAGATATTCTTATTAATCGTGAGACTGTGGATGCTCTTTCTTTCATTGTGCATTCTTCCACAGCTTACGAACGTGCAAGAAAGATTTGTGAGAAATTAAAAGAAGAAATTCCAAGACATTTATTCGAGATTCCAATTCAGGCAGCCATCGGAAGCAAGATTATCGCTCGTGAAACCGTAAAAGCTGTTCGCAAAGACGTACTTGCGAAATGTTACGGCGGTGATATTTCCCGTAAGAAGAAGCTTCTTGAAAAACAGAAGGAAGGAAAGAAGAGAATGCGACAGGTTGGTAACGTAGAGATACCACAGAAGGCGTTTATGAGCGTTCTCAAATTGGATGAAGACTAAATCCTGAATTTGCATGGGCAGCTAACAAACAACTTCCAAAGAGAGCCTATTCCCTATATTTGTGACCTCGGAGCAAGGTTTGGATACGAGCATATAAAGCGAGTATTCAAACTGCCGCGACTAAAGTCACAAATATAGGGAATAGGCTCTCTTTGCTGGCGTCTGTTTCGCTCTACAAATCAGGATAGAAAGGAAAAATTATGTGTGCAAGCAAAACCGATTTGGAATTATATATTCACATTCCATTTTGCATAAAAAAGTGTAACTACTGTGATTTTCTTTCATTCCCTTCAAATGAGGAGAGACGGGAGATTTATGTACAGTCTTTGATAAATGAAATAGAGCAGACAGGTAAACTTTTAGATAAAGACGCATATGCAGTGCGAAGTATCTTTATAGGAGGAGGTACACCGTCGCTTCTTTCCGGAAAGCAGATAGAGAGGATTATGCTGGCGGTACGGAATGCATTTTTTATAATGGAAGAAGCAGAAATTACAATGGAGACGAATCCGGGAACGCTTACGAAGGAGAATGTTTTTTCTTATAAAAAAGCAGGAGTGAATCGTTTCAGTATGGGGTTACAGAGTGCAGATGACGCCTGTCTTCATTTATTGGGAAGAATTCATACATGGGAAGAATTTTTGAAGAGTTATGAGCTGGCGAGAAAAGCGGGGTTTGAGAATATTAATGTAGATTTGATGAGTGGACTGCCGGGGCAGACGGTAAATATCTATAGAAGGACGCTGGAAAAGGTGATGGCATTGCAGCCAGAACATATTTCTGCCTACAGTCTTATTTTGGAGGAAGGAACACCGTTTGGTGAATCGGAGGAGATTCAGAAGAAGATTCCTGATGAAGAGACAGACAGGGAAATGTATCAGCTCACGAAAGAGGTTTTAGCAGAGAATGGCTACGAGCGGTATGAGATTTCAAATTATGCGAGAAAGGGAAAAGAATGTATTCATAATCTTGGATATTGGAGTGGAATACCGTATCTTGGATTTGGACTTGGTGCTTCTTCTTATTTTGAAGGGACTCGTTTTTCTAATGAGAAGAATTTAGAAAAATATCAGAAAAAGCCGTATGTTCCATTTATGATGCGGGAAGATTATACTGTGTTAAGCGAAAAAGATGAGATAGAAGAGTTTATGTTTCTGGGACTGAGAAAAAGAGCAGGAATTTCAGAGAGAGAGTTTAAAGAGCGCTTTAGGGTGGGTCTTAAAGATATATATGGAAAAGTTATTGCTAAATATGAAGAAATGGATTTATTGGAATGGACGGCTGATGGGAAAATGCTTCGTCTTACGGATGCAGGGATTGATGTGAGTGATTACATTTTCTGTGATTTTATGCTGTAAAGGAATTTAGAAAGTGTTTGAAAAATCATTCTGGCAATCTGTACGCTCTGTAAAAAAAAGTTCAGGAAAAATTTTAAAATATACTTGACAAGGATTGAAGATAGTGATAACTTAATGAATGTAGATATTAGCACTCGATATTGATGAGTGCTAATAACTAAGAAGGAAGGGAGTAAGAGATGGAACTGGATGAACGTAAGATGAAAATTTTAAAAGCAATTATATCTACTTACTTAGAGACTGGAGATCCGGTCGGAAGCAGAACGATTGCCAAAGATTCTGATTTACATTTAAGTTCAGCAACGATTCGTAATGAGATGGCGGATCTTGAAGAGCTTGGTTATATCCTCCAGCCACATACTTCTGCCGGAAGGATTCCTTCAGATTTAGGCTATCGTTACTATGTAAACTGTCTTATGGAAGAGAATGATGAAATTCGAACACGGGAGACCGAGAGGGAGAAGGAACATCAGGATTTGATTAATAAGATGGATCGCATGGAGGAGGTTCTTAAGAATGTCGCAGATGTTCTTGCAGCGAATACGAACTATGCCACATTGATTTCCGCACCACAGATTAAGGAGTCAAAGCTTAAGTTTATTCAACTTTCTATGGTGGATTCACAAAGACTTCTGGTCGTTATCGTGGTTGGCAATGATACGGTTAAGAACGTGCTCATGAATATGGATGAACCTCTTGGCAATGACGAGATTCTAAAACTTAACATTTTGTTGAACTCTTTCCTTCAGGGACTAACACTGAATGATATTAACATTGAGTTAGTTCACACGATGAAGGTGCAGGCAGGAATGCATGCAGACATTTTAGAAGGAGTTTTTAATGGGATTGTAGAGGCAATTCACGAAGCAGATAATTTAGAGATTTATACCAGCGGAGCAACCAATATGCTCAAGTATCCTGAACTTTCCAATCCAGAGCATACGACAGCACTTCTTGACACATTAGTTGAGAAGAAGCAGCTTGTAAAGCTTGTCGATGATACGGTGAATCAGGAAGAGAAGCATGGTATACAGGTTTACATTGGTAATGAGACGCAGGTACAGTCTTTAAGGGATTGCAGTATCGTAACTGCCACTTACGAATTGAAGGAAGGCGGAACAGGAACGGTCGGAATTATCGGTCCCAAACGAATGGATTACCGAAAGGTTGTAAATACTCTCAGAAATCTAACCGATGATTTAGATGAGATTTTTAATAATAAATCATAGAAAGGTGGTACTTAAGTGGAAGAAGAAAAGAAAGTATCCGACGAAAGTATCGTAGAAGAGGCGAAGGGAGAGACTCCAGAAGAAACAACGACGGAGGAAGGAACGGAAACTCAAGAAACAAAAGAAACCAAGACGAAAAAGAAAAAGAAGTCTGCAGCCGCTCTTGAAATCGAATTAAAAAAGAGTGAAGAAAAAGCAGCAGAGATGACAGATAAATATCAGCGTCTGATGGCAGAATTTGAGAATGCCAGAAAGAGAAATGCAAAAGAGCAGAGCCATATGTATGATGTAGGAGCGAAAGAGGTTCTTGCAAAGTTACTTCCGGTTGTTGATAATTTTGAAAGAGGTTTGGATGCTCTTTCAGAAGAAGAGAAGGAAGGGGCATTTGCTCAGGGATTTATCAAAATTTATCAGCAGATGATTACCGTACTTGAAGAAATCGGTGTAAAACCGATGGATGCTGTAGGAAAGGAATTTAATCCGGATTTTCATAATGCAGTAATGCATGAAGAGAATGAAGAGATGGGTGAGAACCTTGTATCCGAAGAATTCCAGAAAGGATATATGTACAAAGATGGAGTTCTTCGTCACAGCATGGTAAAAGTAGTTAATTAGTCATATTTTAGATATACGAATTTGACAGAATACAGGAGGAAATAATTATGGGTAAAATAATCGGTATTGATTTAGGTACAACAAACTCATGTGTAGCAGTAATGGAAGGTGGAAAACCTGTTGTTATCACAAATGCAGAAGGAATGAGAACAACTCCTTCCGTAGTAGCTTTCACAAAGACTGGTGAAAGAGTTGTCGGTGAGCCGGCAAAGCGTCAGGCAGTAACAAATGCTGACAAGACTATTTCATCAATCAAACGTGAAATGGGTACAGATTATAAAGTAACAATTGATGATAAAAAGTATTCTCCACAGGAGATTTCCGCAATGATTTTACAGAAGTTAAAATCTGATGCAGAGAACTACTTAGGTGAGAAAGTAACAGAAGCAGTTATCACTGTTCCAGCATACTTCAACGATGCTCAGAGACAGGCAACAAAAGATGCTGGTAAGATTGCAGGTCTTGACGTAAAGCGTATCATTAATGAGCCTACAGCAGCAGCTCTTTCCTATGGTCTTGATAACGAGAATGAGCAGAGAATCATGGTATATGACTTAGGTGGTGGTACATTTGATGTATCTATCATCGAGATTGGTGACGGTGTCATCGAAGTATTATCCACAGCCGGAGATAACCGTTTAGGTGGAGATGATTTCGATAACGTAATCACACAGTATATGTTAGATGATTTCAAAGCAAAAGAAGGTGTAGATTTATCTACAGATAAGATGGCAATGCAGAGATTTAAAGAAGCTGCTGAAAAAGCAAAGAAAGAGCTTTCTTCCTCTACAACAACAAACATCAATCTTCCTTTCATCACAGCAACTGCTGAGGGACCAAAACATTTTGAAATGAACTTAACAAGAGCGAAATTCAACGAATTAACAGCTCATTTAGTAGAAAGAACAGCAACACCTGTTTCTAAAGCATTAAACGATGCAGGTCTTAACGCTTCTGAGTTAAGTAAAGTATTATTAGTTGGTGGTTCTACAAGAATCCCTGCTGTACAGGATAAAGTAAAACAGTTAACAGGTAAAGAGCCATTCAAGGGAATCAACCCAGATGAATGTGTAGCAATCGGTGCTTCTATCCAGGGTGGTAAGTTAGCAGGTGATGCAGGTGCCGGTGACATCCTCCTTCTTGATGTAACTCCATTATCCTTATCTATCGAAACAATGGGTGGTGTTGCTACGAAGTTAATCGAGCGTAACACAACAATCCCTACAAAGAAGAGCCAGATCTTCTCCACAGCAGAGGATAATCAGACAGCCGTTGATATCCACGTTGTACAGGGTGAGAGACAGTTCGCAAGAGATAACAAGACTCTTGGACAGTTCCGCTTAGATGGTATCCCACCAGCAAGAAGAGGTGTACCTCAGATTGAAGTAACATTCGATATTGATGCAAACGGTATTGTAAATGTATCTGCAAAAGACTTAGGAACAGGAAAAGAACAGCACATCACAATTACAGCAGGATCTAATATGTCTGATGAAGATATTGATAAAGCTGTAAAAGAAGCTGCAGAATACGAAGCTCAGGATAAGAAGAGAAAAGAAGGCATTGATGCAAGAAACGATGCAGACAACATGGTATTCCAGACAGAGAAAGCTATGGAAGAAGCAGGAGATAAGATTGATGCTTCTGAAAAAGCTACTGTTGAGGCAGACATCGCTAAATTAAAAGAAGTCCTTGACCGTACAACTCCAGATAACATTTCTGAAGCAGATGTAGCAGCTCTTAACGAAGGTAAAGAGCAGTTAATGAAAGATGCACAGTCCTTATTTGCTAAGATGTATGAGCAGGCTGGCGGAGCAGCAGGTCAGGCAGGTCCTGGACCACAGGCTGGTGCCGGTGCTGATCCAAATGCAACTTATAATTCAGATGATGTAGTTGACGCAGACTACAAAGAAGTGTAGACTAATAAAGCGTGTTTATTGACACTGTTTAAAATCTAAATATTCCTCTTTCTTACCCTCACCTTTAGCAGGTGGGGGAGAAAGGGGAAATTTGTTTATTAGGAAGTCCCTGGTATATTGTATCATTCGTAGTACTTTTGTTTTATGAATGATAGAGTACATCAGGCTGGAGGAAAAAATGGCAGAAAAAAGAGATTATTATGAAGTCTTGGGCGTAGATAAGAATGCGTCAGAGGCGGAGATTAAGCGTGCATATCGAAAGGTTGCAAAGAAGTACCATCCAGATATGAATCCTGGAGATAAAGAGGCAGAGGAAAAGTTTAAAGAAGCAGCCGAAGCTTATGAAGTACTTAGTGACCCGGAAAAGAAAAGTAAATATGACCAGTTCGGTCACGCAGCCTTTGAACAGGGCGGCGGTGGAGCTGGCGGCTTTGGCGGATTCGATTTCGGCGGAGATATGGGAGATATCTTTGGAGATATTTTTGGTGATTTCTTCGGCGGTGGCAGAAGAGGCGGCGATGCCAGAAGAAATGGTCCAAGACAGGGTGCAAACCTTCGTGCCGGTGTCCGTATCACATTTGATGATGCCATCCGTGGTGTAGAAAAAGAATTAGAGATTACTTTAAAAGAAGAATGTAAGACTTGTAACGGAAGCGGAGCAAAACCAGGAACAAGTCCAGAAACCTGTCCAAAATGTAAAGGAACCGGTCAGGTTGTATTCACACAGCAGTCCATGTTTGGAACGGTTCGTAACGTCCAGACTTGTCCAGACTGTAACGGAAGCGGTCAGATTATCCGTAATAAATGTACTGATTGTTCTGGTACAGGATACATCAAAGTTCGTAAGAGAATCAAAGTGCCGATTCCAGCAGGTATCGACAACGGCCAGAGTGTAAGAATCCGTGAAAAAGGTGAGCCAGGTATCAACGGCGGCCCAAGAGGAGACTTACTTGTTAACGTAACTGTATCCCGTCATCCGAAGTTCCAGAGACAGGAATACGATATCTACTCTACAGAACCGGTTACATTTGCACAGGCAGCACTTGGTGGAACGATTAAGATTGACACCGTAGATGGTCCTTACGAGTACACTTTAAAACCAGGAACACAGACAGATACAACCATCCGTCTGAAAGGAAAAGGTGTTCCTACCCTTAGAAATAAAAACATCCGTGGAACACATATCGTCAAGTTTGTTGTTCAGGTTCCAGAAAAACTGAACGCAGCCCAGAAAGAAGCCCTCCGCAAATTCCAGGAAGCAATGGGAGAAGTTGCCCCTTCCGAAAAGAAAGAAGAAGCTCCGCACGAAAAGCACGAAAAACATAAGAAAAAAGGTTTCTTTAAGAAGTAGGAGGAAAGCTTATGAAGTGGAATAAACTCACTATTGAAACAACAACTGCAGCAGAAGATATGTTAAGCTATGAACTTTCCGAGATGGGAATGGAAGGTGTTGAGATTGAGGATCATGTGCCGTTATCTGAGGAAGACAGAAAGATTATGTATGTAGACCTTCTTCCAGACGAAATCGCACCAGATGATGGAAAGGCTCGTATTTCCTGCTATGTGGATGAAAAGGAAGATTTACAGGCGGTAATTGCGAAGGTAAAGGCTAAGATTGAAGAGTTATCAGCATTTTTGCCGGTGGGAAGCGGCGAGATTACGCTTGGCGTAACGGAAGAAGAGGACTGGATTAATAACTGGAAGGTATTCTTTAAACCATTCCGTCTTGATGATAATATCGTGATTAAGCCAACCTGGGAGACGCTTACTGATAAAAAAGATGATGATATCGTTGTAGAGATTGACCCGGGTACTGCATTTGGAAGCGGTTCTCATGAGACAACAAAGCTTTGTATTTCTCAGCTTAAAAAGTATATCAAGAAAGATACAGAACTCCTTGATGTTGGAACAGGAAGCGGAATCCTTTCTATCATTGGATTAAAATTAGGCGCACATCATGCGATGGCAACAGATATTGATCCAAATGCGATTCGTGCGACAGATGAGAACTTTGCAATCAATGGTGTTGCAGGCCAGGCAGAAGTACAGCAGGTAAATATCCTTGATCAGGACGAGGCATACCGTTTCTATGAGAAAAATAATGGAAAACGTTACGATGTAGTAGTTGCCAATATCCTTGCGGATGTTATTATTCCACTTTCTGGAATTGTAACTCCATTATTAAAAGAAGATGGTATCTTTATCACTTCCGGAATCATCAACACAATGGAAGAAGCTGTAAAGGAAGCAATGCTGGCAAATAATTTTGAAATTCTTGAAATTAATCATATGAAAGACTGGGTAAGCATTACGGCAAAACCAAAAAGATAATTTTTGATTTGCCGCAGGCAAAGGAGACACTTCCAAAGAGGGATACTATTCTATATCTGTGACTCTATCACTGTGAAGATAGAGTCACAGATATAGAATAGTATCCCTCTTTGGAAGTTGTTTTTTGGCTGCTGGAGCAAAGTCAGAATTTCATTTTCTGGATATTCAATCCCCTCTGTCTTATTCTTCAAATCTTCTCCACCTGATTTTTCGAGCTGTTAGCGAGCGAAACCCAGGAAAAAAACGGAACTGCCTCTTTATTTTATTTGTATTTTGATTGTTGCTTTTTTATTACTTCCATCTGTTGCCATGGTTGTAATCTTTACGGTCTTTTTCTTTCCTGCTTTCTTTGTTTTTACTTTACCGCTTGATGTAACCGTTGCATATTTTATGTTGCTTGATTTCCAGAGAAGTTTTTTATTGGCTCCTTTGCCTGCTTTAACTTTAGCTTTTAATTTCAGTGTATTTCCCGCCGGGACACGCTTCTTTCCTTTAATGATGATTTTTTTAACTTCACCTTTCATGATACGGATTGCAAATGTTTTCTTTTTGCCGCTTCCATCAGTTGCTATTGCCGTGATGCTAACCCTTTTGCCTGCTGCTTTTTTGTTAATCTTTACGACTCCGTTTTTGTCTACAGTGGCAAGTTTCGGGTTGCTTGTTATCCATTTTATTTTGCTTTTTGGCAGGTTTGTTGTCAGTTTGATTTTTTTACCCGGCGCAATTTTGCTGGAGATTGCCCGGATTGTGATATTATTAATCTGTGGATTATTTGTATCTGCGTTATTGTTTAGTGAAACTTTTTCTACGATAAATTTAACTGTTGGTCTTGTGACAGTCAGATTTGCCGCATATTGGTTTCTGTGATCAGCAGTGTTATATTCATCTTCATCAATAAAATATGTCAGATAATATGTTCCTGCTTTTTGCACGGTGATTTTTTGCTTACCTTTTGTTCCACTTAATATTATATTTTCATTTTCTATAGTATTTCCATCTGCATCTGTCATTTTCCAAGTACCTTTTTTTCCTTGAAATCCGTAATAGGCAGATTCATTTTCATTTCGTCCCTCTAATTTAATCTGATTTAGCGAAAAATTCTCTTTTTCTTTGAGCTTTTGTTCATTTCGATCAGCCACAACTTTTGCAAGAGGTCTTGTTGCAATCAGCTCATCTATTTTACTCTCTGTTGTTATCAGGGTTTCGGTATAAGAGCCTCCGGCGGAACACATAAGAACATTTTGACTGATGCGGTTAATTGTCTTCTTTGCAATATCATCAGATTTTACATTTGCCCAGTTGATTTCGTTTGCATCGGTATGTGCTGGATTAAGAATTGCTCTGTTCTTTAGCGATTTTCGTGCATCATCTCCATGAAATCTGGCTATGATGGAACTATAATATTCTGATTGTATCAGTTGGTGATATACGGCTACGGTTACATCATAACTGATTAATACAGGACATTTATAATAGGTGACTGCTTTTTGCTTTTTTTGCTGTTGTTTGATGGATGTTGCGGTATATGGTGGAAGATTCAATGATGCCTGTGTTGATGTGTCTAATGTTTTGCTTTCGCTTTTTTCTTCTGACCATCCTTTCTCCATTGCTTCTGTTGTACTAAATCCCACACTTGCTGCAATATTGCCAAATACTCCAAGATCATTACTATATGATACGGAAGAAGATTTTTCATAAGCATAAGATTTTGATCCACTCACCGTATTTACAGCACCATAAGTTGTAGAGTTTGTCAATGTCTGGCTTCCGAAAACTTCTACTCCTGTATCATTCCTAAAACCTGAACTGTAAATCGGGCTGTCTTCCTGAATATCACTTATTTCTTGTTTATAAGTTCCCTGTTGCATTGGGTAAATAGGAGTTATTTTAAAATTATGGAAGTATACGGTTAATGCATCATAAGCATCAAACATTCCCATTTCTTTTCCTGACAGAATAGCAGTTCGGAAATACACTGGGGAGGTTTTTGTGTCCTTTTTCAATTCTTCGATTTCCTTTGCGTCATATTCACTGGAAGTCTTTTTTATCTGCTTCATTGCCTGTGACTGTGCATTTGAAAGACTATTATCTGTTCCTTTATAGCTTGTTATGTGCGTGTCGGATAATGAACCAATCTGGTTTGGAATCTTGATTGAATTTCCATACTTTGTAGCTGCTTTTAAATACGGTATCGATATATCATTAGGATATAATTTTTCTGCTATGGTTGCTGCAAGATACTGCCAGTCATCTGCCAGAGAACTGTCTGCTCCATTTATGGGGTATTGATTATCTTTAAAAGATGTATTTAGTGCCGTCTGATAATTTTGTGCAGGTGTTGCAGATCCAATCTTTGCAGATGTTTTTCGATAATAAATTTTTCCACTGCCTAATGCAGGTGTATCCCAATCTTCCAATACTGCTGGAATATCTGTCAGTGAATTGATAATCTGGTCAGAACTGTCAGCCATAACATTTATTGATATAAAACTTGAAATAATCATGACCGAACTTAAACATAACGATATCATTTTACATTTTATCCTTGTAACATTTTTTGATTTTTTCATAATACCACGCTCCATTTCCTCGGGGTTATGTGGGAATTGTTCCTTTTATTTATTTTAGGATGATTTCTTGATGGATAATAGTGTCTTAAAGTCACATTTCTTTAACGAAAGAAACATGAAAGAAAAAGGGCGGAACGGTTGACGCTTTTTGAATTGGGTTATATAATATCTTGGTAGGAAAAGCGAAAAATATATTAAGGAGAAATAGATAAAGAATGAAAAAAGTAATTTTAACTGGTGACCGTCCAACGGGCCGTCTTCATGTAGGACACTATGTAGGTTCATTATCAGAGAGAGTCAGATTACAGAACTCTGGAGACTATGATGAGATTTATATTATGATTGCAGATGCACAGGCACTTACTGATAATGCAGAGCATCCGGAAAAAGTACGTCAGAACATTATTCAGGTAGCATTAGACTACTTAGCATGTGGAATTGACCCGGAAAAGTCAACCATTTTCATTCAGTCAATGGTTCCAGAACTTACGGAACTTACATTTTATTATATGAACCTTGTTACAGTTGCCCGTGTGCAGAGAAATCCAACCGTTAAGTCTGAGATTAAAATGAGAAACTTTGAGGCGAGTATTCCTGTAGGATTCTTCTGTTATCCAATCAGTCAGGCAGCAGATATCACTGCGTTCCGCGCAACAACAGTTCCAGTAGGAGAAGACCAGATGCCGATGATTGAGCAGTGTAAGGAAATTGTTCATAAGTTTAACAGTGTTTACGGTGAGACTTTAACAGATCCACAGATTGTTCTTCCATCTAACAAAGCTTGTCTTCGTCTTCCTGGTATTGATGGAAAGGCTAAGATGAGTAAATCTCTTGGAAACTGTATTTATCTTTCTGATGAGGCAGATGTAGTAAAGAAAAAAGTTATGTCCATGTTTACCGATCCAAACCATCTTCGTGTACAGGACCCAGGTAAGGTAGAAGGTAATCCTGTATTCATTTATTTAGATGCGTTCTGTAAAGATGAATACTTCGCAGAATTTCTTCCGGATTACCAGAACCTTGATGAATTAAAAGAACATTATCAGAGAGGTGGACTTGGTGATGTTAAGGTGAAGAAGTTCTTGAACAAAGTATTAGAAGCGGAACTTGGACCGATTCGTGAGAGAAGAAAGATGTGGGAACAGCGTATTCCAGATGTTTATGATATCTTACAGGCTGGTTCTGAAGTTGCTAAAAAGAAAGCAGCAGAGACATTGAATGATGTCCGCGAGGCAATGAAAATTAATTACTTCGATGGAGATTTTGCTTTAAATTAAATCCTGATTTGCGCAGCAAAGGAGACACCCTCTGGGAATGAAATGGTATGCTCCCTTTTAGGTAGACAGTTAAAAAAATAAAACTGTTTATCTGAA